>OQVS01000487.1_pt1 | contig 27056 bp, 19 predicted proteins | sample 1691601 | NCBI WGS metagenome assembly OQVS01 (sample SAMN03418268, study PRJEB22391) | human gut metagenome | biome: human-gut; feature: organic feature; material: feces | host: Homo sapiens | place: Tanzania | collected 2013-01 | reverse complement strand
GAGATCTGACATTGGGCAGAATCCTTACCCAGAAGAGAATAGCGTTGCTGTTCTCAGTCGAGATCTGGAATGACATGCGTCGTTACGACTTCAACAGGAGTCTCTTCCTTGGATGGAACATCGCGGCCTATCACGACGTGAACGCAGCCGCTTCCGAGGCCATCCCTGCCGGCCAGTATTTCCGTCGTTGGAGACAGTGCTCGCACGAACTTAACTACAACACCGACAACCTTCAGGCCATCGGTAATCAGGTGCCTGGCGCCGACATGTCATACGTGAGGGAGACTGACGGCAAGAATTGCTGGAACCTCAAACCTGATGTCTGGACCATCAACGTCTGGTGGGATTCCGACCAGCAGTAATTCAATTGTTCAAATAACACAAGCAAAAGGGGGGCGGTCAGTTTGGCCGTCCTCTTTCTGTGAGGCGCTGCCAACGAGTGTGTTGCTTTCAGCATCTTGCAACTTCAATTTGGCAAAGTATGTTGTTTAATTTCCTAATTGTCGGACGTCGATTCCATCAGTTATTCCATTTCCGAAGATGATTGGGAATCCGGGAATATTCATTATCTTTGAAGGTAGGACATAAAAAAGGTTGGCACTATGGAGGCAAAAAGGATAAGGTACCCGATCGGGGTGCAGACTTTCGACAAGATCATAGAAGGGGGCTATCTGTACATTGACAAAACGGGATATGTGCATGAATTGGCGGATACGTACAATTATGTGTTCCTGAGCAGGCCGCGGCGGTTCGGGAAATCGCTGCTTTCCTCCACGTTCCACAGCTACTTCGCCGGGGAGAAAGACCTGTTCGAGGGTCTGGAGGCGGGACGGCTCAGGAAGGAGTGGACACGACACCCGGTGTTCCACTTTGACATGTCAACAGCGAAGCATCTTAATGAAGAACAACTGCAACGTATATTGGGTTACAAACTATCCGAATACGAGAAGAAGTGGGGTGCGGATTCCGGAATCGCGGAAGATGACATCAACGCGAGATTTGAGCGTCTTGTCAAAGCGGCTGTCGAAAATACCGGCGAGAAGGCGGTCATAATAATTGATGAATATGACGCACCGCTGCTGGACGTGATGAACGACAAGGAGAGGCTGGCCCCGATGCGGCAGATAATGAGGAACTTCTATAGCCCCATCAAGAGCCTTGACCCTTACCTGAGGTTCGTGTTCATCACAGGGATAAACAAGTTCGCCCAGCTCAGCATATTCAGCGAGCTGAACAACCTCCAGAACATCTCGATGATGCCAAGGTACTCTGCCATCTGCGGCATCACGCAATCCGAGCTAGAAAGGGACATGAAAGAGCCTGTGCGTGATCTCGCCGACAAACAGGGAATCTCCTACGACAATGCGTTGCTGCAGCTCAAGCACAACTACGACGGTTATCACTTCTGCCACGAGTCCGAGGACATCTACAACCCTTTCAGCCTGATAAAGTGCCTTGACGCACGGGAGTTTGGCTCCTACTGGTTCGAGACCGGCACGCCTACATTCCTTTTGGAAAGGTTACGGAAGAATCCTATGGACGAGACAAAACTGGACAAGATGACTGAAATCGCCCAAAGCGACTTTGACATCTCTCCGGAACTGACGGAAGACACCCTTCCGATGCTGTACCAAACAGGCTATCTTACAATTAAAGGATACAACAAGGAAGATCATTCCTACACACTTGGCTACCCGAACAGGGAGGTTCGGGAAGGCTTCTTGAGAGGTCTTCTCGCCAACTACAAAAGTTCGGAGGGAATGAGTGCGTCATTCGTGCTGAAGTTCAACAAGGCTCTGAAGGACAACGATGTGAACGGTTCCCTTGAACTCCTCCAAACCTTCATGGCCGGCATTCCCTACGATCTGGAGAACAAGACTGAGAAACACTACCAGACAATCATCTACCTTGTCTTCTCGCTCCTCGGCTACTACACCCAGGCCGAGGTCAAGTCGGCCGTCGGACGAGCGGACGCCGTCTGCCGGACAAAGGATGGCACCTACGTCTTCGAGTTCAAGGTAGATGGCTCAGCGGAGGATGCCCTCAAGCAGATTGACGAAAAAGGCTACATGATTCCATACAAAAAGGAAGGCCGGTGCGTCAAGGTAGGGGTGAACATCTCCTCCGTCACAAGGACACTGGACTCATGGAAGGTCGCCGAGGAGGTGTAGTGGCACAGGAATATTCATAGAGCGGATCAATGACACCGCTTCCCCGTGAGACTCTTTCCGAAGACTCAGACAGATCCTGCGGCGATTTTGCAAAATGCCTTCAGGTCAAATGCCCGCGGAAGGCCTTAGAGCGGAACATTGGATGAATAAATACGAGGGCGAGTCAAGACTTTTTCATGTAAGCCTGCGAATCAACCCATTCGGAGGCATTTGAGGCTGAACGTGTTTTGTAAGATGTGACCTAACATAATAACAATAGAACAAAAAAGAGGTCGACTAAAAAGGTCGGCCTCTTTCTTTTTTGAAGTTCGAAGTTCTGCAGCGGCAGCAGCTTGCCTATGAGCGGACTTCGCTCACTTTGTTCGCTCCGGCCCCTTCCACCATTTCCTTCGTCCCGCTAACGCGGAACTTGTCTCTGGCGGACCCTTCCCCCTACCCCTGTCCGGGGGTGGACAGGCCTCTCAGAGGCAACTGCCACCCGCTTTTCTGTGCTCCGGACAACCAAGTGCGATGTATTTTCGGATATTATGCGCCGTTGCAACCAGTCCGAACTCGACCTTGACCTTTGCATTTGACTTCAGACGGAAGCGCTTGAAGCCGTGGTTATACTTTATATCTCCGAAGACGGCCTCAGGTTCTATCGGACGGTTACTTCTGTGGTGCAGGCCCCGTTCGCTTGTCAGCAGCCGTTTGACCTCTGCCTTGTATGCATTCGCCTGATGATTTACCTCGATTGTGCGGACGTTCGCCTTACCTTTGTAGCACATTCCCCTCAGAGGGCATCTGGTGCAATCATAGGCCCTGTATTTGCTGACAGTTGACTCATACCCGAGATCGGACCTTGATTTCACATCACTGATGTGTACAATATGCTGCCCCATAGGGCATACATAGTAGTTCTCATCCGCATTGTAATACATGTTCTGAGTGAGGAACGGATTGCTCTTATATTTTCTGCGCTCCTCCGCATGGAACATGTTGTACTTGACATAAGGAACTATTCCGTTGTTGATCGTATGTGCATAGTTCTGTTCGCTTCCGTATCCGGAGTCCGCGCACACCTCATCACTCTGCTTTCCATATCTGTCACTGAACGTCGTCAGGAACGGTATGAGCGTGCCCTGGTCAGTAGGTCTCCAGTAGATGCCATAGTTGGTGATGAACTGGTTCTCGGTGGATATTTGGATGTTGTATCCCGGCTTTGTCTGCCCGTTGTTCATCGCGTCCTCCTTCATACGCATGAACGTGGCATCTGGATCCGTCTTGCTATAGCTGTTCCTCTCTCCGAGGGTTTCCAACTTGTTCTCGTATTCCTTCTGCTTGGGTGCGCTTTCTGACCTCACCTTCTCTACAGCCTTCCGCATCTTCTTGTCGCTGATGTCCTCGTCATCCATCTTCTTCAAGATACGGTCAGCCCTGCGGGCCATTTCCTCGGATGTGAGGACCTGATTTTCTTCGGCATTTTCAATAGCAAGGGCATTCTCTGCGGCCTTCAGGACCTCTCTGACATTGTTTTCAAGTTTCGTCTTGTTCTTTTCAGTGCTGCCTTTCCATACAAAGGTGTATTTGTTGGCCACCGACTCTATCTTGGTCCCGTCTATGTACTGCACTTTAAGAGAGACGAGATTCTCTTCGTGTAGAAGAAGCACTATTTGGGTAAAGATGCCGTCGAACTTTTCTGCCAGACGTTTGCTGCGGAAGATGTTGATGGTCCTAAAGTCGGGAGTCTGCATGCCGCTGAGCCACATATAGGCGATGTTTTCAACAAGCAACTTCTCCATCTGACGTCCTGAGTACACGTTGTTGAGATAGGAGTACACTATGACCTTGAGGAGCATCCTTGGATTGTAGCTGCTGGTGCCGCCTCCGACATATCCGGATTCGATTTCGCTGATATCGAGGTGGTCGATTATAGCACTGACCACTCTTGCGGGATGATTCTGGGGAAGATAATCGCCAAGACACGGAGGAAGAAGCAGATTGTCGTTGGGATTGTAAGATTTAAAGACTACCTTTGCCATTGCTTGATAGAGTTATTTATTTTTATTTTGCAACTACAAGATAGTAATTTTCTATCACAAAAGCAATAGCTATTCCTTTGACATTCAAAAGAATAGCTATTTTCTTTCTCCTTTACCAAAGATGCTGGAGGTGAGCAAATATAAAAAAAAGGATGACCTCTAAGTCTATCAAGACTTTTTAGTCACCCTCTTTGTGTTTGGAAAACGAACTATTACCAACCCTTGGTCTGGGTGAGTGTGAAGCCATTTTCGGCGTAATCGTCGATCAAGGCTATTCGGCGACAACCTACATTTGAGTTAACGTTTCAGCCTTGAATGGCAATGATAAGATTATTATCACACGCAGATATTTTATTTTATCGCTGTCATCAACTGATAAACCTGATGGAAGTCGGTGAAGTTGACCTTATGAGTGTCTAGATAGTCGTTGATGGTGTCAGCTCGGTCTTTAAAAAACCTCAACAACAATTTTTTAGTAGGAGCGTAAGCAACCTTGTTCCTGTAAATGAAAGGAATGTTCTTGATTTCATAGGATGGATTTCCGTTGAGGTCATAGACACTGCCTCCGTGGCTCTCAATCTTTTTTACCTCCTTGATGTTGCTTGTGCTGGATTCCGAGCCGAACGCCCCTTTTTTCTCGTCTTTAAATACCAGTCTGCGAGACACACAGAGGTACGTCCCGTCGATGTCAAGCGAGAAAGCAAGGTAATAAGTCCTATACCTTATGAAGAGTAACCCTCCAATTGAAGCCATGTCAACCGAGGCATTATCCTTTATGCCCATGACCTTTTCGTCGGAATCCATGTAGCGGATTGTTTGGTCTAGAGTACTAATGTTGAAGCGTCCTGTTGAAAAACCTCCGTCTTTGTAGATTATTCTGCCTTCCATGAATTCCGGTAGGTAGTACTTTACGCTGTCTGGAAGCTGTTTTTCAAAGTCTCCTTGAGCGGATTGTCCCGATAATGCGATGTTCCCTATCGTCAAGGCTAAAATAAGTGAGATTATTTTTTTCATGTCATGTTTTTATAAAATAAGAGGGGACAATCACTCATCCCCTCTCATTTTGGATAATTATCAGTTACTCTTCCCAGCCAGGGTTCTGAGTGATTGTGACATTCTTGTTGGCATACTGTGTGATGACATCGGAACAGATAGGCTCAAGGTAATTCCTTACATCTACGTTGCGGCTGTCTCTGTCCTTGATGTTGACCGGCACAAGGAATCCACGCATTTGCGAGTAATTCTTCGCGTCAAAGTCAAAGTATGTGCGTTCTCCTAATTTCAATGTACCATCAGGGTTGTAGCCTACGATAGGAATAACACTGACTTTTTTAGAGTTCGCTGAAGTAAGAAGGTTATAGCCCTGATTATTCAATGTTTTCTTCAGATTGGTTGTCTGGGCAGGCCTTCCGAATTCTTCGGCTTGACTCTCCTTGATGGTCGCAGCAAGGTCAAGCTCAACATAGCCTCCAATCAACAGATCTGGGTTATTGGCTCCCAACATGAGTTCAAGCTGTCCCCAACGTCTGATGTCAAGTACCCGGTACTGTTCGAGGAAGAACTCCATGCGGCGTTCACGACGGATTTCCCAGATGAGCGGTGTCACCGCACCTTTTGTCTTGTAGCCGAGAGTTGTCTGCTGTGCGGCTCCGGTTCTTTCAGGATCATCAGGCATGTTTGCGAGTTCAAGTGGGGCAGTCTGCTTTACACCTTTATCTATCGCGGTCTTGTCCAGAGGACGTTTGCGGATAGCATTGATGGACTTGTCAAGATCCTCCTGAGTAACAGCAGCGCCACCGAATTTGTCTGCTAGTTCAGCCTTGGCTTCTATCCAGTTCAAGACCGTCTCGGCATATCGTACGCATGGAAATCCGTTTTCGTTCGTGCAAGATCCGTAATATGTAGGCAGAGACTTTCCGTTGTATGAATATGTCGGCCCCTCTCGGTCTATGAATTTTTCGCAGTACAGACCTGTCGCACTGGCTTTCGGCTCATCCCAGAAAGTGGCTTCAAACCGAGGGTCGCGTGTTACCACCATATCCTGTAGACGGAAGCTCTTGGCGTTCTCGACTGTTGAATTGGAATACGGTTTTCCGTCTTGGCAGATCCAGGCTTTCAGCGTGCTGAGGTTCCCTGACTGGGTCTGAGCCTCATTACCATTTGAATATGAAGCTATGCAGTGCTGGGAACCGTTGTTGATGGATTTGTTGTAGGCCCTGTAGAGGATAATCTCTCTGCTTGACGGCCTGGAGTACAGTGTTCCGAAAAGGGTTCGGAAATCTGTGTCAAATGCGTAGGCTCCGCTGTTGATGATCTGCTCAGCATAGCCTTTAGCAGCTTCAAGGAACAGTTTGGCCTTTGAGTCAACGTCAGAGCAGGTTTTCATGGCCTCATCGTTCTTGTGATAGATGTACCATGTGCCTTCGAACAGCATGCAACGGGAGGCTATTGTAGCCACCACAGCCTTATTCACGTAATCCTCCCCGTCATTGGAGCGGACGTTGGCCATAGCATAGTCAAAGTCTTCCTTAACCTTGGCCATCACCTCAGTTCTTGGGGTGCGTTGGGCGTACATGGCATCGTTGTCAGTAACTTCCACAACGGCATCGTAGTAAGGAACATCGCCGAACGATTCTACGAAGCGGCTGTATTCCCAACCTCTGAAGAAGCGGGCGACACCGTTCCAATGGTTGTAGGCCTCATCCGTCAGCTTGCCGTTGTCATGCATTGTGGCGAGTCTTGCGATAAGGAGATTCCACTTGCGTATGTAGGCGAAGTTCCAAGGACCTGAGCCACGCCTTGCCAGCCAGTAACCACGGTAGGCAAGTTCTGCTTTGTACCAATTGTCAGACGGCAGGGAGATAAGAATGTTAGATTGTTGTCCGGTAGTGGTGCGGTCATCACTGAACTCACCGGAAGAGTACACGCCTGGTGCATAGACCTGCCCCCAGTTGTCGGAATAGCCGGTGAAATATGACCCGTACGTTCCGTTCACAAACAATCGGATGTTGTTCTCATTTGCCCAGAAGTTATTGTCATTCATCGTTGTTTTCGATTCCCTGTCAAGAAAATCGCTGCATCCGACGAAAGCAAGTGCCAGAGCACCAACGGAAAATATTTTAATAAAATTCTTCATAATGTTCTTTTTCTTATGAGATTAGAAAGTAACCTGAACTCCGATTGCCGCTGTCTTGAATGCAGGAGAACCTACACCGGCGCGGCTTGAGTTGTAGTTAGATGTGTTGAATGATGAGTACCCTGCGATTTCTTCCGGATCAAGAGGTAGGCCTTTGAGATGATCAAACGTGAAGAAGTTCTCAAGGGAAACATAGAATCTGGCTTTCTCCATGTTGATCCTCTGGGTCAGATGTCTTGGCAGAGTGTAGCCAAGAGTGATGTTCTTGATGCGGAGGTAGGCCATGTTCAGCATGTACCTGTCGTTAGGTACCATGTTGAAGATACTGCCTCCGGCGCAGTTTGCGGCGCGCGGATAGAAAGCGTCATAATTGGCTGGTATGGTGGTTGTCGAACCATCCGCATTCGTTATGTCGTAAGAGTCATACCAGAAGTCTCCCGCGATAGCCTGGGCCATGGCTCCATCCGATGTATTAAAGCCAGGAAGAGTCATAGAAGAGGATCCGAGCATGTTGCGTTTGCCGATTCCCTGAAGGAAGATAGAGAAATCAAATCCCTTCCAGTCCGCATCAATCCTGAAGCTATATTCGTAGCGTGGGGTTGTGTTGCCGATGACAGTAAGATCGCCGTGGTCGTCCGTTAGGTTTTTCCCATTGTCTATGACGCCATCTCCGTTCAGGTCAACGAATTTGACATCACCAGGACCTGAGATAAGTGTCCCTGAAGCGATCTTGCCTTGTGTCGCATAGTTCTTTCCTTCGGCGAACTGGTAGTACTTTCCGTATTTATCTATCAACTCGATGAGCTTTCCGTTAGCATCATGAGCGAAATCATCGTGCTGGAAGAGTCTGTCTACCTTGTAACCCCAAATTTCGCCATAGGTCTTGCCAGAGTACCAACCAGACAGTATTTTGCTTGTCCCATATTCCGTGATCTTCGTTTTGGCATCAGCTATACTTGCTGTGGCCGAGATGTTAAGACCGTTAGAGAAAGAGCGTCCCCAGTTGATGGACAGTTCCCAACCGTCAGTGCGCAGAGAACCGAAGTTTCCATTAGGAGCCGAAGCACCGATGTTGTAGCTGACACCTTCCATCCCGATGATCATGTTGTTGGTGTTCCTCCTGTACCAATCAAAGGTAATGTTGAACTGATTGAACAGCGAGATGTCCGCTCCGATGTCGTAGGTTTCGATGTCCTGCCAGGTTATGTCAGGATAAACCGCACCAGGAGTGGCGAAAGACTGGTCTTTTACGCCCGAGTGGATCCAGTATGTGGTTGAACTTCCCATTGTAGGAATGTACATGGATGAGCTTACTGTCTGGTCTCCGATGGTTCCCCAGGAAGCGCGGAGTTTGAGTGATGACAGGACATCCGTGAACGGCTGCATCCAAGGTTCCTGCGTCACGCGCCAACCGGCCGAGACAGATGGGAACCATCTCCACTGAAGATTGGATGGGAATTTGGAAGATCCATCGTAGCGGAGGTTGCCTTCAAGAAGGTACTTGTCCTTGTACGTGTAGTTGACACGTCCAAAGAAACCAGCCGTTGAACTCCAGGAGGCGGAACCGCCGGAGGTTTGTGTACCCGTAGCAAGGTCAAACTGAGGGTTGGAAGTGTCGATAAGCGTCATCTTCTTTCCCCATACTCCCGTATAGTCGTAAGCCACAGCCTGGAATCCAAGGAGGAATTTGAACATGTGCGTGTCGAAGAGGTTCAGATTGTATGTCGATGTGGCGTTCCAAGTCTGGCGCTGGGAAGTGAACGAGTCCTGATAGATGGAATCATATGTTGAAGTGTAACTATAGACATTCAATTTCTTGGCGGTTATCTCTTTTCCAAGTCCATTGATGTCATTCCACTCGTTGGTGATTGTCCGAATGTCGCCGTTGGCGTCAAGAGCGTTCACCGCGTCAGACCATGTGTCCCCCGCCATATATTTAATGCCAGGGTTGCGCTCCTGTGTGTTGTTGACGGCGTAGGTGTAGTCCACGTCAATGTTCCAATTCTTGACAGGAGTTATTGTCGTTCCTACATTCACACTTGTGTAGTAGGTGTCAAGAGTTGCCTGGTTGGCTGTCTTGAACTCATAAGCGGCATTCCTTACATTGTCCCCATACTCGTTGGTCGGCTCCATCGGGTAGGTAGGCCCCCAGCGGAAAACATAGTACCAGACATCCGCTGTGGTCGAGTTGGTGGCAAAGGCCCATGACTTCGTTGATTTAGTGAACATGATGCCGGAATGGATGTTGAGCCAGTCGTTGATCTGGGTGTTGATTCGAGCGTTGGCGTTGTAACGCTTGAACCAATCGTAGTCCGTAACCTTAAGCATACCGTTCTGGTCAAGGTAGGCAAGACTGATGTTGTAGTTGGTTCTTCCTTTGTTTCCGGCTACGGAGACATTGTGAGACTGCGTAGGAGCGTTTTCCCTTACGAGATAGTCGTAAGCGTTGAAAGTTCTGATACCAATTTTCTTGTTTGAGCCGTCAACATACCAGTCGCGTCCGTACGTGAAAGGATCGCCAACGCCGACGCTGTTCCCGTATTTGTCTTTCCAGGCGACAGCGGCGTTGTAACCCGCGCGGTCAATCTTCCAGAACGCTCCCACAGGAGTGAAGGTTCCGGTACGCTCAGCAGCTTCGACAGTATAGTGAAGTCCGTCAACATCAGCCATTTCGTAGTTTTTGGCCTTGTTTTGGATAGAGAAGTTACCGGAATAACTAACGGTCACCTTGTCAGCCTCCTTGTTACCTTTCTTTGAAGTGATAAGAATCACTCCAAAGGCAGCCTTGGCTCCATAGATTGAGGCAGATGCGGCATCCTTCAGGACGGAAATGCTCTCAATGTCATCCGGGTTGACAAGGTTAAGAGACGGAATCTCCACGTTGTCAAGTAGAATGAGAGGGGAGGATGCCCCATTGTACGACCCAACCTGACCACGTATTCTGAGGATAGGGTCGGAACCGACCTCGTTGCTGCCGACGCGAACGTTGAGACCGGCCGCCGCACCCTGAAGTCCACGTCCGACATCGGAGATAGGACGTCCTTCGAGAGCCTGTCCGACATTGACGCTGGCAACGGCTCCCGTAAGATTGGCCTTCTTTTGTGTGCCGTAGCCGACGACTACGACGTCGCTGAGCATAAGGGTGTCTTCCTTGAGGACTACCTTCATGCCGTTGCGGGCGGTTGTGGTGACTGTGGTGTAGCCGAGGCAGCCGATTTCTACCTTTGTGCCTTCGGCGACATTGAGTGAGAAAGTTCCGTCAATCTGGGTGACGGTTCCTGTGGTTGAGCCAGGAATCATTACACTTGCACCCGGAACCGGGTTGCCGTTGACATCGACGATCGTTCCCTTGACAGGCTGCTGCTGAGCGGCCGTCGCAGGCAGTAAGCCAGACTCTGTGACGGCTGCGGTGGCACTGAACGACAGTGAACCAGCGAGCAGCATCATGAGAATGGCGTTTACTTTGTAAGTGCGATTCTTTTTCATTAAATAATGGTTTTGTATTAACTTATTGGTTGTTAATTAATGTCCATTTTAAAAATCGCGTAGTTTGGTGCGCTGATTTATTCTGCAAATTTAACGTTTTACATCGAATAACCAAAAAAATCCACTAAAACATTCTCCGGCCATCGCGGATGCTGACCGGAATTGCGGGGTGACGTGTCGAGGGCTATCGGTTTATGGGACGGTGCCGGCTGCGGAGCAGTCCCCTGCGCCTCGAATCAAGTTCCGGGAGGTCGGCAGGAGGGACGGCGAATCCTACGAAACGGGACCAGAGATAGTCCACGGCCTGGTCGGACGGGTGGATCATGTCAGGGGAATAGAAACGGTAGTCCCGCAGCTCGTCAAGCACGATCTCGTAGGCGGGGAAATATTCACAGCGTTCCGGGAACTTCGCGATAACCTCGTCCAAAGCGAGCAGTAGTGTGCTCTTGCTGAGCTGGTTGCCGTGCGCTCCGTCCTTGAGGTGACGGATAGGGGAGACGGTGAAGATGAATTCCTTCTCCGGATGCCGCGCGACCATATTCATGAGCAATGTCGCAGTCTCGCGGACTGAGAGGCGTCTGCGGGTGAACTCCTTCGCGTCGATTTTCAGGCAGTTGGAAACGGTCTCGCCGGAGCGGAGATATTCATAGATCCATGCCGTGCCGAGGGTTATGATGACTTTCGCGGCGGCCTTCCAACGGCGCGAGGCTTCCTCAAGGCAAGCGTTGGCGACATTCAGGAACTCGTCGTCGGTGCGGCGGGCGAAGGAGGTGTGGTGGCTGAACGAGCAGATGAGATCCGATCCCGCGCCCATCGGGACGCACTCGTCTTCGGTGAACGGGATTCCGGAAGTCAGCCTGGCGATGGAATTGCAGACCGAGACTGGGTTGTAGATGGTTCCGAACGGGTTGACGCAGACATCGAAGCCCAGATCCACCATTTTCCCGCCGATGTTGTCAGCGAAGCAGCTTCCGAGGACGAAGATCCTGTCTTTCAGCGAGATGCTGACGGCACTGCGGCCGGTTTCCACCGGTGTCTGTAATTTGAGTCCTTCCATACGGGTGCGAAATTACAAAATAATCAGTAATTTTGCATAAACTGCCTCGGAGGCGGGATTTTTTCCTTCCGGGCTTATGAATATGAGAAAGAGCGTAATTGTAATAACACTTCTTCTGGCGTCGGCCTTCGCCGGTCGTGCCCAACAAAAGGCTACCTTTACCTACGGTGCTGATTTTCAGTACTATTTTGACAATCGGGAATATGATGGCGCTGGCAACAAGTTCGAGACATCCGGCACGGTTCACGCCGCCAGGCTGACTCCCACGGTCGGTGTCAAGGTGGCGGGCGGCCGGTTCACCCATCAGCTTACGCTCGGAATCGATGTGATGAAGAATATGGGTGAGGCCCCCGTGTCCGAAAGCGACAAGGATCTTCAGAACATAGGACTTTTCCGGGAGATGACATTCTGGTACGGCCTTGAAAGCCGGCGCAGAAGCGGAAAATTCAATCTCTTGGCGGGAATATTCCCGCGCGGGAACTCCGTTTTCGGCTCGGGTTATCAGGGCTGGGCGGAGGATCCTGTGAAGGCCGATCAGGTTCCGTCCCTGTTCATCTCCGATGTCAACCAGTTTTATGACAACAACATAGAAGGATTACTCCTGAAGTACGAGACCCGGAAAGGCTATTGCGAGGCCGGTTTGGACTGGATGGGAATGATCGGGCACGGCCGGCGTGAGCGCTTCCAGATATTCACATACGGCAATTACGCCCTTGCCGGTGATTTCCTGCGCGCCGGGTGGACGGCGACTATGTACCACTTCGCCAACACGCTTGAATATCGGGGCGTGGTGGATAATATTCTTGTCTCGCCTTTCGTGTCGCTGACCGCCGGGAGACGCGACTTCCGTTGGAACTCCAAGCTCAGCTATATTCAAGGAATACATCAGGACAGGATCAACGAGACGGGGCTTGAGCCTGCGTTCGGCGGGCTGCTGACGCTGAACCTCGCGTACAAGAAACTGGGCGTTCAGAATGATTCCTACTATGGCACGGGCCAGATGCCTTACTACTTCACCGTTGACGGAGGAGGGAATATGCTCGGACAGGATTTGTACGCCGGAAGTCCGTTCTACCGCGTCTGTGACTATGGCGGGAACTGGAAGCATTCCGGATTTTATGACCGTGCCGAGATCTACTGGCAGCCGTATATCGCTGATTTCGTGCGTCTGAGGCTTTCCGCCGTGTTCCATTTCACAGGTGATGGATTCCAGGGCAGCCAGCAGAAGCTGAGCGTCCTGTTCGATCTCGGGCGTGCCTTGAACTCCAGGAAAACGGCTAAGGCTTCGGGAGGCTCACGCAGGCAAAGGAATTTTGAAATATATTTATAAGGTATGAAAGTAATATTCAAGTCTATCATTGTCGCCGCTTCCGCCGGATTTCTGTTGGCCGGATGCGGTTCAGGACCCAAGGACGGGGAATATGTCATCCAGCTTCTTACCACGAATGACGTGCACGGAACCTATTTCGATTCCACCTATGTCGGGAACGGGGTGAAGAAGTCCCTTTTAGCCGTCAAGCCGATAGTGGACAGCGTCCGTGCGGCGGCCGGTGCGGACAAAGTTGTCTTCATCGATGCGGGGGACTGCCTTCAGGGAGACAACGCCGCGTACTATTTCAACTATGTGGACACACTCTCTCCTCATGTCTATCCACGCCTTGCCGCCTACATGGGCTACGATGCCGTCACGGTGGGCAACCATGACATCGAGACCGGTCACAAGGTCTATGACCGCATCGCTCGGGACCTTGAGTCGCACGGGATTCCGTTTCTGGCTGGTAACGCTATCCGCACTGACAACGGGGAACCGTATTTTCCTTTGTACAAGATCTACAAGAAGGGCGGACTGAAGGTCGCCGTGCTGGGTTTCACAAACGCCAACATGAAGAACTGGCTGTCGGAGAAACTCTGGAGCGGAATGACGTTCAAGAGCCTTGTTCCTCTGGCTCAGGAGGATGTGGACAAGGTGAGGGCCAAGGAGAAGCCTGATGTGGTGATCGTGTCCGTGCATTCGGGAACAGGACCCGGAGACGGCTCGATGCTGGAAGGACAGGGAATGGATCTGTACAAGAGTCTGCGTGGAGTGGATTTCGTGGTCTGCTCTCACGACCACAGGCCGTTCGTGACCTGCTGCGACAGCATCGGACTCATAAATTCCGGAAGCCATTGCCGCTTTGTGGGACACGGAACGGTGAATGTCACCGTTAAGGACGGCAAGGTCGTTTCCAAGACCCATTCCACGGAACTCATTCCGGTTGATCCCCACAGGATTGACGCCCAGATGGAAAGGGACTTTTACGAGGACTATCAGGCCGTGCAGGTCTTCACCACCCAGGAGGTCGGTGAGCTGAAGGTGGATATGCGCACCAGGGATGCCTACAAGGGAATGTGCGACTATGTGAACCTTGTCCACACTCTTTGTCTCGGCTGCGCTCCGGCGCGGATATCGATCGCGGCTCCATTGACCTATGACGGATTCGTCAAGGGTGGGACTTTGATTTACAAGGACTTGTTTACAATTTATCCGTTTGAAAACCAGCTCTATGTGATCACGATGACCGGAAAGGAGATCAAGGACTATCTTGAGGCATCCTATAACCGTTGGATAGTCACGGCCACGAAACCGACCGACCACGTGCTGAACATAGTCCAGAAGGACGACCCGCGCACCGGCCAGAAGGGCTGGTCGTTCATCGAGCGCGCCTACAACTTCGACTCCGCCGCCGGAATCGACTACACCGTTGATGTCACAAAGCCTTTCGGCTCAAGGATCGTGATCACCTCTATGGCAGATGGAAAGCCGTTCAGTATGGACGAGACCTACAACGTCGCGATGACCTCCTACCGTGCCAGCGGTGGCGGCGGACTCCTCGCCGAGATTGGAATCGACACGGACAAAATCGCCGAAAGGACCGTTGAATATTACCCGGAGATCCGCGAGATTCTCTATGAATATCTCAAAAAGAACCGTGTGATCGACCCGGCCATCATCGGTGACCCTGCCAAGATCGGCCACTGGTCTTTCGTGCCGGAGAACATCGCAGGTCCGGCGATCGAGCGGGATATCAACCTCATATTCAAGAAATAGCACTAAAATATTCAGATAATGATCAAACGAATTTTAACAGCATTCGCGGCACTCGCCGCCACTCTGACAGTCTCCGCCGCCGAATATGACGGGAAATGGATCGGCTGCGACTATGAGGGTGATGTCCTGAAAGGCAGCACCGTGCTCCCTGCCCGCTACCTTCGCAAGGAAGTGACACTTGACGGCAAGGTGAAGGAGGCGACCCTCCGCATCAGCGGCCTCGGAGTCTATGACACTTGGATCAATGGGGAATATATCACCCGTGACCAGGAACTTTCCCCGACCGTGTCCGAGTACAGGACGAGGGTGTATTTCAATGAGTTCGATGTCAGAAAGACCCTCAAGAAAGGGCAGAACGCTCTTGCCGTGAGCCTTGGCTGCGGCCGTTATACCACGATGAGGGAGCCAGGTATGAAGGGCTTCGGGCTTCCGAGGCTTTGGTACCGGCTGGACATTGTTTACACCGATGGCCGCACCGCGACCGTTGTCAGCGACGAGAGCTGGAAGATCACATGTGAGGGACCGATCCGCGCCAACAACGAGTTCGACGGTGAGACTTACGATGCCCGTAAGGAACTGACCGGCTGGACAAAGGTCGGCTATGATGACTCCGCTTGGGCGAAGGCCTCATTGATGGACGCTCCGGGCGGCAAACTGGTTCTCCAGCCTAACCCTAACATCGCTGTTCAAGACATCGTGAAGCCGGTCTCCATCACCAAGACCGATCACGGTTACATCCTTGATATGGGACAGAATATGGTCGGCCGCCTTCAGATCAAGGCTCGAGGACTGCAAAGAGGCGACACCCTCACGATGAAGTTCGCTGAACTTCTCAATCCTGACGGCACTCTCTACCTTGCCAATCTCCGTACCGCAAAGGTCCTCGACACCTACATCGCCAAGGACAGCAAGCCGATCGTCTGGCATCCTGAATATGTTTACCACGGTTTCCGTTACGTTGAGATAAAAGGCTTTAAGAACGAGCCGAAACTCGGCGATTTCGAGGGGCAGGTGATGTACGACAAGATGGCCGTCACGGGACATTTCGAGACATCCAACCCTGTCATCAACCAGATCTATCACAATGCTTTCTGGGGAATCAGGGGCAACTATCGCGGTATGCCTACCGACTGCCCTCAGAGGGACGAGAGGCTTGGCTGGCTCGGCGACCGCACGATGGGTTGCTACGGCGAATCCTACATATTCAACAACCACGCCCTTTACTCCAAGTGGCTGACTGACATCCATGACGGGCAGAACGAGGCCGGCAGCATTTCCGATGTCTGCCCTCGCTACTGGACCCTCTATCAGGACAATTTCACCTGGCCAGGAGCGTTCCTGACAGGCGCGGACATGGTCTATCGCCGTTTCGGGGACGACCGGTCCATCAAGGACCATTATGGCGCGATGAAGAAGTGGCTTGAATATATGAGGTCGAAGTACCTGAAGGATGGCGTGATGATCAAGGACACCTACGGGGACTGGTGTATGCCGCCTGAATCTCTGGAACTTATTCATTCACAGGATCCTGCGAGAAAGACAGCCTCGCCTCTGATATCCACTCCATTCTACTTTTTCCTCTTGAACAAGATGATAGAGTTCGCTCCGATCGCCGGCCATCCGGAGGATGTGAAGATATTCAATGAATATGCCGCCGCGGCCCGTGAGGCTTTCAACGCCAAGTATTTCAACGCTAAGGAAGGCTTCTACGGCAACAACACGGTGACGGCCAACCTGCTTCCGCTTTATTTCGGAATGGTTCCTGACGGCCGTGAGGGTGACGTGTTCGAGCACATCGTGCACAAGACCGAGGTGGACTGTGACGGCCATGTGAGCTGTGGAGTCGTCGGAATGATGGTTCTGATGCGCACTCTCACCGAGTTCGGCAGACCGGATCTTGCCTTGAAGATCGCCACGAACGAGACCTATCCAAGCTGGGGTTACATGGCGAAAAACGGTGCCACGACAATCTGGGAGCTCTGGAACGGCAACACCGCTGATCCTGCGATGAACTCCGGCAACCACGTGATGCTTCTCGGCGACCTCGTGACCTGGTATTATGAATATCTTGGCGGCATACGTCCTGCCGAGCCAGGCTACAAGTCAATCGAGCTGAAGCCTTACCCAATCGAAGGCCTTGACTGGGTGAACTGCTCTTATGATTCGCCTTACGGAAAGATTGTAAGCAACTGGAAGCGCACCGGCGACAAGTTCGAGTGGACCGTCGAGATCCCCGCCGGCACCACCGCCACCGCCCTCATCCCCGGCCCCGACAGCTCCCGCGAGTCCAAACTCCTCGCCCCCGGCAAGCACCATTTCGTGACCGAGCTGTAATTCCCGGTCGCTGAACCTGTCGAAGCGACATAAGTTTCACTGGCGTGAGCGAAAAAATAAAATCCAAAATTTTGGTAACGTGCAAAATTTTGGATTTTCCTTTTTTTCGCGTTCGCCCTGAACTTATTCTGCTAAGCAGGAATCCATCAGATCTGCTATCTGTTTGCGGTCAAGATTCTGCCCGATGAAGACAATCTTGATCATACGGTCGCCATAGACCGGATCCCAATCCTTACGCAGATTCTTGTCCCTGCGCATCATCTCCTGAAGCTGATCCTCCGGCATCGTGGCGAACCACAGACCGGCGTCCTTGATGGATTTCTGCACTCCGGACTGCTCGAAGAGGTAGCACTTGTCCTTCTCGTCCGCAAAATAGCACAGACCCTTGGCCCGGATCACGTTCTTCGGCCACTTTTTGGAGACGAGCCAGTCGAACTTGTTGATGTCCAACGGCTGACGGCGATAATAGACAAAGGTCCCGATGTTATATTCCTCGACTTCGCCACCCTCGTGATCGTGATGATGGTGATGCTCGTGCCCCTCGTGGTGATGCTCGTGGTCGTGTTCCTCGTGATGATGGTCATGTTCATGTTCATGCCCGTCATGATCCTCATCGTGGTCATCGTCATCATGATCAGCTTCGTTGCCCTCTCCTTCGATGGCGTTGATCCAAGCCGCCGAAGTAGCCGTCTTATCGAAATCGAACATCCTGGTGTTCAGAAGTTTGTCAAGATCGATGTCTCCATAGTCGCACTCGAAGATCGTCACTTTCGGATTCAGAGCCTTCACTATGCTGCGGACCCTGCCAAGCTCCTCGGGCTTCACCTCGGACGCCTTGTTCAGAAGCACGATGTTGCAGAACTCGATCTGCTGGATCACAAGATTCTCAAGGTCATCCTCCTCCAGATTGTCCTTCTTGAGAGCGTCCCCGCAGGCGAACTCACTCTGCATCCTCAGAGCGTCCACAACGGTGACTATGCAATCGAGTTTCGGAATATTCGATTGGGCATATTCAGGAACAAGCTTAGGGAAGGAGCAGATGGTCTGTGCGATAGGGGCGGGCTCGCATATTCCACTCGCCTCGATGACGATGTAGTCGAACTTGCCGGAGCGGCAGAGGTCGTTCAGCTGGGCGACAAGGTCCATTTTCAGCGTGCAGCAGATGCAGCCGTTCTGGAGAGGGACAAGGCTGTCGTCCGTGGTGCCGACGACGCCGCCTTTCTGGATGAGGTCCGCGTCGATGTTCACCTCGCCTATGTCATTGACGATGACGGCGAACTTGATGCCTTTCTTGTTGGAGAGTATTCTGTTGACCAGAGTTGTCTTGCCGCTCCCGAGGTATCCCGTCAGAAGCAGCACCGGTATTTCCCTGTTTTCCACTGTTATTGTCATGGTTATGCTGTTGTTGTCATATTGTCGCAAAATTATAATATTTACTTTGGTTTAGCAAATCGGACGCTGGCTGATGAGCAGGTCTGCTTCGTGAGTGTGTTGGCGGTTCTTGCGCACGAGGCGGTGCTTGGGGAATGCTTCGTGAGTGTGTTGACGGTTCTTGCGCACGAGGCGGTGCTTGGGGAATGCTTCGTGAGTGTGTTGGCGGTTCTTGCGCACGAGGCGATGCTTGGGGAATGCTTCGTGAGTGTGTTGGCGGTTCTTGCGCACGAGGCGGTGCTTGGGGAATGCTTCGTGAGTGTGTTGACGGTTCTTGCGCACGAGGCGGTGCTTGGGGAATGCTTCGTGAGTGTGTTGGCGGTTCTTGCGCACGAGGCGTGGCTTTGGGGAATGACGACGTGCGTGATGAGGCCGCTATGGCGCGCGATAAACAAGAGAATGAATTTTCCTTGGAATTTAATAGGTGATGCCAGTTGAAGTTCTTGTGCAAATGAAGATATTTTACTAAATTTGCGCTCATGCAGGTAAAAACAGTCCTGAGGTATGCTTGAAGGTATAAAGACAGATATCGAAAAGTTGATCGCGCTGTACGAAGCGGAAAGGTCTGAGCGTGAAAGGCTCCAGGCTGAGTTGGTGCGGTGCGGGGCTGAGAATGAGTCCTGTAGGAAGCGGATTGAGGATTTGGAACAACAGGTGAACAACCTTCATCTGTCCGAAGCTTTCGGAGTGGGCGGAGACAGTTCCGCCGCCAAGGAAAAGATAGAGAGACTTATCAAGGAGATTGACAAGTGCATCGCCTTGCTTGAGAATTAGGAATGGGACAGAACATCAAGATAAAGATCGCGGGCAATGAATATCCCCTCGTCGCCTCCTCTCCTGAGATGGAGCGGATGATGAGGCTTGCGGCAGACACCATCAACCAGAAACTGGCGGCTTACGACGCGAAGTACCCGAACAAGACCCTTTCCGACAAACTTTCCTTTGTGGCTCTGAACGAGGCGGTCGGAAGGTTGGCCTACCAGAAGAGAGTCGCCGACGCTGATGCCGAGGCGAAAAAACTTCAGGAGGATGTTGAGTCCTACATCAAGAATATTGAAAAAGACGGCCGTTAGTCCCACGTGCTCAAATCAACAAGTTCCACGGAACCGAGTTTGCTCGAGCCGGCCATGACGGACCAAGGTTACCTTCGGGGATTGCGCCTGTGTGCGTGACGATGGATTTCTGAACCGGTGCGGATCTCAAATCTTATTCATTAAGATTTCTGACAAGCGGCTAACGGCTTTTTTTAATGTTTCTCAGACGATCGATCAGTTTCCGTTCCGGACTGTCGGTCGTTTTTTTGCGCCGGACTGTTACGGATGACGCTGTGGATGGACAGGGGAGGACTGCCACGGTGACATATAAGGGAATATTAGAACATTTAAAATATTTATTGATATTATGTTGCAATTTTTTATAGGAGTCCTGATCGGCGCTGTAATCGCGCTGGCGGCTTACATAATCATTCAGAGAATAGTTCTGAAAGGGCAGAAGAACGAGATCATCGCCAAGGCCGAGATCGAAGCCGAGGGGATAAAGAAGGACAAGATCCATCAGGCCAGGGAGAAGTTCCTCCAGCTCAAGAGCGAGCACGAGCAGTACATCAACGAGAAGAACAGCCAGCTCAAGGACGCCGAGAACAGGATCAAGCAGAAGGAGAACTCTCTGAACCAGCAGAATTCCGAGCTTCAGAGGAAGATGCGTGACGCTGACAACGCCAAGGCGAGTTTCCAGGCCCAGCAGGAGACCCTGACCAAGAAGACTGAGGAATATGAAAGACTCAGCGCCCAGGCCAACAAGCAGCTTGAGACGATCGCCGGAATGAGCGCGCAGGAAGCCAAGAACATTCTTATTGAGAATATGAAGGCTGAGGCGAGGACCGAGGCTCAGGCCTACATCAACGACACGATGGACGAGGCTCGCCTGAACGCTTCCAAGGAGGCCAAGAGAATCGTCATCAACACCATCCAGAGAACGGCCACCGAGACCGCCATCGAGAACGCCGTGACGACATTCCCGATCGAGAACGATGAGATCAAGGGAAGGATTATCGGTCGTGAGGGACGTAATATCCGTGCCCTTGAGGCTGCCACAGGTGTCGAGATCGTGGTTGATGACACACCTGACGCCATTCTTCTTTCCGCGTTCGATCCTGTCCGCAGGGAAGTTGCCAGACTCGCCCTGCACCAGCTTGTCGTTGACGGACGAATCCACCCGGCGCGTATCGAGGAGGTTGTGACCAAGGTTCAGAAACAGCTTGAGGACGAGATACTTGAGACAGGTAAGAGGACCTGCATAGATCTCGGGATCCACGGACTGAACATCGAGCTCGTGAAACTGATCGGCCGAATGAAATACCGTTCATCCTACGGTCAGAACCTGCTCCAGCACTCCCGTGAGGTCGCCAACATCTGCGCCATCATGGCAGCCGAGCTCGGTCTGAATCCTAAGCTCGCCAAGAGGGCAGGTCTCCTGCACGACATCGGTAAGGTTTCCGAGGAGGAGCCGGAGCTTCCACACGCATTGCTTGGTATGAAACTGGCCGAGCAGTACAAGGAAAAGCCTGAGATCTGCAACGCCATCGGCGCGCACCACGAAGAGATCGAGATGACATCGATCATCTCTCCTATCGTAATGATCGGTGATGCGATTTCCGGTGCCCGTCCTGGAGCCCGTCGTGAGGTCATCGAGTCTTACATCAAGAGGCTCAAGGGAATGGAAGACCTTGCCGCCGCCTATCCGGGAGTCACAAAGAGCTACGCCATCCAGGCCGGCCGCGAGCTCCGCGTCATTGTTGGCGCCGATGAGGTCAGCGATGACCAGGCCGGAAGACTCTCCGCTGACATCGCCCAGAAGATCCAGGAGGAGATGACTTATCCGGGACAGGTCAAGATCACTGTGATCAGAGAGACCCGTTCCGTAGCCTACGCTAAATAACATTCTGAATATAACGGCAAATGTTTTGACGCTATGACACATACTTTCAAAAAAGCTGTGGCGTTGGTGGCTGCACTCCTTATCGGGAGTGTGGCCTCTTTCGCGCAAGCCCCGGAGGCCACCGCCAAGTGGTCGGTTTCCAGCAAGGTGGTTTCAGAGAATGTCTATGAACTGACATTCAAGGCCAGCATTGTGGATGGATGGCACATCTACACTGTGGATCATGCCTACAATCCTATTTCCATCGAATTCGCCTCCGATCAAGGATATTCATTGGTCGGTGGTCTCAATCAGGTGACAAAACCGTCTGATTTCCAAGGAGAAAAAGTTTTCTTTGATTCTGTGACACTCACTCAAAGTGTCAAACTGACCGGCAGTGAGGCCACGGTCACAGGTGAAGTCTCATGGAGCGGATGCAACGACAGGTTCTGCGCGGCTCCGGAATCATGGGAATTCTCCGTTCCGCTTGCTGCGGCTGTACCTGCGGCGAGTGCGTCTTCGGATGACGTTACCATTGACACTAAGTCGGAAGAGGCCTCTTCATCGCTTGAGGCCGGTATCGCATCCGGTGATAATAGCGATAACGAAGGGTCTCTGTGGGCTTTGATCATCGAAGCCATCCTGTGGGGATTCGCCATGCTGATGACCCCATGTGTGTTCCCGATGGTGCCGATGACGGTGTCGTTCTTCATGAAACAGTCCTCGACCGCCGCTGAAGGCCGCTTCAAGGCTTTCATCTACGGTCTCTTCATTGTCCTTTTGTACACTGTTCCGATCAGTGTGATCATCGGCCTGACATGGATAATCGGAGGGAATACGGTCACTGCCGACATATTCAACTGGCTTGCGACACACTGGCTGCCGAACCTGATATTCTTCATCGTGTTCATGATTTTCGCGGCATCCTTCTTCGGCGCCTTCGAGATAGAGCTGCCGTCCAGCCTTGCCAACAAGAGTGACGCGAAGTCCAGCGGCAAAGGACTCGGCGGCATATTCTTCATGGCTCTGACCCTTGTGCTGGTGTCATTCTCATGCACCGGTCCTATTGTCGGCACGGTGCTGATCAAATCGACTCAGGGAGAGTTCTGGACTCCGATGGTCACGATGCTGGCCTTCTCCGTCGCCTTCGCCTTGCCGTTCACGATCCTGGCGATGTTCCCGTCGCTGCTGAAAAAGATGAAAGGCAAGTCCGGCTCTTGGCTCAACAGTGTCAAGGTCGTGCTCGGCTTCATCGAGGTAGCGCTTGGCTTCAAGTTCCTCAGCGTCGCTGACCAGACCTACCACTGGGGACTGCTTGACAGGGAAGTATATTTAGGAATATGGATCGTCACGTTCTCGCTTCTCGGATTTTACCTTCTTGGCAAGCTACGTTTCAAGAATGACGATCCTGTGGAGCATGTCTCTGTGCCGAGGCTTGGCCTTGCGATCGCCGTCTTCACATTCGTGGTCTATATGATTCCGGGAATGTGGGGCGCTCCGCTGAAGGCTCTGTCCGGCTACCTTCCTCCGCTTGAGACTCAGGATTTTGTGGTTTACAATTATGCGGACACTCCGGTGGGAACGGTCACTTCGACAGGCTCAGTGACCATCGAAGCGACCGAAGAAACCAGCACATCGACAAGCTCAGTGACCGGTGTCTTCACCTACGGCCAGAAGTACGACCTCAAGATGCCGCTCGGTCTGACCGGCTACTTCACCCTGGAGGAAGGCCTCGCCGCCGCTAAGGCCCAGGGCAAACCCGTCTTCGTCGACATCACCGGCCACGGCTGCGTCAACTGCCGCGAGATGGAACAGCGCGTCTGGAGCGATCCGAGAGTCCTGAATATTCTCAGGAATGAATATGTCCTTGTGGCTCTTTATGTGGATGACAAGACCAAACTCGATGAGGCGGAATGGCTGACCACTCCGGATGGCAAGACCTTGAAGGAGATCGGTCGTGTGAACTCTTACATAGCCCGTACACGGTTCGGAGTAAACGCCCAGCCGAACTATGCCCTTCTTGACGCCGAAGGCAACCAGCTTGCCCCGGTCCGTGGCTATAATCTTTCCGTTGATGGTTTCATAGCCTTCCTCAACTCCGGCCTGAAAAAATAGCCGTGGCACTTAGAAGCTGTTTTGAATTGTTTGTTTGAAGGTTTGAGAGTGAAAAACTTCAGTTTCGACCGCTTCTTCCAAGGAAGATAGCGGTGCTATCTGACTGAAGAAGCGGGAAGAAAATGAAGATTTTCACCTCAAAGAACATTTCAAACAATTCAAAACAGCTTCTTAACGTGCTGTAAATGAATATAAAGACCGAAGTCCTGATGCCGTTACCAGCGTCAGGACTTTGGTCTTTTAATTGATTATGAGCCGCTTATCCGCCACGTATATTCATTGGTTCAGAAAGAAGTTCGCTTTCCGGACAAAATTCGTTATATTTGCGGCAATGCCATACCACTGGGCAGAGTGGAGCCGCAAAATATGATAACCCCAAAATAAAACGAGACTTATGGTCCAGACTTTAATAGCCAACTCAGGAATACAGTTTTTCTCCAGAGAGATACTTCTGGATGCGAATGACGGATTCAGACAGGTCTTTTACGAATGGTTTGATGAGGAACAGGTCGAGCAGGTTCTTGAGTATGCCTACGAGATCAGGGAGACTTGACAAGGATGATTTCGACAGGGATTACCAGAAAGTCCGGAAAGGGAAAGAGTATCTGGAGAAGAAATCATATTCAAACGCCGCTTTCCTGTCCAGGTACAATTCAATAAAATACAACAACGCGGCTAATGACTTAGACCCAAGATTCTGATGAGAAAGATAGTTTTCAGCCTTATCCTCGGTGTGGCGGCCGTATGTGGCCCGGTTCCATGCCATGCCCGCGTTTCCGGTTCGGAAATCGTTCTGATCCAGGACGTAGGTTCCGCAATACGTCAGGCGGAGGCCCGCTACAACAGCGGCAATGTGACCGGGGCCGCCGATCTTGCCCGGAAGATTCTGGCCAAGTATCCGGCCAACACCGATGCGAAAGCGATTCTGGACAAATGTGTCGCGACGGAACGGAAGGATTACACCGATGCCGTCGCCAGCCAAAGCGTCGCCAGTCTCGATGCGTTCATGAAGAAATATCCGGATTCCGCGTTCCGGGAGGATGTGGCCGACAGGATCGATGATCTTCCTCTCTGGCTGAAAGCCAAAGGCCAGAATACGATAGATTCCTACAAGCGGTATCTCGCCGAGTCCGGGCACCGGATCTACAAACAGGAGGCCGATGACGCCATCGCCGACCTGTCAACCTCGCAGGCTTATTTCAACGCCCTCCGTGTCAACACCATCGACGCGCTGAAGCAATTCCGCAAGGATTATCCCGCCAGTTCCTATGACAAGCGCGCCTCCAGCAAGATCGCACGCCTGATGGCGGACAAGTTCACGTCCGAATCCTCCTACGCGGACAAAAGAATGGCCATGGAATATGCCGCTGATGACGAGACAATCAGGTATGTGAGCGACAAATACGCCACCGCCACACGGAATAATGAAGCATATTCCTCGGTTTACAAGACATCGGCGTCACAAAGTAGGTCGTCAGATGCATCATCCCGCGGAAGTTATAGGTCCAGCCAATCTTGCATACGCTTTGGATTAACTTTGTCAGCGGATGTTGGATATTCTTATGACACTGGTTATGAGGCATATCCTTTCTCAATAGCTGCAGGTGGGATGATAAGGTTCGGAGACCAGAGACATCCGTTGAATCTTATTATCGGAGCCAAGGCTCTGATGGCCTACACAAAAATAAGATATGATGATTCTTCCTATGGCTCAAAGGAAAGCCTGACCGTAAATGAGATGGTGATTCCGGTGGATTTGAACTGGAATGTCATCACTTCCGAATATACGTCAATGTATGTTGGTGTTGGCTACCAACATGGTTTTCAGACATCACGTGCCATTAAAGCGTCATACGGTTTCGCATGGGCCAAAGGTGACTGGCACTGTTACTATATTCATTATATCAAAGGTATGTTCAAAGGATTCGATAAAATCTCTCCATTCCTTGGCATGAGCTACACTTATTATTTCTAGTCCGCCATTCATTCAGGGAACGTTTGAAATTCTATGACATGGACATATTGAGGGATTTCATAAAGTACGCCAGTGACTCTTCCCTGCGTGAGCGGGAACGTACCATGTTTCCGGCCGAATCTCCTTTCAATGCTAAAGGAAACAAGGGGGACAAGATCCATTTGCGGATTCAGCCGCAAATCAATGAGCAAACCTTTCAAGGAAAGATTAGGAAAGTCCAATCCACAATCAAATTATATGAACCGCTGATATTTCCGGAAAAGCGTCCTGAGTTTGAGGAGATTGAGAAAGTCGTCATGGCCGAGGCCAGAAAGAAGATCAGGTCATTCAAGTTCTGGACACTCCCGCGGCTAAGGGACGATTATGTTGGTGAGAATACATTTCCGAGATACAAAGAAGCTGTCAGAAAATGGGAAAAAGAGAAGATGGATTTCGATGAATCCGAGATCAAGAGAGTCGCTGAACTCAATAAATCAGAACATGAACGAGTCGAGATAGAAATCAAATCCATCGAAGATGACATGAAAGTGTTTCTGTCATCTTCATTGGAAGGCGTTTCGTGGCGAATTCAATCAGCGTTGGAAAGTATGTGGTTTCCATACGGGTTGTCTATTGCCTATGCATGGTCGGAAAACACGGTTTTTCTTGATGTTCTTTATCCGGAGCGGGATGTTATGTTGAAGAGTGAATACCGCTCGGCTCCCAGAACACTAACCGAAAGCAATTTCCGTTATATCAATGTGCTTTTAGGATCGCCTTATGTGTTTGCGTCACACATTTTCAATCTGGGAACGGCGGTGAGGAATGTTGTTGTGATAGGTCATTCTCAATTGCTTGATTCAAAAGTTGATATGACCTATTATGCTGTGAATTTTGATAGAGTTACATTTCAGACGGAATTCATGTCTGTTAAAAAATTCAACCCAATAAACAGCATATCCAAATATCAGTACCTTTTTGATGCGACTCCAGTAAGAGGCATTATTCATCCTATCCGACTCAAATTTGAATATGACCTGTTCCATAATGGGTTTGATCAGTTGCAATTCAGATTTATGGCTGTAAGTCCAGCGGGCCAAAAATTGCCGGACTTTCAGGTGCGAGAAACCACGCGCACCTAAAACATTATCTATTTGATAGTAAGTGAGTTGGTGTCCTAGGTACGAGGATATTCGCGCACCTAAGAGTCGGCGGATCCGCTGCAGAGCGTTCTGTTGGTGTTCCAGACTTCCAGGTGCGAGAAGTAAGCATTCGAGGAAGTACGTGCGTCGATAAAGTTTGACTGCAACTTGCATCAGTGTGATGCCGGTTGCAGTCTTTTTATGG
>OQVS01000485.1_pt1 | contig 27100 bp, 20 predicted proteins | sample 1691601 | NCBI WGS metagenome assembly OQVS01 (sample SAMN03418268, study PRJEB22391) | human gut metagenome | biome: human-gut; feature: organic feature; material: feces | host: Homo sapiens | place: Tanzania | collected 2013-01 | reverse complement strand
GGCTAAAAGCCTCATTGAATTTCTACTATTGTAGATTGTCAACCCCAATTCGATTCGACGTGCTTTGGCTAAAAGCCTCATTGAATTTCTACTATTGTAGATACTTGATTGTGCGGTAACCACAGAAAACGGGCTAAAAGCCTCATTGAATTTCTACTATTGTAGATGTTTAGATGAGACGGGAGAGTACGTTTGGCTAAAAGCCTCATTGAATTTCTACTATTGTAGATTTTTTCTCCCTTGAAGTTACAGAGAGAGGGCTAAAAGCCTCATTGAATTTCTACTATTGTAGATTCCCATAACAAAGTGGCGTCAGTTAATGGCTAAAAGCCTCATTGAATTTCTACTATTGTAGATTCTTGCTTCTGTCCTGTGATACGGTGAGGGCTAAAAGCCTCATTGAATTTCTACTATTGTAGATTAGGTCTTTATGATGTCTGCGAGTTGCGGGCTAAAAGCCTCATTGAATTTCTACTATTGTAGATTGTCAACCCCAATTCGATTCGACGTGCTTTGGCTAAAAGCCTCATTGAATTTCTACTATTGTAGATTTCGAGGCTTCTACCCGTTTGTTCTGCTGGCTAAAAGCCTCATTGAATTTCTACTATTGTAGATGTATTCATCAAAATCCATATTTAAGGTGGCTAAAAGCCTCATTGAATTTCTACTATTGTAGATGGCATTTTGCGAGAAGTCTCGATAATGTTGGCTAAAAGCCTCATTGAATTTCTACTATTGTAGATTTCGCAATTCCGCTGCGTCAAGGTCTTTGGCTAAAAGCCTCATTGAATTTCTACTATTGTAGATATGAGTTCATGGAACATTTCTGCGATAATGGCTAAAAGCCTCATTGAATTTCTACTATTGTAGATAACGCATATATAGCGTTCGATGTGAGCTGACGGGCTAAAAGCCTCATTGAATTTCTACTATTGTAGATCATTTCAAGAGCTAAAAGGGAAATAATTTGGCTAAAAGCCTCATTGAATTTCTACTATTGTAGATATTATAAGTTGTTCGTCGTTGGTTACCATGGCTAAAAGCCTCATTGAATTTCTACTATTGTAGATTTCATGTTTTTGATATTTAGTTCAAAAGGCTAAAAGCCTCATTGAATTTCTACTATTGTAGATAAGGAGATATTGCAACGTATGGGATTGTAGGCTAAAAGCCTCATTGAATTTCTACTATTGTAGATCTTAAACCATTCAGGGTCAATGTCAAAGTAGGCTAAAAGCCTCATTGAATTTCTACTATTGTAGATTAAATAAAACAGACTTATCCATGTGGTAGGCTAACAGCCTCATTGAATTTCTACTATTGTAGATCTCGAACAACTTGTCAACTACTTTGAATGGCTAAAAGCCTCATTGAATTTCTACTATCGTTTCACCTTATTTTATCAACTCTGCCCTATCTTCGTTCACGTCAACATTGGCGAACAATTAGTTCTCATGCAGTTCTTGCTACATCGCTTTATCCGGTCTGCCATCAATATCACACGACTACCTGATGGTTATTTGTTTCATTCTCGCAATGCCATGTCGGGACATTACGCTATTCTTTACTCCCGACAATGTAGCACCTGCATTTTCTTTGAAGTGGTCTTACGAGTACCGTGTTTTCGGAGTATCGACTACCTACATATAGTTCAGATGTTTCATAAAAGCGTCATCGACTTTTGAGACGACCAAGAAAAAAAGTTTGGCTTTACATCTACGCATGAATACTTTTTTTTAACTTTGCCATCATAACAAACGGCTGAATGACGAATTGAACTCTGTTTATCGTTCTGCCTATTTTAAACATCAAAACATTAATTCAAATGAAAAAGCGATTATTATCGGGAATGCTTGCAATGCTTCCTTTGTTTTGTTTCTCGCAAGTAAGCGTTACTTCTGCGAACGGCATGAGGGCGGATACTCTTTTGAACAGATATTTTGCGGGAGGAGGCGTTGTAATCTCCAATGCGAGGTTCAACGGGCAACAAACCATCAATAGCAACCAGATCGGAACCTTTGTAAACCCCACGACCCACGGATCGAATATGCCCATAGGGGCAGGCATAGTCATGGTAACGGGAGATTGCAATGATGCGGCAAGCGGTTCTTCGGAAGGAACGAGGTCTTCTCAAGCCAATCCTGCCTCCGACGGGGACGGTATTTCGATAGCACTCACCCGTACACTGAGAGGAACGGGTAGCACGAAAGACATGAACGATGTGGCTGTGCTTGCTTTCGATTTCATTCCCTCCGGCGGGGAGATGTCGTTCAAATACAGCTTCGCTTCCGAAGAATACCCGGGGTTTGTTTGCAGCGAATTCAACGATATCTTTGGTTTCTTTATATCGGGTCCGTATGATGAGATGGGAAACCTTCTTACAAATGAAGGTGTTACATATAATTACAGAAATATAGCAATAATTCCCGGAACAGAATCGCCGGTTACCATAAACACAGTAAACAACGGCGTACGTGCCGGCTCGGCAACACCTTGCGATTTAACGAATTCGCAATATTTTCGTATGAATGGAAATGACAACTGCAAGATGAACGGTTATACAACGGAGTTGGAGACGGAAAAACTCTTCGTCGTACCTTGCAGAACCTACAAATTGGAGTTGGCTATATGCGATGTAGGCGACCATGCATACAATTCCGCAGTTTATCTCTCCGCAAATTCATTCCGAACAGACGAATTATCTTTGTCAAAACCACGTGTCGCTCCCAATGAGGAACACCCTTATCGTTTCATCAAGGGGTGTTCATACTATGATATTTCGATGTACCTCAACCGTCCTGCCGATGAGGACGAGACACACACCTTGATATTTCAGGGAGGCACCGCAGAAGAAGGTGCGGACTATACTTTATCCGACCTGAACGGCAATCCTGTCGGCAATATGCTTACCTTCAACGAAGGAGATACCTCTGCAACTTTGCGTATCAACTTCGTGGAGGATGAAAACGATGTTCCGGGAGATATAAAAACACTTATCATCATGACCGAAGAGGTAAGCGATTGTGCAGAAAGAGATACCCTTATTTTGGAATTGGAAACACCTCAAGTCTTTACGCATACTTTGTACAGGCAAACGCCCGATGGTTGGACGGAATTGACGGACGATATTGTCTATTGCGAAGATGTGCTACCGGTAGATGAGAAATTGAAAATAGAAACCGCAGGACAACAAGGAGAAGTCGCCTATCAATGGTCTATCGACAACCATGCGGACGAGGCTGAGAATATGATAAGGGTGGCACAACCGCAAGTCGTTTATCTATCTGCCACAGATGCTTGCAACAGAGTGGTGAACGATACCATCGAATTTTCTGTCAATATAGCCGTAACGACGGCAAGTACCGATAAGGAAGACATCTGCGTAGGCGATGAAGTCATTCTGACGACCGATGAGGCGGTTGGGTATGTTTGGACTTCGGAGCCTCACGACGAAAGCCTTGCCCGCAATTCTGATGTAAGGCAACCGCACGTCTCTCCTGTAAAGACGACAACCTACACCATCGAAACAACGGATCAATACGGTTGCAAGGCAACGGCGGATATAGAGGTCAGAGTGATACCTTCCGTTGTTGCGGCAATGAAACTCTCTCCGGAAGAGACAACAATCTCAGACCCCAATGTGGAGTTTCGCGATTTAACGGTCAATGCCTATTCGCGAATATGGGATTTCGGAGACGGTCAAAGCTCGACAGCCTCCTCAGGTATTGTCTCTTACTCCGGCGATGACACTGCAACGTATAGCGTCATGCTTATTGCATTCAATTCCGCACATTGTCCGGACACGACCTACGGAACTGTTCATATAGCTCCCGAGTTCACCATTTGGCTGCCGAACTCCTTCACTCCTGCTTCCGGCGATGCCAACGCTCTTTTCGGACCTGTCTTTTCGTCCGACACCGAATACGAATTGAGCATCTTCTCCCGCAACGGAGACAAAATCTTCCAATCGACCCCGAAACAAAGACAGTGGGACGGAAGGATAAACGACACGGATTATGCTCCCGATGGCGTATATGTCTATATGCTTATGTACAGAGACGGAAACGGCTTGTTGAAAAGGAAAACTGGAACGGTAAATCTTATTCTGAATACCAAATAAAGAAAATATGAAACAATGAAATTCTCGATTACAAGACTTGAAACGACTGCCTCCACGCAGAATGCTTTAATGGAATGTGCGGAAAAAGAAAATCTTCCCGAAGGAAGCGTATTCATTTGCAAGAACCAGTACGCCGGCAAGGGACAGGGAACGAACAAATGGGAGAGCGAAGACGGTGAAAACCTGACTTTCTCTCTTCTTTTGAAGCCTTCGTTCCTGCCGATAAGCCGTCAATTCGACCTTATGCAGGCTTTGTCTCTTGCGATAAAAGATTTCGTTGGGGAATACGTAGGCAACAAGGTACGGATAAAATGGCCCAACGATATATATGTGGGCAAGGATAAGATATGCGGCTGTCTGCTGCAATACAAAGTGGTGGGAAATACGGCTGATGCAGCTTATTGCGGAATAGGAATAAACATCAATCAGGAGAAATTTTCCTTTGCTCCCAATCCCACTTCCTTATATCTGCAAACAGGCAGAAAGTACAATTTGGAAAAGCTGTTCGACGAACTTCTCCAAGCCGTTGCAAGACGTTATGAGGAACTCCGCAGTGGAGAAATCGGCAAAATAAAAGTCGAGTACCTCGAATACCTGCTCTATAAGGATATTCCGGCAGAATATATCTATAAAGGCAAAACCATAAAAGCCACCATAAAAGATGTCGATTCCTACGGGCATCTTATCCTGCGGCAGGACAACGGCGAAATGCTTAACGTCGAGTTGAAAGAATTGGTCTTCACTCACAGGGAAGCGTAAAGCCGCCCACCTCATCAAGCCACCGAAACACAAAAAAAGCATGGTCAAACCATGCTTTTTTGCCAATCGAAACAGCGGATGCACCTGTTCCACGTTTTCTTTCTTTATTCCACTTTCAAACCTTCCGACAACCCTTCATCGAAGTACTTTATCCATGCGTTGTATGTGTCCTGTGCCGACTGCATCGTACCTATAAGAAACCCCGGAGTATTCTTAAACTCCGACAATCCCCGATAATAGTACATCTTATGCTTGTTATCTATCACGAAAGGCATGATGTCATGCCGCAGACACTCGCGAAAGAAAATCAAACGTCCCACTCTGCCGTTGCCGTCTTGGAAAGGGTGTATGCATTCAAAACGCCAATGATATTCGGCAAGCATCCGTATCGTTATTTCTTTTTGAGCGGCATACCATCGGGACAATGCCTGCATTTTCTCAGCCACATCGGCAGGGCGACAGGTCTCCCGTCCTCCGACTTCATTAGCCAATCGCTTCCAATCGCCGACATTGAAGTATGGCTTCTGTGAATCGGCGGTTCCGGTCTTCAATATACGATGAAATTCCTTGATTATATCATTCGACAAGGCTTGTCCGATCGTATTCAAAAGATAATCGAATGCAATGAAGTGGTTGGAAGTCTCTATGATGTCATCGACCGGCACCGCGTCTTGGTCTTTGAAACCTATCATACGGGTTTCAAAGATGTAGCGTGTCTGTTCCTCCGTGAGTTTGCTTCCCTCTATACGATTGGAATTATAAGCCAGCTGCACCTGTGTCTTATGATACAAGCCGCCTTTGCGATGCGATTGCTGCTCATCTGCGAGCAACGCTGTCAACTTATTCATTGCAACAGTTGTGTTTGCATTTCGACCAAACCTTTTCCCCTGTAATCCGACACTTTTTCCACTTGCTTATTCCTTGGCTTCAAAGAGTTCGACGGGAAGGAAGTTCGCTATCAGGTTGTCGGTGTTCGTGATTGCTTTCGTGGTGAATGAAAGGGTAGGTATTTCGCTTTTCTTTATCAGATTTTGAGCCACGGCTCCTATGTAGCTGTCCGTGAGGCTCAACTCTTGGTGCGTCATTATCATCATGAGGTCTGCCTTGACCTTGTTGCCGTGTTCGAGTATCACCTCTTCGACAGGTCTGTCGTCTTCCGTATATGCCTGTGCCGAGACCTTCACTCCCTCCTGCTCTATTATCCATTTGGCTTTGTCCAACTTCTTCACCAAGCGTGAGGAGGCGAGCTTGGTGCCTTTCTTCACCACTCCGACCAAATGAACGGTCGAACGGTAGTATTTTGCCCACGATATTGCAGCGTTGATTTTCTCCAATGTCTGCTTGGTCAGGTCGATTGGCAAAAGAATGTTGGCGAATTGTCCCGATAATATCTGGTTTTCGCCCACTGTTATGACGGGACAAGGGGCTGTCGCTATGATGTGCATTGTCAAAGGACCGATGAAATGGAAGGCACTGACCGCCGAAGACATCTTCCCCATGACTATGTATTGTGCTTTCAGTATCTCGGCTTGTTCCAATATGACTTCCGCCGGTTCTCCCTGCTCCACAATGCAATGTATCTTCATTTCGTTTTTTACCGAAGCCTCGATGGCTGCTTCTTTCAGCTTGTTCTCCACCATGCGGCGTTCTTCGCGTTGTTGTTTCTCGCTTCTGAATAACTCGGTCAGAAAGTTGGTGGAACGTATGACCGAAAGGAGATGGATTTCCCCCTTGATGAATTGTGCGACCTTCATTGCCTCTTGAAGGGCTGCCTTTGCCTTGGGGCCGAAATCGTAAGGCACGAGAACGGTCGGGGTTTTCTGTTGAATCATTTCTTCCATAATATCGCTCTTTTTGCTGTTTCAGTGTTTGTATATCTCATTAAACGGTTGACGAAGGCTGAACGAACGTGCCAAGGTCTGCTCATCGGCGTACTCTATGCTGTCCCCCATGGATATTCCGCGGGAAACGGCTGATATTTCAACGTTTTCATTCTCCAAAAGTTTGTTTATGTAAAACGCCGTGGTATCTCCCTCCATAGTGGTGGGCAATGCGAGTATCACTTCCTCGGGTCGTTCGTTTCGGACGCGGACGAGGAGTTGTTCGATTTTTATATCCTGCACGCTTATGCCCTCCATGGGCGAGATGACTCCGCCAAGCACATGATAAAGCCCCTTGTAGTAACCCGTGTTCTCTATTGCCATGACATCCTTTATGGTCTCGACAACGCAGATGAGCTTCTCATTGCGGTTTTTGTCCTCGCAGATTGCACAAACAGGGGTATCGGAAAGGTTATTGCACCTTTGGCAATGATATATACGGTCTTTCAGTTCCACCATGCTTCGAGCCATCTGCTCCACTTCCTCCCTGCTGCGTTTCAACAACCATAGGGCAAACCTCAAAGCCGTCTTCTCTCCCACCCCGGGCAGTTTCGACAACTCGTTGACCGCTTTCTCCAACACCGATGATGAATATTCCATATTTTTCTTACCTTTGCTCCCGTTTTTTCTTTGGCAAAGATAAGTATTTTCGGCAAAATGAAGGTTGTGCGTGAGTGGTGATTTTGCGATTTGTCGAAGAGAAAAAAACAAACGCCCTTTCACGAAAACGGAACGACGAAATAAAATAACGAAACGCCGTTTCGTCGCAATTAAACGGCGTTTCGTTTGAACGGGAATACTTTTACGGATAATCAGATAGTTACAACAATGGAACAAATCATCTTTTGGGTCTTCGTTGCCTACACCCTGCTGCTTTTCGGCATTACATTCATAACGGCGAGAAAGGCGGACAGCGGTTCTTTTTTTGCAGGCAACAAAAAGAGTCCGTGGTTCGTGGTTGCTTACGGGGCAATCGGGGCAAGCCTCAGCGGGGTTACTTTCATGTCCGTGCCGGGCTGGGTGGAGCAAAGACAGTTCACCTACATGCTTACGGTACTCGGTTACCTCTTGGGCTACGTTCTTATTGCGTTCGTGCTGCTTCCGCTCTATTACAGGCTCAACCTGATTTCCATTTACGAATACCTGAAACAACGCTTCGGCACAGCTTCTCACAGAACAGGCTCATTCTTCTTCATACTTTCGAGAACCCTCGGAGCGAGTCTTCGCATGTTCATCGTAATTTGGGTACTGTATGAATTCGTATTCTCGCAATGGGGCATGTCATTCCCTCTGACGGTGTTGCTGTTTCTCGCCTTGATACTGCTGTTCACCATGAGAGGGGGCGTGAAGACGATAGTGTGGACGGACACGCTGCAAACAACCTGCATGTTGGCTGCCTTGGTCATCAGCTTCGTGTTAGTGGGCAGACAGATGGGGCTTTCAGGCGGCGAACTCGTCAAAGACATAGCGGCAAGCGACTACTTCACCTTCGTGAACACAGACTCTTCGAGCCGTCTGTGCTGGTGGAAACAACTTTTGGGCGGCATGTTCATCACAATCTCCATGACGGGCTTGGATCAGGAGATGATGCAGAAGAATTTGAGCTGTCGCAACCTGCGTTCGGCACAAAAGAACATGCTGAGCTTTGCAATCATTCTGCCGGTCGTCAACTTCCTTTTCTTATGTTTGGGCAGTGCCTTGTATATCTTTGCGAAGAAAGAAGGCATAACGGCAAGCGGAGACGAGCTTTTCCCCTATATCGCACTCCACAGCCTCACACCCTTTGCAGCCGTGGTGTTCATCATCGGTTTGATTTCCGCTTTGTTTCCCTCTTCCGACGGAGCGTTGACATCATTGACAACATCGTTTTGCATAGACCAGATAGGATTGGAAAGTAAAAAGGATTGGAGCGAGAAGAAAAAGAAAAGAGTGAGACACTTCGTACACGCAGGCTTCGCATTGCTCTTTGTAGGCATAATCATCTTCTATTCCGAACACCGTAACAAGTACCTCATCGACACGCTTTACCAGATTGCCTCCATTACCTACGGTCCCTTGCTCGGCTTGTTTGCTTTCGGAATATTCACCAAGCGTGCGGTCAGAGACAAGGCTGTGCCTTACGTCTGCATTGCGGCACCCGTGATTTGCTTCGTGCTGAATGCAAACTCCCAAGCATGGTTCGGATACAGCTTCGACTTCGAGTTGTTGGTGCTTAACGCCATTATGACCTTTGCAGGTCTGCTTGCCATCAGTCGTAAAGCCGAAAAGGCATAAGCGTACGCCGAAAACAGAACACAAAAGGCAAAAAAAGAAAGCTCCCGAAGCCGTCAAGACCTCGGGAGCTTTCTTTTTTCTTTATGGGAATTATAATTTGGCAGGCAAAACCTCCACCATCTCGACATGGAACACCAAAAGGCTTCCCGCAGGAATACCGTTACCGCCTTGATTGCCGTATCCCAAATCCGGACTTATCCAAAAATCATAAACCGCACCGGCGTTCATCATCTTCAAACCCTCCGTCATTCCGGGAATCAAGTTGGTCATTGCGAAGATTACAGGTTCTCCGTCCCTTTCAAAGGTGTTTTCCAACGGTTTGGACACCTTTCCGTCCTTGCCGAGCAAAGATAAGGAGTATTGTATTCTCACTCTGTCATTCGGATTCGAAGGTTTAACACCCTTTCCTTCCTTTACGACCTTATATTGCAAGCCCGAAGCCGTTGTCTTCACGCCTTGTGCCGACTTGTTCTCGGAAAGGAACTTCTCGGCTGCCTGACGGAAAGGAACAGCGTCCTGCTGCATCTTGGTCTGTTGCTTTTCCATCATCTTGCTTTGGTACTTACGCATTATATCCTGCATTTGGCTTTCAGGCATCATGCCGTTCGTATCGCCGGAATAAGCCTGTTGATACGCTCTTGCGAAGATTTCGGGGTTCAATTCCAAACCCTGATTCTTCATACCCATTCCTTCGTATATTCCAAGCACGTATGCTGCGGAATCTTCCAAGGTCTTCAACTCGCCCATATCGACATGTTGGGTCTTTTGCGAGCAAGCGACGAATGAAAACATGCCTGCACTCACGGCAAGCAAACTTACAAACAATGATACTCTCTTCATCTGAATTTTATCTTTATATGGTTCTTTATTTTCGGCGGCAAAATTATGAAATAATCGGCAATCACCGCATTAAATCGGCAGGAAATATCCTTGAAACGCCGATTTGTTATATCTTTGCAGCCCGAACGCCAATCCGAACAAGTCGGATTGCAAATTCAAAAGGTAAGCAACTTAACCGGATTCAGGAAAATGAAGAACAAGTATATCGATTTGATAGAGCAAACATTCGAATTCCCGCAAGAGGAGTTCGATGTGGAAGAAAACGAATTGACTTTCCATGATATACCTCTCATGGACATCATCAAGCAATACGGAACGCCTTTGAAGATTACCTACCTCCCCAAGATAAGTTCCCAAATCCAAAAGGCAAAACGTCTGTTCAACGTGGCAATAGCAAAGACGGATTACAAGGGTTCCTATAATTATTGTTACTGTACGAAAAGCTCTCATTTCTCTTTTGTGTTGGACGAGGTGATTAAGAATGACGTCCACTTGGAAACCTCTTCGGCTTTCGACATCAATATAATCAACGAACTGTTCGAGCAAGGCAAGGTCGGCAAAGACCAATATATATTATGCAACGGCTTCAAGCGTCCGCAATATATCGAGAACATTGCGGAATTGGTGGCAAACGGTTTCACCAACGTGATACCCATCATAGACAACATAGAGGAAATCGACCTGTTGGACGAGAACGTGAAAACGCAATGCAATGTCGGCATACGCATTGCCTCGGAGGAAGAACCCATGTTCGACTTCTATACTTCCCGTTTGGGCATTCGCTACAACTACATAGTGGATTTCTACAAGCAAAAGATTGCTTCCAATCCCAAGTTCAAGTTGAAGATGTTACATTTCTTCATCAACACCGGCATAAAGGACTCCGCATACTATTGGAACGAGCTTCAAAAGTGCGTAAACGTCTATTGCGAATTGAAAAAGGTTTGTCCGGATTTGAATTCCTTGGACATAGGCGGAGGATTTCCGATAAAGAACTCCTTGGGCTTCGAATACGATTATGATTACATGGCAGAGGAGATACTTGCACAGATAAAGGATATATGCAACAAGCAAGGCATAGAAGAGCCTGACATCTTCACCGAGTTCGGTTCTTTCACCGTCGGAGAGGCAGGCTGCATTCTTTACAGCATCATAGACCAGAAGAGACAGAACGACCGAGAACTCTGGTATATGATAGACTCTTCTTTCATCACGACGCTACCCGACACTTGGGGAATAGGACAAAGGTTCATTCTTCTGCCGATCAACAAATGGGATAACGAGTATCAGAGAGTGTTCCTCGGCGGTTTGACCTGCGACAGTCAGGATTACTACTCGGCAGAGACACATTCCAACGCCGTCTTCCTGCCGAAATACTCCAATGACGAAGAAGAACCGCTCTATATCGGCTTCTTCCACACTGGAGCCTATCAGGAAAGCCTCGCAGGCTACGGAGGAATACAGCATTGTCTCATTCCGCAACCAAAACACATCATTTTGGACAAAGACGAGAACGGAGAATGGACGACGAAACTCTTCGCCAAGGAGCAAAGCCATAAGTCCATGTTGAAAATTCTCGGTTACTGAAAACCAACACACCATGACAACAGGAATGAAATGCCGTTTCGTCGGGATAGAACGGCGTTTCGTGAAATTCTTACGGCGACCGCTTGTCCCGAAGCGGCGTATTCCTACGGAGATACTCTGTTTTCACGACTTCCGTAGAGGTGTATTGTCGGGAGTTTCTATGGTTTTATTATTCCTTTTCGTTTGCCCGAATCATGTTTCGGCACAGAAGAACAATCCTCTTGACTTCGATGTATGTGCGGAAGAGGTGAGCGATGAAGCGAAGGAACGTTTCGACAAGGCTTTTTCTGCATATCGCAAAGGCGATTACACCAAAAGCACAGGCATTTTGAAAACCCTGACCGAGGAAGAACCGGACTTCGCCAGCCCTTACTTTCTTCTCGGCATTATCGGCGTGAGTACGGACAGGCCGAAGATGATAGAGAAGTACATGAACGAGGTTGCAAGGCTTTGTCCGCAATACAGCCACCCCCTTTTCCATTACCACTTGGGCGTTGTTGAGTACAGCAACGAACATTACGCCGTAGCAGTGGCTCATTTCGAGCAATTTCTCAACTTGAGCGAAGAAGAGGAGATTTATTCCGACCTCCAAACGGAAGCCATCAACTATATACAATGGTGCGAGTTCCTTGCCGATGCGACAGAGAAGCATTTCCCTTTCACTCCGAAGAAAATTGAATGGGTTTCAAGCAAAAACGATGAACGTTATCCCTGCATAAGCCTTGACGGCAAGCAGATTTATTTCGAAAGGAAGGTTGCCATAAGACAGAACAACGACGATGGGTTTTACAAGAAAACAGAATTCGTTACAAAGAGAGTACTTTGCCTTGCGGAGATGAACGAAGAGGGGGAGTTCGACGAGGGTTTCCCTTTGGAAGAAGCCTTTGCCAAAGAAGGCATTGTCGGGAGGGTGAGCATGACTTGCGACAAGAGGTTCATGTACTTTGCAAAACCTTCGCAGGAAAGAGCATACGAAACGGACATTTTCTATTGCGAGAAAACCGACGGACATTGGAGCGAAGCCCGCAAGCTCGGCAATGCGGTGAATGGCAAAGGAAGCAATGAATTATCGCCCTGCATATCGCCGGACGGCAATACGCTTTACTTTGCATCGAACAGAGAGGGCGGTTTCGGGGGCTATGATATTTATATAAGCCGCAAAGACAAAAACGGGAATTGGAGTCAAGCCGTCAATGCAGGCAGACGCATAAACAGCCCGGGCGATGAGACGAACCCGTTCATACATGCGGACAACCATAACCTGTATTTTTCCTCCGACGGTTGGAAAACGATTGGCGGAAAAGACCTTTTCCACTTGGATTTGGAGGATATAAAGATGAAGCAACCGCAAAATCTCCGGTCGGACATCAACACGGAGGGCGATGAGGCAGAGATATACCTTCTCGCCGACGGGAAGACGGCTTACGCAAGCGTGTTCGATTCTACAGAACGCAATTATGATATATGCACCTACCCTCTGCCAAGCGAAGCATGGGCGGAAAGCGTCCGCATTTTGGAGGGCAGGGTCGATGTTGCGGACAGCGAAGAGAAGCATTGCCGCATAAAGATATATGCAATAGGTCGCAAAACAGAGACAGGCTACGAAACAAATCCCGCAAACGGTGCATTCACCCTCGCATTGGTCGATGGGGAAGATTATTTGTTGAAAATAGAAAAGGAAGGCTACGCCTACTGTTCACGATACATCACCGCAAAGGACACGGAAAGGCGACTGGAACTGACATTGCTGCAAATGCAGACAGGGGAAAGCTACCCGTTGAACGATGTAAGCCTGAACGAAAAGAACCAACCGACGGAAGAGAGCCGCGAAATACTGAAAGATTTCACCGAATACCTGAAAGCCAATCCGCGATTGAGAATAGAAATCTCGGCACCTGCGGGACAAGCTGCCATGATAACGAACTACCTTATGAAAAGCGGCATAAGAGAAGACCGTCTCAAAGCCTCCGCACAAGAAAGCGAAGAGGTCATGTACCGGTTGCAATAACAACGCATGTCAATCTTGTTACCCTCCCGTAAGACAACTCACTTATGACAGTACAATGAAAAACACTTTCATAAACAGCAAAGAAACATCCAAAGAAAAGCAACCGAAGAACATCAAAGTCCAGTATCTGAGAGCTATTGCCATCATAGCGGTTGTCCTCATTCATACATGCCCGTCCGGAAGTCTGCAAGTTATATGCAGACCGTTCATCAACTTTGCCGTAGCGACATTCCTGTTTCTATCCGGCTACTTAACGAAGAGTGAAATCGAAAATCGACAAACATTTTTCAAGAAAAGAATCGTAAGGGTTATCATTCCATACGCTATTTGGACTTTTCTTTATACCGCAGCAAGCCATATCAAAAACCCTGCTGCCATACCTGTATTCACGATTAAGAATTTGCTAACGGCAAATGCTGCTGCAATGATGTATTACATATTCGTGTATATCCAATTTGTGCTGCTTACGCCCTTACTTGGGAAACTCGCCAAATCAAAATACCGATGGATTGGTTGGTGTGTGGCACCGATATCGGTGATGTTAAAGTATTATTGGGTATTCTGTGGCGTAGAACCCGACCCTATCGTAAATCTTATTTGGGGTGATGCCTGTTTGGGTTGGTTCACGTTTTATTACCTCGGTTTGGTTTTAGGCAACAAAATCGTTGAAAGGGACTATAAGTTGTCGAAACTATTCGTGATTTACATTATTTCCCTCATACTTCAAATGCTCGAAGGCTATGTGTGGCTGCAATACGGGCAAGCAAATTGCGGAACTCAAATCAAGTTATCCTCGATCCTGACAAGCTCGATATTCTTATTGATGGCATATACATACATTAAAGGAAACAGCCGGCAAAAAGAAACCTCCAAAGATTGTTCATTATTGCTTCTGATAGGAAACCATTCGTTCGGAATTTATTTGTGCCATATAATGTTCATGAGGATACTATCGTTTGTCCCTTACTACCGTGAAATTCCTTACGTCCTTAATTCCACCATTGTTCTTTTTATCAGCTTGGCATTCGTTTATTATGGAAACAAGCTTTGCAGCAAGAGATTGAGCAAATATTTCGGTTTCGTGTAATACAAAACCCGACAAAGCATTATGCTTCGGTTGTCGCAGTAGCTGAGAATGACACATATTATATGACAGTAGCTCGGCGAACGTGCGTCCGACGGATTTAATTGCTTTTGCAAACGACAAAAGTTCTGCCATACATGCTTGCCGGTGATGTTTCCTCTTGTTCTATTTGGTTCCTGTGGCTGAACAAAGAGGCGGGGTTCTCATTTTTGATTTTGCATGACCGTTCGTTTAGCGATTAAATTGCTACCTTTGCAATTCGATTGCAAACAAAGTCGAACGAATATGCAGATTGTTACATTGACTACGGATTGGGGGTACATCGACCATTACATAGGTGTGGTCAAGGGGCGGTTGTATTCGACCATTGCCGATGTCAATGTAGTGGATATTACCCACAACATAAAGAAATACGACTTGCTTTCGGCGGCTTTTGTTGTCCGAAACTCCTGCATGGAGTTTCCGGAAGGCACAATCCATATCATCGATGTGAACAGCTATGAGGAAGGACGCAAAGAGGACGAAACAAAGAGCAAGTTCTTCATTGCCGTAAAACATAAGGGACAATATTATATTTGTACGGACAACGGTTTGCCATCGATGGTGTTCGGCAACGATGAAGTGGAAATTGTGCAAATCAATCTCTACAACGAATCGAATTATTACACCTTCGAGGCGTTGGATCTCTTCGCAAAGGTGGCAAAGAACATTGCCGAGGCGGGAAAAATCGACTTTCTCGGTATAAGCAAAGATGGTTTTGAAAACAAAATTCCACGGAATTACCCCATCATAAGCCACGACAGAATAAAAACCGAGGTCATTTACATCGACGATTACGGCAATGCCTTTCTGAATATCACCGCAAATGAATTTGCCAAGGCTCTTGCGGGAAGGGGGTTCTGCATAATGATAGACAAGAGAAAGAAAATCACCAAACTCTCACAAGCATACGCCGATAATGATGGCTGTGTGGACGATGTATTGCTTACAATCAGTTCGACGGACTACCTTCAACTTGCCGTCAGGGAGGGAAGCATAAGCGAACTTCGCGGCCTGCATGTCGGCAGCAGCATATTGATTGAGATAACGAACAATCTCGAACAACCTTTGAAGTAATCCGCTCCTGTGGCTCTTCGCAGAGTTCATGACAAAATGCCGTTTCGTCGGAATAAAACAGCGAAAGAAAAAATTATTACGCCGTTTCGTCGGAGCAATACCCCGAAAAAATTTCTTTTGATGGGAAAAGGTCGATATTTTGCGGGAGGTGCTTGCATTTCTTACATTATTTCGTACCTTTGCAGCCTGTTTGGGAACAAGAAGTTTAACATTGTAAACATCATAGAGACATGAAGAGAATTTTGGTCTTGGGTTCAGGCGGTCAGATCGGCAGCGAACTCACCATGCGTTTGAGAGAGGTTTACGGCGATGCCAATGTGGTTGCCACAGATATAAATCCGCAACGTCTTACGCAAGCAATTCAACAATCGGGTCCCACAGCTGCCTGCGATGCCACCAAGGCGGAGGAAATAGCTGCCATTGTAGATAAATACAACATCGATTCCATTTACAACCTTGTTGCAATACTTTCTGCCACAGCCGAGAAGAACCCCATGTTGGGCTGGAACATCGGTATCGGGGCATTGATCAACTGCCTTGAAATAGCAAGAGAAAAGAAATGTGCCTTGTTCACCCCTTCTTCAATCGGTGCTTTCGGCGACACAACCCCTTTGAACGGCACTCCTCAGGACACGATACAACGTCCGAAGACCATTTACGGCGTTACGAAGGTAACGGGAGAATTATTGGGCGACTATTACTTCGAGCGTTTCGGCGTAGATGCACGTTCGGTTCGTTTTCCGGGATTGATTTCCAACGTAACACCTCCGGGAGGCGGTACAACGGATTATGCAGTCGATATTTATTACGCAGCAGTAAAGGGAGAGGATTTCGTATGCCCTTTGAAGCCGGGAACAATGTTGGATATGATGTACATGCCTGACGCTTTGGACGCAGCGATGAACATAATGGAGGCAGACCCTTCAAAGTTGATTCACCGCAACTCCTTTAACGTAACGGCAATGCACTTCGATCCCGAAGAGATTTACGCAGAAATCAAAAAGCACAAGCCGAACTTCAAGATGACTTACGAGTTCGATGCAATAAGACAAAAGATTGCGGACTCATGGCCTAATTGGATGGACGACAGTTGTGCGAGAAACGAATGGGGCTTCAAGCCTAAATACGACCTTCAATCGATGACGGTCGATATGTTGGACAAACTATCCAAGAAATTCGCCAAATAATTTTGTTTTCATAATATTTTATTTTCTCCGGGCTTTCATTCGAGAACCCGGAGTTTTGTTTTGGAAAGGCAAAAGCATGAACAGATTTTCCGGAATGGTGTATGCAATGCTTTCATCGGCAACCTTCGGGCTTATTCCCCTGTTTACTCTGCCGGTGATAAAGAGCGGCATGCACACTCCCTCGATTATTTTCTACCGTATGTTGTTTTCCGTCGCCATGTTGGCCGTTTTGATTTTCATTCGCAGAGAATCCTTCCGCATAAGCGGCAAACAACTGAAAACAATCTTCTTTTTGAGTATTTTCTATGCCGCAACATCGCTGCTGCTTGTGGAAAGCTATCTTTATATTCCCTCCGGATTGGCAACGACAATAAGTTTCCTCTACCCCATTGCCGTAACACTCATACTCTTTTTCGGTTTCGGGCAAAGAGTATCGGCAAATACTCTCGTAGCAATACTCTTATCCTTTGCGGGAGTGTTCCTTCTGAGTTTCAAATCGACCTCGGGCAGCCTCGACGGCAGAGGATTGCTATGCGTTATCATCACCGTATTCACCTATTCCACCTACATAGTCGGAATGAACAAGAGTTGCGTCAACTCTCTGAGCAGTTTGGTATTGAGCTTCTACGTATTGCTCTTCACCACTCTATTCTTCACAGTGAACATGGGCCTGCAAGGCGGCTTGGAAAGCATACCCGGCATAAAGGAATTGGGGTCTTTGCTCCTTTTGGGCTTCATTCCCACAGTGCTTTCCAACATCTTCCTCTTCCTTGCCCTCAAACGCATAGACAGTGCGACCACCTCGCTTTTCGGTTGCATGGAACCGCTCACCGCCTTGCTCGTCGGCTACTTCGTATTCGGCGAAAGCATGCTTTGGCTTCAAATCCTCGGAGCCGCAATCATCATCGCCGCCGTCCTTATGGTCGTTCTGCAAACCTTCAAAGACAATTCAAGGGAATAATCCGTTCTCTCGTAGTTTCCGAATACCGGTTCGGCAGGATTGAATGATGTTTGAAAAAATTCTTCCGCGGTTTAAAATTTTTCTTCCGCGGTTTAAACAAAACGAAACGGCGTGGGATTTTCTCGTACCTTTGCCGTCATATATGTTTCTATGGTCGGAAGGTTTCCTTTTTAAGATAGAGACTTCGATTGACGATTTTTGCACCAAAGGACAAAGGAAATGGCAAGAAACAGCACCAACGAAATACTCCAAAAGGCAAAGAAAGCGAAGAGTGATGAGTTCTACACTCAACTGTCCGACATGGAAAGGGAATTGCAACACTATAAGCATCACTTCAACAACAAAGTGGTTTATTGCAACTGCGATGACCCTCATTCAAGTAACTTTTTCAAATACTTCTTTTCTCACTTCAAAGAACTGTCTCTCAAAAAACTGATTGTTTCCTGTTATAAGCCGCAAACAAACGACTTATTCGGTTTCAAGCAACAATGATAAGGCTTTTTTCTTTGAATATATGGGAAATTGCAAAGAAGATGAGCAACCCGACTTATCCGAACTTACTTACTTCAAAGGAGATGGCGACTTTCGCAGTTCGGAATGTATCGAATTGCTTAAACAGTCCGACGTAGTCGTTACCAATCCTCCGTTCTCTCTGTTCAGAGAATATGTGGCTCAACTGATGAAACACAACAAACTCTTCCTGTTAATAGACAATATAAATGCGATTACATACAAGGAAATATTTCAACTGATAAAAGAAGACAAAGCATGGTTGGGAATAAATCTCGGTAGAGGTATTTCAGGCTTTATTGTACCGAAACATTATGAATTGTATGGAACAGAAGTCCGCATAGATGAGTATGGTAACAGAATTATATCTTCTAACTACTGCCTATGGCTAACCAATCTGGAAACTCCGAAACGTAGTGAAGAGATTTCACTCACTAAGAAATACACAGGACATGAGGCGGACTACCGGAAATATGACAACTATGACGGTATCAACATAAACAAAACCCAAGATATACCATCGGATTACAGAGGGGCAATGGGCGTACCGATAACTTTTCTGCACAAATTCAACCCTGAGCAATTTGAAATAATAAGATTTCGCAAAGGAGACGACGGAAAAGATCTGTCAATAAACGGTAAATGCCCTTACTTCCGAATATTGATTAGAAACAAACACCTACAAGACAGCTGAAAAACAATCTCATTCGTCTTAAACGAGAATTTACTTGTATAAATCGGCAGCTTGTCGTAACATATCCCTCATATACTCGGCGGCATAGTTGGGATAGATTAGCTTTACGCCGGAACCGTAGCTCATAAAGGTCGAATACATTTCATGATTGATGACTACCTCTATTTGAAAGACACAACTGCCGTCTTCGGGGTTCTCTTTTTTGAGTTTTTGCGAAGGATGCAAAGGCTTGGTCTTGATATACCGGCTTTGTTCTGCCGAAGCCCAAAACTTCACTCGGCGGACTGTGGCATGCAGAGGCTTGGACACTCCTATCATATTATCGAAAAAATGCTCCGAATCAAAGTCGGGATTTTCTCTGAAAGCGACATCGACAGGTTTTATGCTTTCAATCCTATCCAAAGCGAGGTTATATATCCGCAGATCAGAAGCTAATCCGCCGAAGAGGAACCAACGGTTACGATATTCTTTCAATAAGTATGGGCAGAGGATAAACTCTTGCGGTTCTGTGGCATTGAATGATTGGTAAAGGATACAGAGGGTTTGCTTATTGGCAATATAGTTATACAGAGGATTGAGCAGTTTCAATCCTTTGAGATTAGGGACACTGTCGAAGTGAATCAACGGTTTGCGACCGCCCTTACCGATTGCCAACTTGTCTTGTAAGCGTCTTACAACGTCGCTCATCTCCGAGAATTGCTCAAAATCCTCCAGCTGACGGAGCATATCCACTGCCTCCTGCATAACTTCGTAATCGTTTTGCGACATCTGCATGTTCATAATAGAGTAATCCTTCTCGGCATAACGGTAATACTTATTGTCATAGACCTCTATGGGTGCGTTATAGCCGAGTTTATCCGACCGCATAATCTGAATATCTCCTTGAACGGTGCGAACGGATACACCTTTGCGTATTCCCTCCATTTCATAGAGGGCTTCGCTGCACGCTTCCACCAAGTCATCAAGCGTCCAACGGCGATAGCGGTTGCGAAGACAGTTATCGATGGTTTTATAACGTATAAGTGCATTCTTGTTTGCCGGCATGCTTCCTCCAATCTGTAAATTTGTTATCCGAAATGCAAAAGTAGTCATTTTATTTGACCGACGCACTTATAAAACTCCTCAAAATCACAGCATTCCAAAATAATTCCGAAAAATATTACGGCTACGCAAAAAGACTGCGTAGCCCTATTGTAATTTTGCAACCGCAAACAAGAGACGGGAAATGCGGAACAATTGCCCTGTATTGGTATCTCAGGTCGCAGGAGTTCCACATTCCTCTCTAAGATTTGCTGAGAGATGGTCAAGAACGGCTTACTTCGATAAGAGACCCTCGTTTATAGGGATAGCGAATAGTCGTTCAATTACCACTCTTACTTAATGGTTGCGATAGTTAAGACGGTAGAATCTTGTTATGATGTGTTGAAATTTTCTGCAAAGGATCAATCAACATATACCGGCATGGACGCAGGTTCGACTCCTGCTCGCAACCCGAAGAAAAAAGCAAGGTAAAAACAAACATGTCGTACAGTGATTTTGTAGTCATTATTGTCTTGTTGGTTACCTTGCCCCTTTATCCGAAAAATATTGGTTATGAACAAGACTTTGACAAAGGTTGCCTTACGATACAAGGCGTTGTATATAGACATAAACCGCAAGGACATCGATATGAGGTCCGAAACATCAATTCCGATAATGGCTTTTATTGCAGAATTGAAGGAATTGGGCTATTGTGTAAGCGAAGAGTTGCTTCATGCTCTTAATTTGGTAAATGATAATGCACTGCAAGAAATCACGGACTGCATAAACGAGGTCTTGCAAACCGACTTGAATTGGGCTCCGCTCGTAAAGGCTTGGGATATTCCCACAGGAGAAAAGCGGGAAAACCATCTGCTTACCTTTATCGCCAATATATTCGGAGATTTGCAACAAAAGTTGAAAGGAACAAGCCTGCCTTGCGGACATTTCATTCCAAAGGATTTGTTTCAACTCGAAAGATATAATGGTTGTCCGTTTTGCGGTACTCCGTTCGAGACGACAGATTTTGTTTACAAGGCTCAGGCAAGCAAACTCAAAGAGCTGAGATTATTCACTGCCGACGATATTCAACATCTCTTCGATTCGCTACTCACCTCTGCCACTCCTCTCGACGGAACTCAAAAAGATACGTTGCAACAACTCCTTGGTGTATATCCTGTTCCCGAAGATATTGACATAAAGATGAAAGAGACGGCAATCATTGTCGCAAGAACTTTGGTCGAGCTGGGTAAGAATGAGCAGGCTTCAAGGTTCATGAAAACACCTAAGGATATTCTCCGCTATCTTTGGTATGAAAAGACAGGCTGTGTGCAGATTATCGAACCCAAGACTCTCATTCGGCATGCTCGGAAGTTGTCTTACCGTCTCGAATGGAAAGGTCGGCTTGATAATATGAAGGAGGCAGAAAACAATATGAAGCAAGCACTTCGGTTAAAGTATGACCGAAAAATGTGTCTTCGCGTTGCTTGTTGGTTGAACGCCATTCCGATGAATGCTGCCGATGCTGCGGAAGAGATGAATTCCAAACGCGGAATGTGGGTTCGCATGATTCGTGCATTACGTTTGGGCGAATATTCTCGCAGAAAGGGTATGGAACATTTGGCAGAGATACTCGACAGATTCTATAAGCATTCTTATTTCACTTGGCAAGGAAATATCGACAGATTCCGCTTAATCGGGGATTGCACAATGACGTTGAAACTGCTCCGACAGCGTCCGGGAATATTTGCTCGGTCATTGTTTTCGACAATGCTCTGCTTCGGAAGCGATAAAACGCTTGCGGAATTTGACAAGATTGCTGATAAACTTCCCTCCCGTCTGCTTTTGTCGTTGGTAAATGCCGCAGAAATATACTTCGACCCCGATACAAAACGCATAGTCCGCACCATAATGGGAGAAACGAAGCAGATAGAACACAATAAGTTGATGTCATGCTATGACAATGAGGCTTTGCAGGAAATGACAGAAGAAATAAAAGACATATACACCGGTTCGATGCACCGACGTTTCGCCTCGCAAAACACAAACAACAAAACAATATACATAGACCCCGTATTATATGATATTCCCATCGGCGTAGGCGACCGCTCCGCAACTGTACAGGACACCTCCTGTGCATTAACCGGCACACGTTTCGCAGTGGACGGCGATAAAGTCAGATTGTTTCTACAATGGGGCAAAGGCTTGCCGGCACAGCACCTCGACATGGATTTGAGTTGCGTAACAGCTTTTGCAGATGGCAGAGCCGAGTATTGTTACTTCGGTAATCTGACCTGTACAGGTGCAAAACACTCGGGCGACATACGCTCCATTCCGCCAATGGTCGGCACGGCAGAATATATCGAACTTTCCCTCTCCGAACTCGAAGCCGCAAATGCAAGATACGTTACTTTCTCGTGCAACGCCTACTCACGCGGGGCGCTTTCTCCCAATCTCGTTGTCGGCTGGATGAGTTCCGAAAAGCCGATGCAGATTTCAAAACGCACAGGTGTCGCTTACGACCCCTCATGCGTACAACAGATGATACGAATAAGCGAAAACAACCTCTCGAAAGGTCTGATATTCGGAGTACTCGACGTTCCGAAACGAGAAATCATCTGGTTGGAAATGCCATTCACCTCGCAGATTGTTCACGCTGCCGACATGACTTCCGTAGAGGCATTGTTACGTAAATTGGCAGCCAAAGTATCCGTCGGAGAGTTGCTCAAACTCAAAGCAAAAGCACAGAAACTCATTCCCATCGCCACTGCGAGCGAAGCAGACGAAGCATACACATACGAATGGGCAATAACCCCCGGAAATATCAACAGTTTATTGAACATCTGAACTGAAAAGACAAACATCAAATCAACTATTTTTCCCCTCTGCCGGCTTTCAACTCCTCGAACAAGTCTTTGAAATCATCATGATACACTTCTTGGCAATTGTTACATAGTTCCTCTTCATCTCGCAACAAGAAGCTCGCACGATCAAACTCCGGTATAACCCCGTCATAATGCTTTTTACAGCAATCCAACCAGAGTGCCAGAGTGAAATCTTTATCCCACCATTCATCATCCACACAATCTCCGGCTGCAAAACACTCCGATGCATACCACGCTTCTTTCTCCCCCAAAGCACGAGCAATATCAAATGCATCTCTTCTAAGCCAAAAATCACCATCACACCTACTCATTATTTGCCAAAATCTATAACCATGAGATACTTCCCAGAAATCATTGTACAAATCAAAAGTATAATCGAATAAGAATGGCAGTTCGAAAGATGCTCGAAAGCTATCGCAATCATCCTCTTCATACCTAAGAAATTTGTCAGGTCCTTGCAGATGGAAATACTCTTTCAACCTCTCTATTGTCTTGAAGACAAACGTCCTTGCAGCATCTTTATCAGTCCATGCCTGCACAAATTCATGTCTGATGATAAAACTTCCTCTTTCGCTCATATACTTATATTTAAATATCAATGACTGATTTCACTTCACCTAATACAGATAGCAAAAATACAAAACTTTTGCAACCCGGATTTCTTTCTTTGCATTCTTTATTGTTTCGGCGTCTTGGGTAGTTGACAAATATTTCATAAGCTATTATTTTTCTGTTGTTTGAAAAGCTTTCAGCACTTAGCAGAAACAGAACGCCGTTTCGATTTTCCGAAACGGCGTTTTATTTTGCGAAAATGACGAAAGGGTAATCGTGTGATTTGCTTCGTTGTTTGAAAAATGAGGATATGGAGGCAGAGTTTCGTCAATTGATGGTGTAAATCGATTTGTGATTCTCAAAAAGATATGCCTCCATAGTTTTATTATCAATAAAACGTATCATCAGAAACCTCCGCACAATACTTCCGAATTATTTTCTCTGCAAGCCTACACCATTCACCACTAATGTTTAAGTTCGCCTCTAAAGTCTGTTTATCTACACGGAATAACTCTCCATCTTTCTCGCATCCATATTTATCATCAAAAACCGTCATGAGGTTATAACCTCCCAACTTTGGCTGTAATACATCTAATAATTCATTGCATTCTTTAAAATTATCATGATACACAGGCTCGCAGACACTACGGAGTTCATCGAAATCTTTCGACAAGAATTTTGGTTGTTCGAACTCAGGTATTGGCTTACCTAACTTCTTTTCAGAGTGTTCCAACCATTGTGCCAGTGTGAAATTTTCATCGTCCCACATATCGCAATCAAGAGTATAATCATCAGAAACATACCATGCTTCATTTTCTCCAAGTACCCGAGCCAAATCAAAAGCTAATCCTCTAAACCTAAACACGCCATTTTCATGATGCATGATGTGATAATATCTCCAACCATGCTCAATCAACCAAAAATCACTATACAGTAGAAAGGCCATATCGTAATCATACATACCATAATTCAGTCTTGCTACCCAAGTTGGCACATAATCGCAATCATCAAACTGCCCATTCCAAAGGTCGAAATATTCATATAATCTGTTTATTGTTTCGGAAAAAAAATCCGATGAAGCTTTCTTATCTTTCGTTTGTCTGAACTTATGTCTGATAATGAAGTTACCGTCTGTTCCCATATTCCTACGTTATTTTGAATTGTAAATACATTTTGATTAGCCTTGTCGATTTACATGCAACGACATTCCTTCGCCAGAACCATCAATTAACATTTAACTTTCACTCTTGCTTTTCTATTGAAGAACCAAAGTTTATCCTTTTTCCATTGATGTTCAAACCTTCCTTTAACAAAGTCGGTTCGTTGAACGCCGTTTGCATCAAATAAAGCCGATAAACCATTCCTTTTCACGACAAAGCAACCCCCAAAATACTCGACAACACAATCAATAGGCTCATCAAACAACGGCTTCAAAGTCTCCCTATCAACAAGAAACCGCTTACTATCTTTTTCGCATTGCAAATACTTGCCGCCAAAAGCTGTTAATCCGACTATTTCATATCCGCCAAAACCAGCTTTCAACTCCTCGAACAAGTCTTTGAAATCATCATGATACACTTCTTGGCAATTGTTACATAGTTCCTCTTCATCTCGCAACAAGAAGCTCGCACGATCAAACTCCGGTATAACCCCGTCATAATGCTTTTTACAGCAATCCAACCAGAGTGCCAGAGTGAAATCTTTATCCCACCATTCATCATCCACACAATCTCCGGCTGCAAAACACTCCGATGCATACCACGCTTCTTTCTCCCCCAAAGCACGAGCAATATCAAAAGCATTTCGTCTGAGCCAAAAATCACCATTGCGTTTATCCACTATATCCCAATAATAGTAACAATGATCTACTTTCCAAAAATCATTATACAAATACAAAGTAACATGATACAATGGTAGTTCAAAAGATGGCGGCAAATCACCATAATCATCTTCTTCGTATTTAAAATATTCGTCAGGTTCTTGCAGATGGAAATACTCTTTCAACCTCTCTATTGTCTTGAAGACAAACGTCCTTGCAGCATCTTTATCAGTCCATGCCTGCACAAATTCATGTCTGATGATAAAACTTCCTCTTTCGCTCATATACTTATATTTAAATATCAATGACTGATTTCACTTCACCTAATACAGATAGCAAAAATACAAAACTTTTGCAACCCGGATTTCTTTCTTTGCATTCTTTATAGTTGCCTTGTATCAATCATACTTGATAACTGAACAAATTCGGAACAGTTTGCATATACAACCAATTCTGATATTCGCAAATCAACTCTTGTGAAACATCTATTTCCGAATAATCTACGGTCTTGGCAAGTTGATACAGATTGATTCTCATCAACAGTTCTCTATTTACTACTCGTTTTGAGTCCATGAAACAAATGTTTCGTATAAAGCGTTTGAGAAGTTTGCTTTGCAGAATAAAAAGAGTAAGTTTGGCGTATTCGATTTTTTCAAATCCTAATAGGTAACATGTGTCATCAACCATCACAGGTTTACCTGCAATTGGTTCAACCAATGAGAACACCAAGTCCGGATACAAAGAGGAAATCACCACCTTGTACGGTGCAAAAGAATAATCGCCTAACCCAAAGACACTGAATCTTGGTTTATTTCGATATATAATACTCTTTCTGCCATCAAGATATGCAGCATGAGACAAAAGATAAGAGTATGTTTTAGGTGCTTTTCTCTTTAAAGCAGATGTGTTTTCCGAAATATTGGTTTGCGGTAATACCAAGTATTTTCTGACACCTTTCATACCCTTGCCTATATCAGAACTTTTGAGCAAAGGGAAAACAGTTCCATCGTCTATATCTACAATTTCTTTTAATCCGTTGGAATACATGGAATCATTCAAAGATAACTCCATAACCTTAGAACAATCATGCTTTATGCCGGAACGCCAAGTTAATTGAGATTGACCATCAAGAAAACATGTTTGTCCGTAGTCTTGAACATTTGAAACGAACGCTTCATTCACCCAACCGAATATATGAGAAAACCGCTTTGTATAAAAGTCATACGAGGAGCATTGTTCTTGATAATCCTCACCGATATGGCACTCAAATAAAGATGCAGCAACGGAGACCTTGAACTCCTTTTTTGCGTCAAATGACAGTTGTCTTATGTCCTGTATATAACGTGGATGAAAATGCTGTCTGTATAGAATATTTTTGACGACGGAGTTTTTGACGAGCAATGCAACATGTGTATTACCATGATGAGCAAATGCATCAATCACCAAATTACAAATGCTTTCTGCAATATCGAAGTTTCCCTTTCCTGTTATAGCCTCTATCCCTCTTGTTTTATTGATATTGCTTTTCCATGGTAAATTCGTTCCGTTTGTTTTTCCCAAACCACTGTTCGTTACCCATGGAGGATTGCCCAATATCAACACATTTTTGTTCCTGTTTTCGTTTACAATCTCATCGAAATCGAAAGTAAACACATTCGTATTGTATAACTTGTAACCATCAATGCGACCTATATCCTGATACTCCCGAAGCTTTTGTTCCGTCTGATGAATATATCCTTGAAAAATTTCCACTCCATACACCTTTTCCACCCTATCGAACACATCAACAGCCGCTGCAATGAAATTT
>OQVS01000483.1_pt1 | contig 27184 bp, 20 predicted proteins | sample 1691601 | NCBI WGS metagenome assembly OQVS01 (sample SAMN03418268, study PRJEB22391) | human gut metagenome | biome: human-gut; feature: organic feature; material: feces | host: Homo sapiens | place: Tanzania | collected 2013-01 | reverse complement strand
CTCGCTGGTATGCTCCATTGCCGCCAAAAAGCTGGGCAAGCCCATCCGCACCTTTAATTATCTGAAGGGTAAAGACTCTCTCGGCGAGCAGGGCAAACATGAGAACAATGACTGCCGCCAAAACAAAAAGTCTTGAGCTGAAAAATTTCTTCAGAAAGTCTTTTATATCATAAATCAAATTTCTTTGCTCTCCTTTTCTCGTGTGCTTCCAGCTTCTGGTTTACCTTAAGAAATACCAGATACAAAAGTATACTGATGACCATCGTGTATACAAATTCAGGTATAATAATTGACTTCAGATAGTACAAAAAGCTAAATCTGCCACGCAGTAAAAACATGAAAAAGTATACTACCAGATTGTATAACAAATCGCTGCCTCCTATCAGAAGCATAGGAAGCTTTATATCATCAGGATAGAATCTTTTTTGGAATAATCCATTGATAAAACCGATATACATATATATTAAAGCATACAGTCCTATATATTTTCCGCAAAATATGTCAATAAGCAGTCCGCAAAAGAAGCCTACCCACAGTCCCTCCTTTTTGCCACGCATGAAGCCGAAGGATGACACTGCTATAATCAACAGGTTCGGTGAGATGTTGGCAAAGGAAAGACTCTTAAACAGCGTGGTCTGCAATACAAAGCATAAAGCTATAATTATAAATAAAACAATTCTACGTCTCATGCTGCTCCTTACTTGTTTTCGGTTGAATTTTCAGTCTGGCTGTCACCGGCATCCTCTGTACCTTCGGTGTCGTCAGCGCTCTTAGTGTCACCGGTCTGCTTAAGCTGTGTGATGACCATGACATTTTCAATATGCTCAAAATCGACAACCGGCGTGATAGTACCGGATTTTGTCAGATTGTTGGAATTATTTTCGATTTTTGTCACATAGCCAATCAGTATGCCCTGCTGGTAACGGTCTGACACGTATGAGGTAACTACAGGATCGCCCTCTTTCACCTTGTTGTCGTCATCCTTTAGCTCTGTAAAGGTAATGACTTTGTCCTCGTTCATGGTTTTTATATTGCCACTGACTGTGAGGTTGTCCTCTGTGGTGGAAACCATGCCGCTGACCTTGCTCGCATCATCTATGATACAGCGTACCTTGGCAAAATTGTCGCCTGCATCGGTAACAATACCTACCAGTCCGCTTCCTGCAAGCACATTCATGCCTACGTCCACTCCATCCTTTTTTCCCTTGTCGATGGTAAATGTAGAAAACCAGTTTCCGCTGTCCTTAGCTATGACACTGGCAGCAACCTTGGGATATGATGGATATTTGGCATCAAGGTCCAGAAGCTGTCTGTAATTGTTAAGCTCATACTGCTCAAGTTTGTTGGTTGTGAGCTGTGTTGTAAGCTCCTCAACCTCTGCCTTAAGCTTTTTGTTCTCTGCCTTGACATTTTTTAATGTGCGTATTTCTGTAACCTTGTCCGAAATGTGGCTTCCAAAGCTGTTTATGCCCTTTTGCATAGGAATGAATACATATCCGGCAGCAGTCTTAAGTGGGCCTCCGGATATGTTTAAGGTAAGGCTTAACAGCATGGCCACAAAGCAGACTGCTGTCATAATCAACAGTGTGTATCTGGCAGGCAGCTTTTTATTGTGCTTTCTCTTTCGATTGCGAAAATTCTTACTCATGTTAACCTCGGTTATTATTTTTTGATGCTGAACGGAAGTCTCTTATACTTTGAATCAGAAACTATTTGTACGAGACCGCGTACTGCGCTCTCCTCAGGACATTCTGAGCAGATGACCTTGATTCCGGTAATCTGTTCAAAGAGCTGGTCAAGTCCTGCAAGCTGTGAGCCGCCACCTGTGATATAAATGCCTGAATGGATGATATCCTTAGCAAGCTCAGGCGGAGTTTTCTCAAGAATCATTTTTATTGATGTGCATATAGACTCAAGGTTTGACTTCATAGCCTCGTAAACAACCTTTGAACCAATCTCCATCTCAATAGGCAGACCACTTACCACATCGCGTCCCACTACGACCATGCTGTCCTCTCTTCCCGGAAGCGCAGAGCCTATAGTTTCCTTCAACAGCTTGGCAGTCTTTTGCCCGATTACAAGATTGAACTCCTTGCGCACGTAGGAGATAATCGACTCGTCAAGTCTGTTGCCACCGAAATGAAGCAGGTCACTAAGCACCAGACCACCGAGTGAAATGACCGATGTCTCTGTTGTGTCAGCTCCCATATCTACTATCATGACACCTGTTGGCTCGTTTACATCTATTCCAAGACCTACAGCATCAGCGATAGGCTTCTCGCAGAGCATGACCTTTTTAGGCTTTGATTTGCTCTTGTAGAAGAGCTCGTAGAATGCTCTTTTTTCTACATCTGTGATGTCTGTCGGCACAGCGATGATGAACTCGGCATTTTTGATACGTGCCTTTGTCTTGTGCTCCAAAAAGTCAAAAATCATAGTCTGAAGCAGATTATAGTCAGCAATAACTCCCTCTACGACAGGAAATATGACGTTGATTGTCTCCGGAGCCTTTTCATACATGGCATATGCACGGTCTCCATATGCATATATCTGATTTTTGTCTATAACGGCTATTGTATTTTTCTCAAGCATTGTCTTGCCTGTAGCCTTTGAGTATACTTTGAAATTGTTTGTTCCCAGATCAATTCCGTAAACGTTGTTGCTCATAATAATTCTACCTCGTCTTCTGTTTATATAAGTTTATTTTCATAGAAGCTATAATATTCGTTATCTCCGATTATGATATGGTCACAAAGCTCTATGGAAAAAATTCCTGAGCCCTCAATTAATCTGTCTGTGACAGCTATATCATTTCTGCTGGGAGTACAATCTCCACTTGGATGATTGTGCAATAAAACAAGCTTTGATGCATTTTTGTCAAGGGCGGTCCTGATGATGGAGCCTATGTCCACTACAGAGGAGCTTAATGAGCCCTTTGATATGAATTTGTCTCCTAAAAATCTGCTTTTTACATCAAAATAGGCACAAATGACGACTTCATTTGTGAGATGCCTCATCTGCTCCATATAGTAGTCAGCTATTGTGGCAGGATTATTCATTCTGATGCTTTGGACCTTTTTTGTCTTTGCTATGCGAAGCGACAGCTCAGCTATCGCCTTAAGCTGTATAGCCTTTATCTGCCCTATCCCGGGGATGCTAAGAAGCTCCTCATAGGACATATCATATAGATTGAGCAGATTGCCATGCCTGCCGGAGAGTATATCCTGTGCAATATCAATCACAGTCTTGTCTCTTGTGCCGGTCTTTATAATGATGGCAAGTAAATCAGCGTCTGACAGGCCTGATGCTCCAAGCGATAAAAATTTCTCATATGGTCGCTCTGAAGCCGGCAGATTTTTAATTGTTTTGTTATTATGCATTAATCCCTTTCGCTTCTCCCAGGCGATTGACAACGGATTTAAGCAAAGTTTTCAGTTAATTGTAGCACACCTAAACAAGCTTAACAAGATTTCTCTCATAAAGTTTTTGTAAAGACATCAAAATTCCAAGCTTTGCATGGTACCAGGTAAGTCCTCCCTGGAAATAAACCGCATACGGAGGCTTTACAGGGCCGTCAGCAGAAAGCTCAATTGATGAGCCCTGCACAAATGCGCCTGCTGCCATGATGACATCACTGTCATAGCCCGGCATTGCCCACGGCTCAGGTGTCACATAGCTGTCCACCGGTGCTGCTGCCTGAATGCCCTCGCAGAAGGCTATCATGGCATCGCGGTTATTGAACTCTACGGCCTGTATGATATCGTGGCGGCTCTCAGTTCCGTCAGGAACCACCTTAAAACCAAGCTTTTCATAGATTTTTGCGGCAAAGATGGCTCCCTTTAATGCTCCGCTTACGACAGTCGGTGCAAGGAAAAAGCCCTGATAAAATGACTGGATGACTCCAAGTGAGGCTCCAACCTCCTTGCCAAGTCCCGGAGATGTGAGGCGATATGCGGCATTTTCAACGCATTCCTTTTTGCCAACAATATAGCCTCCGATTGGTGCAAGTCCGCCTCCCGGATTTTTGATCAGTGAGCCAACCATCATGTCTGCTCCAACCTGGATAGGCTCTGTCTCCTCTACAAACTCACCGTAGCAGTTATCGACCATACAGATCACATCAGGCTTTATGCTCTTTACAAAGGCGATGAGCTCGCCTATTTTTTTGACCGAAAGCGTAGGTCTTGTAGCATAGCCCTTAGAGCGCTGGATTGTGACAAGCTTTGTTTTTTCGTTGATGGCTTTCTTTATTCCGTCATAGTCAAACTCACCGTCAGGCAGTAAATCAACCTGAGCATATGTGATGCCGTACTCAGCAAGCGAGCCCTTTGAAGGGCGTATGCCTATTACCTCCTCAAGTGTATCATAAGGCTTTCCGACAGGGCTTAAAAGCTCATCGCCCGGGCGCAGGTTTGACATGAGGGCAAGCGCCAGTGCATGTGTGCCACAGGTAATCTGCGGTCTTACAAGCGCATCCTCTGCGCCAAAGCAGTCAGCGTATACCCTCTCAAGTGTATCTCTTCCGAGGTCATTGTAGCCGTAGCCGCTTGATGCCTGAAAGCACTCTGCGCTCACCTTGTTTTTCTGCATGGCAGCTATGACCTTAAGCTGATTATACTCAGCATTTGTGTCTATTTTGTCAAAACGCTCCTTAAGCTCCTTTTCTACAGAGGTTCCGAAATCCAAAACCTCCTTTGATATTCCAAGTGTCTCATACTGCCTGTAAATGGCTTCATTGGTATCTAACAAATTATAATCCTCTTTTCTGCTAAAATTTCTTGTATTTTATTTAATATTTTATTATCATCATATGAATATTCGTTTTTTTCTATCCATATGGTGTCTTTTTCTCTCCTAAACCAGGTAAGCTGTCTCTTTGCAAAGCGCCTTGACTCAAGCTTTACCTTGTCCACAGCCTCATCAAGTGAATATTCTCCGTCGAGATATGCAAGGATTTCCTTGTAGCCTATGCCCTTCATGGATACCATATCGCTTGTACAGCCCATCGCCTTTAGCTTTTTCACCTCATCGACAAGTCCGTTTGAAACCATGATATCAACTCTCTTATCTATCCTCTTATAAAGCCTTTCTCTTACATCATCCAGTACAAAATAGGCAAAGCTGTAGGGTGACTGCTTAGCTCTTTCTGTCTCGTTGTGCTTTGAAATCGGCTCATGGCAGGTGTGATAATATTCAATTGCCCTGATGACGCGCTTTACATTATTCTCATGGATGCTCTCATAAGATACAGGGTCGATATCCTTAAGCTTTTCATGCAGCGCATGGTTTCCATGCTCGCCTGCAAAGTCGTACAGGCTCTTTCTGTATGCCTCATCCACATCCTGCTTTGTGAAATCAATGTCATACAAGAGCGCCTGAATATAAAAGCCGGTGCCGCCGACAATTATCGGTATCTTTCCAGCTTCATATATCTCATTAAGTGCTTTTTTTGCCATATCCTTAAAGATAAATACATTGAACTCGTCAGATGGCTCAAGCTCATCTATCAGATAGTGCTTTATACCGTCCATCTCATCGACTGTAACCTTCGCAGAGCCTATATCCATGTATTTGTATACCTGCATGGAATCCGCGGATATTATAGCACCATTTATTTTTTTTGCAAGCTCAATCGATAGAGCTGTCTTTCCTACTGCTGTCGGTCCGGTCAGGACAATCATCGGTTTTTGTGTCATATTGCACCTCTGTTCAAATGCGTATATTTGTCATACGATACGTTTGAATTTCTTTTCTATCTCATATTTGCTCATAGAGATGATGGTCGGTCTGCCGTGTGGGCAGTTGTATGGATTGTCGAGTGACAAAAGCTCATCTATCAGCTCATTTATCTCAGGAAGAGTAAGCTTGTCATTGCCCTTTACTGCTGCCTTGCACGACATGGATGCGACCTTTTCCGTGATGATATCAGGTGTCTGTCTGCCTGTTGCGTTGGAAAAATCATCAAGCATCTCTATAAACAGATCCTTCATATCTATGTGGAACAAATTGTCGGGAATCGCACTGATCATGTATTCCTTGCCGCCAAAATGCTCCACCTCATAGCCAAACTGCTCTATCTGCGGCCTGTATTTCTCAAGCATCTCGCTTTCTCTTGCATCAAGAGTCATGACAATTGGAGGGCTTATGCGCTGTGATGTAAAATCCTTATTGGCAAGTCTTGCCATTGTTTTTTCATACAGCACCTTTTCGTGAGCTGCATGCTGGTCTATGATGTACAGCTTGTCCTCAAACTCTATGAGCCAGTAGGTCTTAAAGAGCTGGCCTATGATGGAAAATTGCTTCTTTGAGCTTTCTGTAAGGAAAACCTTGTCGTAATCGCCGAGTGTCTGCTGGGTAGCTGTGACAATCTGTGCCGGTTCATACGCCACGGTGGAAGTTTCAGGCTTTGGTTCCGCGGAATTGCCTGTGTTTGCAACAAACGCAGCTGCAGACGATTTAGCAGGTTCTGGTTCTATTGCAGAGAAATCTTTTGCTGCTGCCGTCACGCTCTGTCCGTACACGCTCCTTGATTCCGCTGCCCTCACCTCATTGATACGCCGCTTCTCAAACGGCTCCGGTATAGGCTCCTTATACTCATGCACTATCTTTTTAGGCGCAGGTGTACTGTCTACAGGCACCTCGGGAATCATCTCCTTGTGGGATAGAATTGCATATATTGTGTCACACAATTCAACATATATCTCGTTATTGTTGTCAAAGCGAAGCTCCATCTTGGTCGGATGCACGTTGACATCCAGCTCACTGAAAAATGTAAAGTAAAGCACTGTAAACGGATACTGATGCTGCATCAGAAAGCTCTTGTAGGCCTCCTCGATGGCACGTGACAATATATTGCTCTTTACATATCTGCCGTTTATGAAATAATTCTCATAATTTCTGTTGCCTCTCGTGATAACAGGCTTTCCTATAAAGCCCTCCACCTTAAAGTATTCACATTCATGCTTCACCTCAAGCAGTGATGACGATATTTCGCGGCCGAATATATGGTATATAATATCCTTTTTATTGCCGTTTCCGGATGTGTGAAGCTTTGTCTGGTTATTGTTTATGAACTTAAACGATATATCAGGATGGGAAAGTGCAAGCTTTTCGACCATATCACTTATGTAGCTGCCCTCAGTCTGTGCTGTCTTTAAAAACTTGCGTCTTGCCGGAACATTATAAAACAAATCCTTTACTATGAAGGTTGTTCCGTCAGGAGCACCGATTTCCTCGTTTGAAAGCTCCTTTGAGCCTTCAATTACATATCTGGTGCCGGTGAGCTCATCGTAGGTCTTTGTGATAAGCTCAACGCGGGCAACGGCTGAGATGCTTGACAGTGCCTCACCTCTGAAGCCGAGAGACTTTACAGTAAGTAAATCCTCTGCCGAGCGGATTTTGCTCGTGCTGTGACGGTAAAATGCAACCGCAACCTGGTCTCTTTCGATTCCGCAGCCGTTGTCAGTGATACGGATAAATGAGATTCCGCCCTCCTTTATCTCCACGGTGATGGCTGTTGCGCCTGCATCTATGGCATTTTCCACCAGCTCCTTAACCACGGAGCACGGGCGCTCAACAACCTCTCCTGCAGCTATTTTATCTATTGTTTCCTGATTTAATATGGCAATATTTGGCATTTTAATCCTTTCTACCAGCGGTTTTTAACCTTGTTCTGGAGCTGATACAGCTTGTTTAACGCATCAAGTGGTGTCATGTTGCCTATGTCTATGTTTCTAAGCTCATCAATTATATCATCATCCTTAACTGTGTCGAAAAGTGAAATCTGTGTCATATCAACCTCGTCAAGGTGCTCCTTTTTATGCTTGTGGCCATTGTCAACGGATATGCTTTTTACAGTATCCGTGATGTCATTTGCAAGAAGCTGTTCTGCGATTTCCTTGGCACGCTCTATGACTGAATCAGGCAGCCCTGCAAGCTTTGCAACCTGTATGCCATAGCTTCTGTCAGCCCCGCCCTTTACGATTTTTCTTAGGAATACTATGTCATCGCCCTTTTCCTTTACAGCGATGCAGTAGTTGTTTACACTGTCAAGCTTGCCCTCAAGCTCCGTGAGCTCGTGATAATGCGTTGCAAAAAGTGTCTTTGCGCCAAGGAGCTTTGGATTGCTTATATGCTCGACAACTGCCCAGGCGATGCTAAGTCCGTCAAACGTACTCGTGCCTCGTCCAATCTCATCGAGAATCAGCAGGGATTTGGCGGTTGCATTCCTTAGTATATTTGCCACCTCATTCATCTCGACCATAAAGGTACTCTGTCCGCTTGCCAGGTCGTCAGATGCGCCGACTCGTGTGAAGATACGGTCCACAATGCCGATATTTGCAGTTTGTGCAGGTACAAAGCTTCCAATCTGTGCCATGAGAACGATAAGTGCTGTCTGTCTCATGTAGGTAGATTTACCGGCCATGTTTGGTCCTGTGATGATTGATATGCGGTTTTTGTTCTGGTCCAGATATGTATCGTTTTCGATAAACATGTCATTTGTAATCATTTTTTCAACTACAGGATGACGGCCGTTTTTTATGTCGATTATTCCGCTTTCATTTATCTTTGGCTTGCAGTAATTATTTTGGCTTGCAACAAGTGCAAGTGATGCAAAAACATCAATTATTGCAATAGCTCTGGCAGTTTTCTGGATTCTTGAAACATTGTCTGAAATCTGTTTTCTTACATCACGAAACAGCTCATACTCAAGTGAGGTGAGTCTGTCTTCGGCTCCGAGAATCGTATCCTCAAGCTCTTTAAGTTCAGGTGTGATGTAGCGCTCTGCATTGGTGAGTGTCTGCTTTCTCACGTAATAATCTGGAACCATATCCTTGAAGGAGTTTGTGACCTCAAGATAATATCCAAACACTTTGTTATATTTGATTCTTAAGTTTTTGATGCCTGTCTTTTCACGTTCACTGGCTTCAAGCTCTGCAAGCCATGTCTTGCCCTTGGTTTTTGCGTCACGAAGACGGTCAACCTCCTCGTTGTAGCCTGCTTTTATGATATCTCCGTCGCGCTGTGAGATAGGCGGCTCATCCTCAATGGATGAAAGTAAAAGCTCATATATATCCTTAAGCTCGTCGAACTCTTCGTTAATCTCATCGGTAAGCTCACACGGTATGTCAGAAAGCTGCTGCTTTATTGGCGGAAGCATCCTTAAAGAATCCCTGAAGGCTATAAGGTCACGCGGATTGGCTGACTGGTAGGTGATTCTTGTGATGAGACGCTCAAGGTCATAAATAGGATTAAGGTATTCCCTGATCTCATCTCTTGTGATTTCATTGGCATTAAGTGCTTCGATAAGCTTCTGGCGCTTTATTATCTCTGATTTTTCGATAAGAGGCTGCTCGACATAGGTGCGAAGCAGTCTTGCCCCCATAGCAGTGCGTGTCTTGTCGAGTACCCACAGCAGTGAGCCTCTCTTTTGCTTTTCACGAAGAGTCTCAACCAGCTCCAAATTACGCCTTGAGGAGCTGTCTATTATCATATATTTGCCTATCGAGTACGGATGAAGTTCAAGTATGTTGTCAAGCGAGTTCATCTGTGTCTCATAAAGGTACTTTAAAAGGGCTCCCGAAGCTATGACTCCACTCTCATAATCCTCAAGTCCCAGAGCCTTTATCGTCTGTACGTGGAAATGTGAAAGCAGTGTCTCATTTGCAAGGCCATCGGAAAAATACCAGGAGTCGAGTGCTGAAACGGTAATTGATAGTCTGTTTTTCATATCGTCAACATCTATCCCACTCATGTAGAAGGCTTCATTGCATATGATTTCCGATGGATTAAATCTGCTCACCTCATCTAATAGCTTCCTCTCGGCATCCACCTCTGTAGTAAAAAAATCACCTGTTGTGACATCACAGGTCGCTATGCCGTATTTGTCCTCAGTGTATACAATCGACATTATATAATTGTTTTTTGCCTCATCCAAAGATGCCATATCAGTGTTTGTGCCCGGTGTCACAACACGGATTACCTCTCGCTTTACGATTCCCTTTGCCTGCTTTGGATCCTCCATCTGCTCACAGATAGCTACCTTGTGACCGTTTGATACGAGTCTGTTGATATATGAGTCTGCCGCATGAAACGGTACTCCACACATAGGAGCTCTTTCTTCAAGTCCGCAGTTTTTGCCTGTAAGTGTAAGCTCAAGCTCCTTTGAAACCATTATCGCATCGTCAAAAAACATCTCATAGAAGTCTCCTAAGCGATAAAATAAAATACAATCCTTATATTGCTCTTTTGTCTGCAGATAATGCTGCATCATTGGTGATACTTCTGCCACGAATATTTCCTCTCTTTACGTGTATAAATATTATTCATGTGTATAAATATTATTTGAAATCCGGCTTATATTTTTTAATAATTGCCTCTGCGACCTTTATGCCGTCGATTGCCGCAGATGTGATGCCTCCTGCATAGCCTGCTCCCTCACCGCAAGGGTATACTCCTGAGATATTGCTCTCAAAAGCCTCATCTCTTTTTATGCGAAGCGGAGAAGAGGTGCGTGTCTCCATACCGGACAAAATTGCATCTTTTCTGTCAAAACCATGTATCAAATGACCAAAATGTTCCATTCCAAGCTTAAACGACTGTTCCATGTCAGCGTTCATGAGTCCGTTCAGCTTTGCAAAGACTTTTCCTCCCTTTGTACAGGAGTCAAAATCACCGTATGCGGCTGTTAATCTGTCATCGCAGAAATCTCCGAAAAGCTGCTGTGGAATTAAACCACCTCCACGCTTATAATTTTCTGTTTCAAGCTTTTCCTGAAATCTCACTCCGGCGAGGGCATCATCTGCTCCGAAATCCTTCGGCGAAACAGATACTATGATGGCACTGTTTGCATTTTTGCTGTTTCTGTCGTGATAGCTCATACCGTTAACCACTGTATGACTTTCGGTTGACGATGAGTTAACCACATATCCTCCCGGACACATGCAGAATGAGTAGACTCCTCTGCCGTTCGGAAAATTGGATGTGACCTTGTATGGACTCGGCGGAAGCATGATTTTCTTTTGAATACCATACTGTGATTCATCTATCATGCGCTGCGGATGCTCCACGCGAAAGCCAACCGCAAAGCTCTTGCACTCCATATCAAAGCCCTTATTGTAAAGCATTTCAAATGTATCTCTGGCGCTGTGACCGAGTGCCAGAACGCATATATCTGTCTTTATCTCTTTATTATTACCTTCAGAATCCGTGTAAACACTTAATAGCTTGTTGGAAACTATGTCAAGATTGCTCACACAGGTGTCAAATACAAATGCAGTCCCTTTGTCAACCAAAAACTCACGCATGTTGACAATTACTTCTGAAAGCACATCTGTACCGATATGCGGCTTGTTGTCATAAAGTATTGACGGATCTGCTCCAAAGCGCACAAAGGTCTCAAGCACAAGACGATTCCTGCCTGACGGATCCTTTACGGATGTATTCAGCTTGCCGTCTGAAAAGGTTCCGGCACCGCCCTCGCCAAACTGTACATTACTTTTTGGATTAAGTATGCCGCTCTCCCAGAATTTTTGTACATCTAAAGTTCTTTTCTCTACCTTGCTGCCTCGCTCGATAACTATCGGGCAAAAGCCTGCCTCTGCCAGTATGTATGCACAAAACAGCCCGGCAGGTCCTGCGCCTGCAATGACAGGACGCTTGTCAAGCGCTACATTGCCGTGTGCTGGTATTCGGTACTCTTTTTCTTTGTAAATGAGCACAGATGAGCTATTTGCTCTTTTTACTATTGATTCCTCGCTTTGCTTTGTATTATCTATCTCTACAGCAACGGAATATGTATAGAACAGCTCAGGCTTTTTACGCGCGTCAAGTGATTTCTTTAATATGTGGTATGTAAAGCCTGTCTTGGCATTAAGCTTAAGCATTTTTATTATTTTCTTTTTTAGTGCCTCATCATTGTGCGTGACGGGGAGCTTTATCTGGTTGATTTTAATCATTTATTGCATTTCTCCTGCTATATATCCACTTGTCCATGCCCACTGCAGATTGTAGCCGCCGCATATGCCGTCCACATCAAGCAGCTCTCCGCAAAAGTAAAGCCCCGGATGGATTTTGGACTCCAGTGTGCGTACGTCAATCTCCTTTGTATATATGCCGCCTGCACACACCTGTGCAAACTCCACTCCTCTTGGCTTTCTTACCGAAACGGCTGTATGCTTTATTGAGCGTGTAAGGCTTTCACAATCATCATCTGTCAAAAGCCTTCCCTTTTTATCAGGAGATACGCCTGATTTGTGTATCAGCTCAAGAAGAAGCTTATTGTTTAAAAGTCCGTTAAGCATCTCATTTAGTGAGCGGTTGTCTGTGATTGCAGTGCTTCTGTCCTTTATGTATCTATATAGGCTGTCATCACTGAAAGTCGGCAAAAAGTCAATTATCACCTCGACCCTTTGACCTTTATTAAGGGCTCTTGATATAAGACTTGAAATCTGAAAAACAGGGATGCCTGAGATGCCGTAGTCAGCTAACTGCAGCTCACCTGTATTTTGCTCTGTCATTTGACCGTCTATCACGGATGCAACAGTGGCATCACACCTGACACCTGTAATCTTTTTGAAATTAAGACCCTCACAGCTAAAGCCGCAAAGTGCGGGCAGAGGCTTTTGGATATGGTGCCCGAGAGCTTCTATCATGCGAAACAGGCTTCCGTCACTTCCAAGCTTCGGGGACGCCGTAAGGCCACATGCTATGATAAGTTTTTTTGATGTAAAGCTGCCCTTGTCTGTTTGGATGCAGTAACCGACCAGGTCATCTGCCTTTTTATTAGCTGCCAGATTAGCAACAGAATTTGTGTCCTTAGCCGTAATCCTTGCAGCCTTGATTTCTGTAATTTTAATGCCTGTCTTTACATCCACGTGAAGCCTCATAAGCTCCATGCGAAAGGCTGCCACAACAGATACTGCCTGCCTGGAATTCGGATAAATGTAGCCGGCATTATCATATGCAGGTATTCCAAGCTTTTCAAAATAGCGTATTGTGTCAGCATAATCAAATTGCGACAAACCGTTTTTAATCAGCGCCTTACTGCCGTGAAACCTGTTTACAGACATATCAGTGTTTGTGAAATTACATCTGCCGTTTCCTGTTGCAAGTATTTTCTTTCCTATATCATCCTTGTGCTCTAAAAGTGCCACACGTGCTCCCTTTGATGCAGCAGTTGCTGCCGCCATCATCCCGGATGCACCGGCACCTATTATAATTACATCGTACATATTCTTTCCCCTAACTGATTTATTTTAACATTAACTTGAATAGCTTTCAAGAAAATCGTACAAATCAGTTTCGTTAAAAAAGTAAAGTCCATTTGTAACCTTATTTTTTACTTCATCGGGCAATTCTTCAAAATACACGCCCGTATCAAAGTATTTTTCACTTGCAGCACCATTGTATACAGACAGCATTCCGGAGTCATTTTTGATGCAATAGCTTGCGTTTTTTGCCTCATTGGAGGTCTGAAGACTTTGTTTTTTTTCGTTTGCATCTTTATCCATGTCCTTGTTTTGTGCAGTTATCGCTGCCTCGTCTGCTGCTCTTTGAGTATTGATTTTTTCTATCGTAAAAAGTGCAAGAAGAATTATAAAAATAGTTAAAAAACAGATACTGATTTTGCTTTTCATATTATCACCTCAAAATCAGTATCTGTAAATTTCTGTTATTTATTCAAATTTATAATAAATGACATTTTTTGGCCACCTTTATGATAAGTGTGCCCTTTGGAAAATGTCTAAGCTCATCTTCTGTCAGTCCCTTGAGCAAAAGGAGTGCCACTGCATATGAGACAACCGCAATGATTGCGGCAAGAATAAACGCAATAATCTCGATATGACATACCTTGTAAAGTATAAAGTATACTATATATGAAACGACTCCCATAATAAGCGAGCTGATAGCCGGTATGATAAAGGTCTTTTTAATTTCCTGCTTAAAGCCACTGTACTTCTTTAAAGCCATGCTGTTCATAAAGCACATGAGCAGTGCGAAAAATGTATTGGCAAGCACAACTGCATGTATATTGAGTCTGAATATGAGCATAAGCAGTATGAGTACTATGACATGCGCTACAATTGATATCGCAGCGTTGATTACAGGAATCTTAAGCCTGTCAATTCCCTGCAGCAGTCCGTTTGACAGTGTGGAAAGTGAGTAAAATACTACCGCAACCGCACCGACATACATCATAAGTGATGCCTCTGCATTTGTTGCACGGGTGCTTGAAAAAAGTATATTAAATATCGGCAGTCCAAACACTGCAAGCCCTACTGCACAAGGGAAGGCGACAACCATGATAAAGCGTGTGGAAAGATTAATCTGTCCTCTCACTGCCTCCATGTCGTCCCTGTGGTAGGCACCTGTAAGCACCGGTACAAAGGATGCTGCCATGGCTGATGCAATGGATATAGGCACATTAATCAAAAGCTTGTACTTTCCGGTGTATACACCCCACCATACGTCTATATCGTTCTGAGTGTAGCCCTGAAGCAGAGCAACCTGCTTGAATATACCCTGGTCTATGATACCGCTGATATTGTAGATAGTAGTACTTAAAAGCACCGGAATAACCGTGATTACAAGGATCTTCATGGTGTAGCCAAATGAGCTCACCCTGACATTGCGCTCTTTTTTCATCTGTCTCTTGAAAACCTTCATATAGATGGCAAAGATAAATACCACAAACAAAAGAGCTGCTACGGAGCCAAGCACTGTTCCGAGTGTACCGCCTGCTGCACCATATGCTGCGGCGTAATGCTCCTTGTCACCAAGCACTGCACCGATTCTAGTACCTGTTCTATAGAGCACATATGCGGCCCACACACTGACTATGGCGTTCACCACCTGCTCTATGATCTGTGAGACTGCACTCGGCATCATGGTGCCAAGTCCCTGAAAAAAGCCTCTGATAACACCTAGCACAGCAACTATCAAAAGTCCCGGAGCCAGCACTCTTAAGGCAAAAATACTGTACGGAGTATTAAGAAGCGTTGTTGCAAAGAAATTGCCTCCGAAAAACAGTATGAGTGCAACTGTTGTACCACTGATGGTTGCAAAAAGCAGCGCGCACTTTAGTATCTGATAAGTCGCAGTCCGCCTCTTTTTTGCCATCTGGGCTGAAACCATCTTTGATACGGCAAGAGGTAAGCTGTATGATGAAATAATAAGCATGACATTGTATATTTCAAAAGCTGTGGAATAATAGCCGATTCCGATATCGCCCAATATACGCTGCATCGGTATACGATATATAAGTCCTATTATTCTGCTTATGATAGATGCTACGGCAAGTATAGAGCCCTGTACTAAGGCATTGCTTGCCCCGTTATTTTTTTTAGACATTATAAAATCCTCTGTTTCAATTGATAACCAGCTTAAATATTAGCGTGTTATACCTAAAGCGTCAAGTATTTTTCTCTGGTGCTCTTCCATTACGGCAGCCTCATCAGGTTCCATGTGGTCATAACCGAACAGATGAAGCATACTGTGTGTAATCAGAAAGGCAAACTCTCTTTTTTCGCTGTGTCCGTATTCTAAGGCCTGCTCCTTTACCTTGTCAACGGATATGATTATGTCACCGAGCATGACCTCTCCTGTATCAGGATTGAAATCATCCTCATTCTCATCTGAAAGGAACGAAAAATCCCCGGGTGCTTCATATGAAAGCATCGGAAAAGACAGCACATCTGTAGGCCTGTCTATCTGTCTGTACTCCTTATTGATGGCATGTATACCGTCGTTATCCGTCAGCGTCAGATTAACCTCCGCCTCATACGGAAAGCTCTCGTGCTCAAGTGAAGCATTTACAACAGCTTCTGCGACCTTTTCATAATCAAAATCAAAATTGCATTCTACCTCTTTTTCGATAAAAAAACTCATTTAAGCAGCTCCTCCTTTGTCAGATAGTCTCGTATTTTTAAAAAGTGATTCATGGATAGTCCTGATTCATCATACATTCCTGAGCTTGAAAGCTCATTTAATGTCTGGATAATAAGTATCTCGTGATTCCATTCACTGTCTGCCACATCGTTTTTGATATGGTCTAGCCTTACTATTAAAGCATCAACCATATGGATGAGTGCGGACTCAGGTGTCTGCGGGTGTCTTAGCTTGCCGTAGTACTCGTAGAGTATATTAGTCAGCTTTTCAGGGAAATGCATGGCTAAGGCTTGTTCCACTCCCTCCATGACGCTTTTATGCCTCTGCCACTGTCCTATACGGTAATAAAAGCCTCCTGCTGCACATAGCGCTGTGTCCAGTCCTGCAGCCTTTGCAGCCTTTATGGCAATCGTCGATACGAAATTGCCATGATTATATTCAGAAAAGTTATGCTCCTTAAGCTGCTTTACAGCAGGAAAATCCTCTTCTATTATCGCTATAAGCCTGTCATTTGTCTCATCGGCGCTTAGAGGCTTAAATACTCTGGCACAAATGATGCTGATAAGCGAAATAATCATGCCGCTTACAGCTCCGGTAATGAGTATGGAAGCAGAAAATTCCTTGGTTGACATATAATAGAATATGCCCGGTGTCACAATACTCATACTGATTGTGATAAGATATATGCATATCTGGAGCTTGTCCTCTCTGAGCATCTTTGCAAGGATTGCACCTGTGATTACAAGAAGCAGCTCACATATGAGCTCAAAGCAGTCACCGGATACAGTGATGGCAAGCAATATGCAAAAATAAGTACCGCCTATAAATGCCAGAAATTCATTGCCAATCAGACATAGCAGTATGGGAAAAATCATCACAGGCCTGCTGTACTGCGGCATAAAACCACTTATGATACACACTATAGAGCATATAATAAATGCAAACGTAAACCTAAGATAATCAGTTCTTGAGTTGTTTGACAGCTGCAGTGTGGTTCGCTCGTACTCAAGCTCAAACAAAAGCAGCATATAAAATATGATATCTAAAAAGCCCATGCATATCCACTCATCAGGATATACATCTCCTAACAGGCACAGCACAAATGAAAGCGCAAGGATTGATATGAAAATTGATATTAGTGATACAACCCTTCTCAATTGCCCTTCCTCTGCTTTCTTGCAGTCTTTGCAGTCTGCTTATTTTCATAATTATCATAAGCCTGAACGATTTTTTGTACAAGCGGATGACGCACAACATCCTTGCTTGTCAGATTGCATATGCCTATGTCATCTATATTTTTAAGCACCCTAAGTGCCACATCAAGTCCCGATTTAGCTCCAGGTGCCAGATCCTTTTGAGTCGCATCACCTGTCACGACAACCTTTGAGCCAAAGCCGATTCGTGTAAGAAACATCTTCATCTGCGCCGGAGTTGTGTTCTGTGCCTCATCGAGTATGATAAATGCATTGTCAAGTGTACGGCCTCTCATGTACGCAAGAGGAGCCACCTCTATAAGACCCTTTTCCATGTTGCGCTGGAAGCTCTCGGCTCCCATTATCTGATAAAGCGCATCATATAGCGGTCTCAAATACGGGTCAATCTTGCTCTGCAGATCTCCCGGCAGAAAGCCCAGCTTCTCACCTGCTTCAATCGCAGGACGCGTCAGAATAATACGCCCCACCTGCTCATTTTTAAACGCTGTGATGGCCATTGCCATGGCAAGATAAGTCTTTCCTGTTCCGGCAGGTCCCATGCCAAACACAATCATCTTTTTCCTGATGGCATCGACATACTCCTTCTGGCCTATGGTCTTTGGCTTTACAGGCTTGCCGTTTATTGTGTGGCAAATGATATCCTTGTCAATCTCGACAATCTCACTGCCTCTATGCTCCTCCAAAAGAGCAAGAGCATAGTTTACATTCTGCTCCGTGATGACGTTTCCTCTCTTTGCCAGCTCAATGAGCTGCTCGAACACTTCCTTTGCACCATCAATATTTCCCTGTGCACCGATAAGCTTTAAGGAATCATCTCTTAAGACAAGCGTTACATGCAGTGTGCGCTCTATTTTTTTGGCGAAGGCATCAAACTGTCCGAAGACGTTTGGTATATATTCGCCGGGTATTTTTATAGATACTTCATTTAAACTCATTAGTTTATGTGCCTTTCAATCAAAAATATTTTTCATTATAACACAAAAATAAGATTTGTCATAATTTACCTGTAATTTATTCCCTCTGATATATCAATTTTCAGGGTGTTTTTTTCTATGTATATGCTGCACCAGGTGATATCGGGATATTTTTCCTCGAGCTTCTTTTCAAGAAGGCTGTAATCAGCTCTTTTGTGACTGCCTATTGTTACATGTTCGCTCTCTAAAAGTGAGATGACTGACTCATCATAAGTGAAGCGGTTTCCATCCGGCATAATGTGCCAGATTCTCATGCAGATGAGTGCATATATACCAAAAACACCGGTAATGGCAGCCGTAATAATACGTATCTTATATAGGAATGCTTTTATAGCAAAGTATCCCTGCCTTTTTACCACGAGAAGCTTCGTATGTGTCTTTTTCAGGTGCGGCTTCATGAGAAAAATATCGTTTGTACTGCAGCAGGCCTCATATTCCTTTGGACTTACATACTTAAGGTTCCATATTTTAATATGGTTTGCCGTGCACAGATTTGTGAATCGCCTGATATTGCAGCCTGTAAGCCTCACCCTTGCATAAGCTCTAATACTCATATATGACACCCTTTAAATGACCGGCTATTATTATTAAATCCTTTGTAAATTCCTTTATTTCAAGGCGGCTGCCGGATATTTTGATGGTACTGTCTGCTGCCCTTACAGTTACGGCCTTGTCCGAAAATGACAGAATCCCCTTGTGATTTTCTATAGTCAGCTCATTATAACCATATGCTGTTACAATTGGAAGCCCAAGAACTATGTCCTTTGGAAGCTCGAACGAATCAGTTACTTTTTGCATCTTCATATATTAACATATGTTTATTTCGTCTGAATTATGCCGGCTATTTGTGGTACGGCTCATTATTGCTGATACGGAATGACCTGTAAATCTGCTCTAATAAAATTACGCGCATGAGCTGATGAGGGAATGTCATTTTAGAAAATGACAGCTTATAGTCAGCGCGCTTCAACACATCATCGGACAGCCCCAGAGAGCCTCCAATTACAAATATAAGATGACTTTTGCCGCCTGTCATAAGCTTATCCATCTTCTGCGACAGCTCAACCGAATCAAGCTGCTTTCCATCTATCGCAAGACAAAATACATACGCATCGTCTTTTATATTTTTAAGAAGCCTCTCACCTTCTTTATTTTTTACGATGTCTATCTCTGTCTGTGTGGCCTGCTCGCTTGTCTTTTCATCGGAAACCTCAGTGATTTCAAGCTTACAGTAGCGGCTTAGACGCTTTGCGTACTCAGCAATCGCATCCCTGTAAAATTTTTCTTTAACTTTTCCTACACATAATATTGTAATTTTCATCGTTTCATTATAACATATAACTATAATTAAACAATATGGAGGCCGTATGAAAATATACGTTGATGAACAAAAAAGATACGAGGATACCAAGGCAACCGGACAGTGCTTCACCGCAGTCGGTGCGATAGGGCTTATTGCTATTGTGCTGCTTGATACAGGAGTTATAAGCCTTGCCGCTTTAGACTCTGTAAACAAGCTCATGATTTCTATCGTAATGGGGCTTGTTTTCTTGATATTTTTTATCATAGGAATCAAGTCATTTATGGAGCTTAAGGACATTTCAAAAAAGATGGATAAGAATAATTCCCTCGAAAAGGAAATCATGGAGTATGTGACCGTCACTCATAGGGACGAGCTTATGGCTTTAGCATCATCAGATGAAAAAAGCGATGTAAGCTCAGGTGATTTATACTATAAAAGAGCTGAGCTTATCACATCAATCATTACCGAAAAATACAGCCTGCTTGAGGAAAGCTTCCTCGATCATATGGTTGAAGAAATTTATTCTAAAATTTATAGTGATATTGTCGAAGAATAGTGCTATAATAATTACAATTTATTTTTTATGAGGTGAACAAAATGAAAGAACTGCAAGATCGAATTCTCAAGGATGGCCAGGTAATTGGCACAAATATCTTAAAGGTCAACAAATTTATCAACCATCAGGTGGATCCGGTGCTTATGGAGCACATCGGTGAGGATTTCGCAAATCACTTTGCCGATAAGGGAATCACAAAGGTTGTCACAATAGAAAGCTCAGGAATTGCTCCTGCACTTATGGCAGCAGCCAAGATGAATGTACCGCTTGTTATTTTAAAGAAGCAGCCATCAAAGACATTACATAATGATCTGTACCAGACACAGGTTACTTCCTTTACAACAGAAAAGAGCTATGAGCTTACACTCGCGCGTGATGTTATCTCAGAGGATGACAATATTCTTTTGATTGATGATTTCATGGCTGATGGAGAGGCCGCTACAGGTGCTATCAGACTTCTTCGCATGGCTCACGCTACAGTTGCCGGTATAGGAATCCTTATCGAAAAGTCCTTCCAGCCGGGCAGAAGAAAAATCAACGAGCAGGGCTATGAGGTATACTCACTTGCACGAATCAAGTACATGGACGAGTATCAGATAGATTTTATTGAAGAAAATTAAAATCAGATTTAATATTTGAAATCAATACGTATTATACACAAAATCCACTACCCTATTTACAGATTTATGAGTCTGTGAATGAGTAGTGGATTTTTTATTGTTAAAGTATAGATTTTATGCTAAGCTGCCAGATTATGCTCCAAAATCGAAAAGTGAAAGCTGGTTTGACTCCGGCAGTGAACCAAGCAGTCCCAAATCTGACATGAGGTCTACGGCTGTTCGCGATACATGGGTTCTCTCCCTGAAATCGTCCTTTGACAGGAATGGGCCGTCCTTTGCCGCTTCCGAAATATAAATAGCGGCATTGTCACCGAGTCCGTCAATACTGTTTATGGCAGGCATGAGCTTTCCGTCAATTATCTGGAAACGGTTAGGATGAGCCCTGTATATATCAAGAGGCATGAAATCAAAGCCTCTGGCATACATCTCCTGTACGATACGCATGTCCTTGAATACATCCTGCTCCTTATTGGACAGAGTATCCTTCCTTTTCTTATAGTCCTTCATGTAGTTTTCGAGCCTGTCCTTTCCCTGACACATGAGCTCATATGAAAAGCCTGTGGCACGGATTGAAAAGTATGCAGCGTAGTATGCAAGCGGATAGAAAACCTTACAGTAGGCGATTCTCCATGCCATCATAACATATGCCGCAGCATGGGCCTTAGGGAACATGTACTTGATTTTCTCACATGACCAGATATACCAGTCAGGTACGCCGTGCGCCTTCATATCCTCCTTCCACTCTGGCCACTGAGGACATTTGCCCTTTGCGATAATACCCTTTCGCACCTTCTCCATGATATTGAAGGCTTCCTCTGACTCAAGTCCCATGGAAATCAGATAAGTCATGATATCATCTCTGGTACAGATACAGGTTGAAATGGTAGCTGTACCCTCCTCGATAAGAGTCTGTGCATTGCCGAGCCATACGTCGGTACCGTGTGACAGTCCCGCAATACGGATGAGGTCAGAAAACTCCTTTGGTTTTGTATCAAGGAGCATGCCCATGGCAAAATCGGTACCAAACTCCGGTATACCTAAAGCTCCAAGCGGACAGCCATCGATATCCTCAGGCTCTATGCCCAATGCAGAGGTATTCTGAAACAGCGACATGACAGCCTTATCGTCAAGCGGAATCTTTGTAGGATCAACACCTGTCAGATCCTGCAGCATACGAATCATGGTAGGATCATCGTGTCCGAGTATATCGAGCTTTAACAGGTTGTGGTCGATTGAATGGTAGTCAAAATGCGTTGTCGTGATGTCAACAGTCATATCATTGGCGGGATGCTGTACAGGTGTAAAGGTATTAATCTCCTCCCCCATCGGCAGCACGACTATACCGCCTGGATGCTGTCCCGTGGTACGGCGCACACCGACACAGCCCTGCACTATCCTGTCAATCTCACAGTTACGCTTTCTGACACCGCGCTCCTCGTAATAGTTTTTGATGTAACCAAATGCGGTCTTGTCCGCAAGTGTACCTATGGTTCCGGCTTTAAAGGTCTGTCCCTCTCCGAAAATAACCTCTGTATACTTATGAGCCTTTGACTGATACTCACCGGAGAAGTTTAGATCGATATCCGGCTCCTTGTTTCCCTTGAAACCTAAGAAGGTCTCAAATGGAATATCAAAGCCCTCCTTGCTTAACGGTCTGCCGCACTTTGGACAGAGCTTATCCGGCATATCACAGCCGCCACGGCCCGAAAATGCCTTAACCTCAGGCGAATCAAAATCACTGTATTTGCAGTGAGTACAAAGGTAGTGCGCATGCAGAGGATTAACCTCTGTGATACCTGACATGGTTGCGACAAATGAGCTTCCTACGGAGCCTCGCGAGCCAACCAGATAGCCGTCCTCATTTGATTTCCACACAAGCTTCTGGGCGATGATGTACATTACGGCATAGCCGTTTGAAATAATAGAGTTAAGCTCTCTGTCAAGGCGCTCTTTAACTATTGGCGGCAGCGGATCTCCGTACATCCTGTGCGCCTTGTTGTAGCAGATTTCACGAAGCATGCCGTCAGAGTTTTCAATGACCGGTGGACATTTATCAGGTCTGACAGGTGAGATACGCTCACACATATCTGCTATCTTATTGGTATTGGTGATGACTACCTCCTCAGCCTTTTTGCTTCCGAGGTACTCAAACTCCTTAAGCATCTCCTCAGTGGTCCTTAAGTAAAGCGGCGCCTGCTCATCTGCGTCCTTAAAGCCTTTTCCTGCCATTATAATACGGCGGTATACCTCATCCTCTGGATTTAAGAAATGCACATCACAGGTTGCAACAACCAGCTTTCCGAATTCCTCTCCAAGCTTAACAATACGCTTATTTATGTCGATAAGGTCATCGTTTGAAGCAATATCAGAATCCTCGTCACGTATCATAAATGCGTTGTTTCCAAGAGGCTGTATCTCCAGATAATCGTAGAAATTCACAAGTCTTGTGATTTCCTCCTGAGGACGTCCGTTTAAAATAGCCCTGTAAAGCTCTCCTGCCTCACAGGCTGAGCCTATCAAAAGTCCGTCACGGTACTTGTTAAACTCAGATTTTGGTATTCGTGGCCTCTTGTTGTAATACTTGATATGCGACAGCGAGATAAGCCTGTATAGATTGGTACGCCCCTGGTCGCAGGTTGCGAGAATGATGGCGTGATATGTAGGCATCTTTCTTATCATCTCAACAGATGATTTAGCCAGTGCATTTACCTCATCTAAGCTCGATATGCCTCTGTCCTTCAGCTTTTCAATGAATTTGACAAATATCTCCGCGGTACATGCGGCATCATCCACTGCTCTGTGATGATGGTCAAGCGAAATGTTTAGAGCCTTGGCCACTGTGTCGAGCTTAAATCTGTTTAGCTGTGGCAGAAGCACTCTCGCAAGCGCCACTGTGTCCACTATTGTAGGATTACACTCCATGCCAAGCAGCGCGCAGTTTCGCTTTATAAAGCTCATGTCAAAGTCAGCATTGTGGGCGACCATGATGCAGTCCTTGCAAAACTCCATAAACTGTGGCAGTATGACATCCACAGTAGGCGATGAGATAACCATGTCATCTCTTATCGAGGTGAGCTCCTCAATCCTGAACGGAATAGGCACCTCAGGGTTTATAAATGTGGAGTATCTTTCCACAATCTCACCACCGATGACCTTCACAGCACCTATTTCTATGATTTTATTCTTTTCAGGAGAAAAGCCTGTTGTCTCTATATCAAATACCACGTATTTATCATCCAGCGACTGCCCGGCTGCATTCTCCACAATATCCTTTGTATCATCGACCAGATATGCCTCCACACCGTAAATGACCTTGAATTTGTCGTCCACCGTATGGTTAGCGTCAGGGAATGCCTGCACATCACCGTGGTCTGTAATGGCTATAGCCTTGTGTCCCCAGCGCATGGCACATTTCACAATATCCTTTACGTCAGATACGCCATCCATGTCGCTCATCTTGGTGTGACAGTGAAGCTCAACACGCTTTTCGGCAGCAGTATCCTCCCTCTTTGAGGTAAAATCAGGTATCTTTTTAAGTCCTACTATTGAGCTTATTGACAAATCACTGTCATATTTATCTACAGTCACAACTCCCTTTGCTTTAACGAAGTTGCCCGGGGCAATATATGCAAGAATATCTGCTACGTCGTCATTTCTTGCGAAGAGCTTGAGCATGATGGTGTCTGTAAAATCAGTGACAGCAAACATTATGATGGTCTTTTCATTTCTGATTTCGCGGGATTCAACTGTAAGGATCTTGCCCTTTATTGTAACCTCACCGATAGGACCGTCAATTTTTTCAATGGCCATCTCCTCGTCGTCAAAGCTTCTTCCGTACACGATATCAGGATCATTGTCATATTTGCGCCTGAAATCGCCCCTGCGCTCGAATTTCTTTTCAAACTTCTTCTCAAACTTCTTCTCAGGCTTTTTATCAGTGCCTGCCGAATTACTCCTTGAATTGCTGTCAGAGTCTGTTTTTGCCTCTTTTTTCCTGTTTGAAGCTTTAGTTGCATCGGTTTTACTGTCATTTATTGTACCGGATGCATTCTCACTGCCTCCTACAAACATTGCACCGTCATCGACAGCCACCTTAACTTCTTCATCACCGTCATCCTTTGCCATGGCAAATTTAGTGCGGGCGACAATATTTTGTACCTCCTGCTCAATCTGCTTGTCAGCATTCTGACGGTATTTGCTGACCTTTGGTTTTTCGTACTGCAAATTAACGATAAAATCCATTCCACAGCGCTCACAGAACACCTTCTCAAGAAATTCTATGACAGTATTGCCTCTGGTCTTTGCGATTATTGTCTCCTCGAGTGTGACTGTGACATGTGTATCATCTGTAAAGCTCCATTTTGAGGTGCGCAGCAGATTGTACAAAAGCACGCTGTGACTGTTTATTTCGTCAAGAATACTGTCAAAATAGACATCAAAAAGAGTCTTCGGTGTGTACTGCGAAGACAACTCGTAAGACTCTATAATTTTTACTGTGATATCTTTACTTTTAAAGATCTGTTTTTTAATGCTTTCCTCAAGCTTCCAGATATTTTTTTTGAAAATAAGGCGTTTTGCTTTTACATATATTTTGTAAAAATCTCTTGCATGGTTGACAGAAATTCTGGTAACATCCGCAGTTTCAAGCAGATTCTCCATATCCTTGTCCAGCTTAAGTGTAGGGAAAACTTCCTTAAATGTCTTTGTCAAAATTATTCACCCCAATGGTCAAGCTCATATTTCAATGCACCTAAAAGCTCGCTCTCAGGCACCTTTTTAAATACCTCACCGTGCTTTATGATAAGGCCCTCGCCGATTCCTCCGGCTACACCAAGGTCTGCTTCCTTTGCTTCACCCGGTCCGTTTACGACACAGCCCATGACAGCAACCTTTATATCAAGGTCATAGCCTGAAGCCATTGTCTCCACCTGATTTGCAAGCCCGATAAGATCTATCTGTGTACGGCCGCAGGTAGGACATGAAACAACCTCTATGCCACCCTTCCTAAGCCCAAGTGTTCTTAAAATGAGCTTGGCAGACTTGATTTCCTCGAGAGGGCTTCCTGTGAGAGATACACGTATTGTATCACCAATGCCCTGGCTTAGTATCAGTCCAAGTCCGATGGCTGACTTTATATTGCCGCTTATTATTGTGCCTGCCTCTGTGATACCCACATGGAGCGGATGATTGGTTTTATCTGAAATAAGCTCATGTGCTTTCACACACATCATGACATCGGACGATTTGATGCTAATTACCAGATTGTCATAGCCCATATCCTCTATGAGCTTTACCTTATCCAGAGCACTCTCCACAAGTCCCTCGGCTGTCACACCATGATACTTCTCTACCAGGTCTTTTTCAAGGGAACCGCTGTTTACACCGACACGGATCGGGATATTTCTTTCCTTTGCCGCATCAACCACAGCCCTTACTCTTTCAGCACTTCCTATGTTGCCGGGGTTTATTCGGATCTTGTCGGCTCCGTTTTCAATTGCAGCTATTGCAAGCTTGTAATCAAAGTGTATATCTGCAACAAGCGGTATAGTAATTTGTTTCTTAATCTCCTTAAGTGCCTTTGCAGCCTCCATCGTAGGCACAGCACATCGGATTATGTCACAGCCCAAGGCTGTCAGGGCATTTATCTGTGCCACTGTGTCAGCTACATTCTCAGTCTTTGTATTTGTCATTGACTGTATGAGAATCGGGTTTCCTCCACCGATTACCTTATTTCCGATTTTTACTATTTTTGTCTCCATGTGTATATCTCCAATCTGTTATAAAATCAGACAATTAGTTTTCTGATATCATTGAACATGACAACAACCATCAGAAGAAGTAAAAGCACGATGCCAACAAGATGTACATAGCCCTCCTTCTCAGGGTCTACTCTCTTTCTTCTTATAGCTTCAACTATCAAAAATACAAGTCTGCCACCATCAAGTGCCGGCAATGGCAGCAGGTTCATCACTCCGAGGTTTGCAGAAATCAACACTCCCCAGTTTAGCATATTTAGTATGCCAAGCCATACTCCCGACATCGAAACCGCCTGCTCATAGGTGTCTCCCATGTTCTTTACTATGCCGACAGGTCCACTTAAATTATTTACAGAGGCTGCTCCTGTGCAAAGCATTTTAAGTCCCTCTATTGTTGTATAGATGTTGTATTTCACCTCGTAGCAGCTATATAGCAGCGCCTTTCCAAATCCGGGCTTTGTACGCTCTCCCGATACATTAAAGCCGTACAGATATCTCTTTGTTGTCTCGTCATATTTAGGCTTCAATGTGGTGGTATGCCTTTTTCCGTCCCTAAGATAGGTCACATCGACAGTTTCACCCTCGTGAAGCATCGAATAGAGGCTTATCTCACGGTAAAAGTGTATATTTGTATTGTTCAGCTTTACAATCTCATCACCGGCCTTAATACCGGCCTCCTCAGCCGCATAGCCCTCAATAACACCGGCAAGCTTTGGACTGTCATAGCCTACAGAGCAGATGATAATGAGAGCAAAAATAAATGCCATGATAAAATTAAAAAACGGTCCGGCAAAAACAACACTTATTCGCGCCCACACTGATTTGCCGCTGGTGTTCCGTGCTGCCCACGTCACCCTTGCGGAATTTTTCAAG
>OQVS01000482.1_pt1 | contig 27213 bp, 25 predicted proteins | sample 1691601 | NCBI WGS metagenome assembly OQVS01 (sample SAMN03418268, study PRJEB22391) | human gut metagenome | biome: human-gut; feature: organic feature; material: feces | host: Homo sapiens | place: Tanzania | collected 2013-01 | reverse complement strand
TATGACTGCATTCATTTTTTAGAGGATTTTAAATATTATTGATAAAGGAGATTTATTATGGCTTATTTGGGCATTCCCCAGAATACGATAGCAGTACTTCAGAAATACCATTTTAATTTTCAGAAGAAATTCGGACAAAATTTCCTGATAGATACTTCGGTTCTGGACCGGATCATATCTTCGGCAGAGATTACAAAAGAGGATTGCGTACTGGAGATCGGCCCCGGTATCGGTACTATGACGCAGTATCTGGCAGAGCGTGCAGGCAGTGTTGTGGCTGTGGAGATTGACAAAGCGCTGATTCCGATTTTGGAAGAGACTCTGCAGGATTACGATAATGTGACGGTGATTAACGATGACATTCTCAAAGTAGATATCAATCGGCTGGTGGAGGAGAAAAACGGCGGACGTCCTATCAAAGTGGTGGCGAATCTGCCTTATTACATAACGACACCCATCATTATGGGACTGTTCGAGAGTCGTGTACCATTGAAAAGCATTACAATTATGGTGCAGAAGGAAGTGGCTGACCGTATGCAGGTAGGACCGGGAACCAAGGATTACGGTGCTTTGTCTCTGGCAGTGCAGTATTACGCAAAACCGGAGATCGTGGCAAATGTACCGCCTAACTGCTTCATTCCCCGTCCCAATGTAGGAAGTGCGGTGATCCGGCTGACCCGGTACGAGGAGCCGCCTGTGCAGGTGAACGACGAAAAAAAGATGTTCTCACTGATCCGGGCATCCTTTAATCAACGCCGCAAAACACTGGTAAACGGACTGGGAAATGCAGGATTGCCCGGTATTACCAAAGAGTCCGCAGCAGCAGCCCTGCAACAGATGGGGTTGTCTGCTACGGTACGTGGGGAGGCACTGACCCTGGAGCAGTTCGCACAGCTCAGTGACCTGTTGTAAATAGAATGAGAAGGTTATCTGATTATGATATAAACTGCATATACTGCATAAAGTGCTACCATACAGAAGCCTTCGATTCTTCCGATTTTCTTTTTGCTTCCTGCGAAGATCCATACACACACGGTAAATGCGATCAGTACACACAGATCAATGATGTTTTCCGTAATGATGCTGATGGGACTGATGGCGGAAGCGATACCCAGTACCATCAGAATGTTAAATACGTTGGAACCGATGGCGTTACCCAGTGCCATATCGACTTCATTTTTTCTGGCTGCAACGATGGAAGTCACAAGCTCCGGAAGGGATGTACCGATGGAAACGATGGTAAGTCCGATCAGCGTCTGTGTCATTCCCAGGTCGCTTGCGATTCTGGACGCAGCATCGACAGTGAGATCTCCGCCGAAGGCGATCGCAGCAGCACCGCCGATAATGAAAATAATGCTGAGCGGCACCGGGATCAGCTTGATCTCTTCGTCGGAACCGCCTTCAATCTCTACTTTTTTCCCTTCTTTATTTGCTTTTAAGGCAATTCTGATCATGTAGAAGATATATCCGGCAAAAAGACCTATGAATATTGCACCATCGAAATGTCCCAGTGTCATATTGGTCTGATCACCAAGTCCAATGGTTCCCAAAAGCAGTAAAAGACCGGCGCAGATCAGGGAAAGGGGGATGTCTCTCCGGATAGTTTCCCGTGCAACCTCTACGGTGGCGATCATTGCACATACACCGATCACGACCATCAGATTAAAGATATTGGAACCGACGACATTACTGACCGCAAGCTCATTGTTGCCAGTGATAGAAGCCGATACACTGACCGCTGTCTCGGGGAGAGAGGTTCCCATTGCTACGATGGTAAGTCCGATAATGATAGACGGGACATGCAGTCTTTTCGCTACACTGGAGCTTCCCTCTACGAAAAAGTCCGCACCTTTAATCAGCAGTACAAAACCGATTACAAGGAATACAAGAACAAGGGCAAAAGGGGCATTGTTAATAAGTTTTTCCATGTTTTTCTCCTTTGCGTGATTCATTACAGTGTTGTCAGCCGAAAGCTCTGCGATGATAAGTATCCGACAGAGATAAAAAAGACTCATGTATATCAATTATCTGCCAGTGTGTATTATACACAGCCCGTTAATAGATATACATGAGTCTCATTATTTAAGATTTGCCAGATTATACTCTAAAATTATAATCAGAATGTTGACAAATCACACTTTCGTGCTAACTACTCCCTCATGGAATATTAAATTCTTGATAAATAATATCAAAATCAATTGCCGGTGTCAACAGGTGAATGAAGAAATCCTGGAGGGTGTTCTGCATTATTGGTTTGCACTGTCTGCGTCAATTACCGATTGAATCTGCTGCATCAGAGAGTCATAGTTATCCTGGTTATCAATTCCCCCAAGGATCGGATCTCCTACAATATTTCCGTTTCTATCGACAAGTATGGTTGTAGGAAATGCCATAATATCAGAGGCATATTTACCCGCATCGGAAGCAGAGTCAATGGAAATATTGCGGTACTTTGCACCCTGGCTTTCAAGAACAGCGGCAGCTTCTTTTATGGCAGCTTCATTGCCGTCGAAGGTTTCGGTATTGATGCCGATGACTTCGCCGCCCATTGCTTTGAGCGTATTGTTCAATTCGTTCAGCATAGACAACTCAGCAACACAGGGCTTACAGCCGGTAAACCAGAAATTAACGACGGTTACTGCATTGGCGGAAAACAGGCTTTCATCGACAGAATTACCATCAAAATCCTGACCGGAGAAATTCCGGAAGGGAGAGTCAGCTTCGGAATTGTTTTCCGGAGCAGTAGGATCGGCTGCGGTAGTTCCCTGTTCCAGTTCTGTTATCTGTTCTTCGATTTTCCGTATGGTTTCCATATCGTCCGTAAGTGTTTTCAATTCATCCTCTGTAAAGGAGTCCTTGTTTGCTTCGACGGTATCAGCCAGATAATCAGCATAATTTTTGCTGGGATCAGCATTGCTTTTGCTCATCATGCCGAATACCTTGTTCCATACAGCCTCATGATCTGCAAAAATCTGGTTCTCCTGCTGATACAGATCATCCAGTGCGGTGTTGGAGCTGTCTGTGGATACTGTGCCGGTTTCCGTCAGAGACTCATTGGTTTTGTCTGTGCCGGCAGCATCCGTTGCGCCGCAGGCTGTAAGCAATAAAGCTATGCAGAGTGTTAAAAGTGTTAAAATAGTAAGGAATTTTTTGTTTGTTTTCATGATTATATTCTCCTTTAAGTAATAGTAATAAGATTATTTTCCCATAAACCGGTAGTGGATCGCATCCTTGGGACAAGCCTTGATGCAGGCTCCGCACCGTATGCATTCCGGATGGTCCGGATGCTTGCACACATCCACATCCATTTTGCATACCTTTGAACATTGACCACAACCGATACATTTGCTGTCCTCCACCTTAATATTAAGAAGGCTGACCTTATTAAACAGTGAGTAGATCGCACCAAGAGGACAGATCCATTTACAGAAGGGTCTGTAAAATAAAATGCTTAACACGATAACTGTGATCAATATAAAGCATTTCCAAGAAAAGAGTTTTCCAAGTGCGGACCGTATGGCTGCATTTCCCAGGGAAAGCGGGATGGCTCCCTCCAGAACGCCCTGTGGGCAAATATATTTACAGAAGAAGGGGTCGCCCATTCCTATAGAGTTCGTTACGAGCAGCGGCAGAAGGATAACGAAAACGATAAGAATCATATATTTCAGATATCTTAGCGGCTTCAGTCTGGCTGTGGAAAATTTTTTTCCCGGGATTTTATGAAGTAAATCCTGAAACCATCCAAACGGACACAAAAAGCCACATATAAATCTTCCAAGTGTCACACCCAGTAAAATAAAAAATCCCGTGACGTAATATGAAAATTTAAATCGGGAGGATCCGATCACCGCCTGGAATGCGCCAATGGGGCATGCTCCAGTGGCAGCAGGACAGGAATAACAGTTTAATCCCGGTACACATACGGTTTTAGCGTTACCCTGATATATTTTTCCCTTAAAAAAATTGGGGATGTGAATATTAGTAAGCAGTGTGGCAACAGCCTGTATCCATCCGCGTATCCGGGCTGTCTGCCTTGATAGTGTTTTTTTTCTCTTATCCAATTCCGACACACTCCAGACATAATTTTATTGCTTTACCAAGCACGACAGCCGCTTCGCCTCTGACAGCACCGTAGCCGATCATAGTGATCCCGGCGACGAGCAGAACGATCTGAGATATTTTTATGCACTTCAAGTTATTGTTACTCCTTTCGATGGTGGTATTTGTTGACCAGTTGACTTCGCTATTATACAATAATTGTTGTAAAATCTTTGTTAAGGACGGGGAAGAAATTTTGAGATTATTCATTGTTGAGGATGAAAAAGAAATATGTGATACGGTTGCGAAAAGTCTGTATGACGCAGGATATGAGGTGGATACCTGCTATGATGGGGAAGAAGCTCTTGCGGGTATCCTGACGGAGAACTATGATCTGGTCGTTCTTGATCTGAATCTGCCCGGCATGGATGGAATGGAGATCCTGAAGGAACTCAGGCAGGAAAACGAGGAGACGAAGGTTCTTATATTATCTGCAAGAGGGCAGATAGCGGATAAGGTTGAGGCGCTGGATGCAGGGGCAAATGATTATATGGAAAAACCATTCCATTTACAGGAGCTTGAGGCACGCATCAGAAGCCTGACCAGAAGGAAGTTTGTACAGAAGGATATATGTCTGGAAAGCGGTGAGATAAAGTTCGATACCGTAAGGCGTGAGGCTTATGCAAAAGGAGAAATGGTATCCCTGACAAGAAAAGAAAATGGTATTCTGGAATATCTGCTTCTGAACATGGGCAGACCGGTAAGTCAGGAGGAATTGATGGAGCATGTCTGGGATGCATCTGTGGATAGCTTTAGCGGAGCGATCAGAGTACACATGTCTTCCCTTAGAAAAAAGCTTAAGGCTGTGCTGGGATATGATCCGATTCTGAATAAGGTGGGAGAAGGGTATAAAATACGAGAGGAGTCCGATAGATGAAAAAAATGTCGCTGCAGTGGAGACTTACCTGCATCATTACATTATATATAGCGGTGATATGTGGATGCGTGACGATGCTTGTCTATAAAAACGGTGTGTATTATATGGATTCCCTGCAAGAGGCTGTGGATACACGGGGAGATGAGCAACCGGACGATGCGGAGGAAATATATATCAGCATTCCGGAGGACAAGTGGGATGAGTTCGCCAATGACTTTTCTGTCCAGGTGTATAATAATAAGGCGGACTACAGGAAAAACAGCTTGATCATTTCAGCAGTATTGGCTCTTCTGGGTGGAGTGGCTACCTATTTTATAAGTGGGCATGCACTCAGACCGATCAGAGAGTTTTCTGACAAGATCGAAAAGGTGCAGGCGCAAAATCTGGCAGATTCACGGATAGAAGAAAACCAGGTGAAGGAACTGAACCAGCTTAGCGTTTCGTATAACCGTATGCTGGAACGCCTCTCGGATGCATTTGAGATACAGAGACAATTTACTGCAAATGCAGCCCATGAGCTTCGTACGCCATTAGCCCTGATGCAGGTACAGCTTGATCTGTATCATTCCAACAGACATCCGGACAATGATGCAGACACGGTACAGATGATAAAGATGATTACCGAACAGAACGACAGACTCAGCAAAATGGTAAAGACACTTCTCGATATGAGTGAGCTTCAGACAGTAGGACGGGATGATGAAATTATATTAGATGCTTTGGTGGATGAGGTATTGGAGGATCTGGAACCTCTCGCAGAGACAAAAAACATAAGACTGATCGGAAAATGTAAGGATATAACGATGGTCGGAAGTGATATCCTCATATACCGGCTGATATACAATCTTGTTGAGAATGCCATAAAATATAATTATTCGGGCGGACAGGTCACAGTAACCGCAGACCGGAAGGAAAAACATGTGTATCTGTCAGTGAAGGATACGGGAGCCGGAATCCCTGAGGAACTTAAGGAACGTGTATTTGAACCGTTTTTCCGGGTGGATAAATCCAGAAGCAGGGAGCTTGGTGGAGTAGGACTGGGACTTGCCCTGGTCCGCGAAATTGTAAGAGTGCATGATGGCAGTATTACGGTGAAGTCCAATCCGGCTGGAGGGACGATCTTCGAGGCGGTTTTGTAAATTGTAGTAGAACAGGGTGTTTGAAGAAGTATGATCAGAGTATTACAAAAAGCAGATATCGAACGAGTTGTTGATATATGGTTAGATACCAATTTAAAAGCACATTATTTTATTCCGGGTCAATATTGGAAAAACAATATTGATTTAGTGAAAGAAATGTTGCCACAGGCAGAGGTCTATGTGTATGAAAATGACTGCCAGATAGAAGGCTTTATAGGGTTAAATGATGAATATATGGAAGGCATTTTTGTCCGTGATGAAATGCAGTCGCAGGGTATAGGTAAGCTCCTGTTGAATTTTGTAAAAGAAAAAAAGATGAAATTATACTTAAATGTTTACCAAAAGAATACACGTGCAATTCACTTTTATCAAAGAGAAGGTTTTGAAATCCAACGAGAAGGATTGGATGAAGTTACCGGGGAAAAAGACTATGTAATGGTATGGCAGCGTGGAAAATCTTTGTAAAAAGAGCAGGGAGCTGATAGAAACTGCCGGGGTTATTAGGAGAAGAGAAGCAATGAAAATCTATATAGATTTTGACGATGTACTATGTGAAACCGCAGAATATTTTACGAAAATAGCAAAAGAAATGTTCGGCATTGATGTCCCTTACCGGCAGGTTCAGTTTTTCAATTTGCAGAAATCATTTGATTTAAATGACGAGCAGTATGAAGCATTAATGAAAGTGGGGCATTTGCCGGAAAATCTGTTGAAGTATGAGGAGACGACGGGGGCTTCCGAGGTAATTAATAAGTGGATGGATCATGGTCACGAGGTTTTTATCATTACAGGAAGACCATTCAATTCCTACGAACCATCGAGGAGATGGCTTGATGAACATCACATGGAAAGAGTCCCCTTATTTTGCGTAGATAAATATGGGCGCGAAACAGCGAAACAGGATTATAGATATAATATGACATTGGAGGAACTTTACAGTATGATTTTTGATTTTGCGGTAGAGGATTCCCCGGTGGCATTTGAGCATGTAATGCATTTTGACAACTGCAGGATAGCCGTGTTCGACCGGCCATGGAATAGCCGGGCAGAGCTTCCCAATGACAGATTTGTGAGATGTAAGGACTGGCAGGAAATTGACCGGTTGTTTGCAAAGCTTTCCGAAGCATGGGGAAAATGTTGTGGCAAAGACAAGGCTTGCGACAGAAGAATTATATAAGATAAAAAAGGCAAAGAGGAACATAGAATGAGGGCAACAGGATGAAAATAGAACACATTGCACTTTATGTAGAGGATTTGGAAGAGACCAAAAATTTTTTCATAAAGTATCTGGGTGCAAAAGCAAACAACGGGTATCATAATCCAAGGACGAATTTCCGTTCCTATTTTCTTTCTTTTGAGGATGGTGCCCGACTTGAGATCATGCAGAGACCGGAAATGGTAAACCTGCCGAAAGAAGCTGCCCGAACCGGATATGCACATATTGCCTTCAGCGTAGGAAGCCGGGAAAAGGTGGATGCTTTGACTGCAGAATTAAAAGCAGACGGATATGACGTTGTCAGCGGACCCAGAATTACAGGAGACGGCTATTACGAAAGCTGTATTGTTGCAATGGAAGGCAACCAGATTGAAATTACGGTCTGATGACGACCGGATTATAATCGTTATTCGGATGGGTGCTGTTATTAAGTGAAAGGCGAAACATGATGAAAGAAAATTTAATCAGACAAATAGAAAATTATCCCCCGTTTAATGAACAGGAAGAAAAGGACAAAGTTTTGATCCTGGGATGGATCAGGAACAATGAGAACGCATTTTCCAGAGAAAATACAGTTGCGCATATTACGGCTTCTGCCTGGGTGGTAAATAAGGACAGAAGCAAGGTGCTTATGGTATATCATAATATTTATAATTCCTGGTCCTGGTTGGGAGGACATGCGGATGGGGAGACGGATCTGCTGTCCGTTGCCATCCGGGAAGTGAAAGAGGAGGCGGGAATTTCCAATGTGAGACCAGTATCAGAGGAGATTTTTTCTCTGGAATCTCTGACAGTGGACGGACATGTGAAAAAAGGAAACTATGTGTCCAGCCATTTGCACCTGAATATCACGTATTTACTGGAGGCAGATTCGGAAGAGCAGGTATCCGTAAAAGCCGATGAGAACAGCGGAGTGATGTGGTTCTCTCCGGAAGATGCTTTGGAGAAATCTACGGAACCATGGTTCGTGGAACATATTTATTCAAAACTCATTAAGAAAATGGGTGTATGAAATTGGAACATATAATCCCAGCTTGTTTGATCCGATGTTTGTGATCATGCAGCGATATAACAGGCAAAGGATTCTGAAACTGATAAAATAGAATGGATACTTGATAGAAAGAGGACGGCATGACTAAATATAAATATGGGAATCCGGAGGCTCCCATTGTTTTGATCCAGTCCGTGGGAGATCATGATCTGCCGGAAATAGAGGGCGAAGTGGCACAGATCCGGAAACTGACAGCATTGGATTTTCAAATGATTGCGATGAAAGTGGATGACTGGAACCTCGATCTGTCTCCGTGGAAAGCACCGGCGGTATTCGGAAATGAGGATTTTGGCGGGGGCGCAGCCTCGTTGTTAGAAGAAATTTTGCGTTTATGCTCGGATGAAAGTAAAACCTATTATCTTGGAGGATATTCTCTTGCAGGGCTGTTTTCTCTGTGGGCATCTTATCAGACGGACCGATTTGCAGGGATAGCGGCGGCATCACCCTCGGTGTGGTTCCCCGGGTTTCTGCCCTATATGAAAGAGCACGAGAATCAGAGCCGGGCAGTTTACTTAAGCCTGGGGGACAAGGAGGAAAAGACGAAAAATCCTGTTATGGCTACTGTAGGTGACTGTATCCGGGAGGCTCATGCGTGGCTGCAACAGTGTGGGATCCGCAGTACGCTGGAATGGAATCCCGGGAATCATTTCCGGGATCCGGGGCTGCGCACGGCGAAAGCATTTGCCTGGGTAATGAAAAATTCATAAATTTTGCTTATTGGATCGGAGGAGAGGAATATAACAGCTACCCCGGACGCTATGGGATTACCAGCTATGCATCGGTGTTTGAATATATTTGTAACGGCACGGCATACTATGAGCAGGCAACATTGGCTGGTACCGCAGAAACCGGTAAATCAATAGAAAACCTGGGCTTTGCGGAAATGTTAAGTCCCTTTGCGCAAATTCCCGGTGATGTTGATAGTACAGCATAGCTATTGCATGCTATACTTCATGCGAAAGGAGAGGTGACAGATGCAATTAGGAAACAATATTCAGACCTTAAGAAAAAAGAAGGGGCTTTCGCAGGAGAAGCTGGCAGAAAAAATCAATGTTACAAGGCAGACGATATCAAACTGGGAATTAGGAGAGACGGCGCCGAACCCAGAGCAATTACTTCTCTTATCAAAGCAATTTGGCATAAGTATTGATGAACTGGTGGGAAATGATGCGATGTCATCCGGGAGTTCGAGGGAGAATAGGAGTATAAAAGATATCTATATCGGATTGATCGTTTTATGCTGCGTCGTAGCATGCGTATGGGCATTTTCGGCAAACAGATTTCGATACGTGGAAATACTGGGAATCACCATTGCCGGGGCGGTGATCGGAGCATGCCTAGGCAGAGTTATCCATGGAATTTTGATGTATTTGCGAAATGATAAAAAGAAATAGTAAGTTACGAAAATAGTTGTTTTAAAATCCACGCAGAAAGGACTGCCCGCCCTGGACTCGGATGCTAGCTACAACTGTGGATTTTCTAAAGGAAAGTGGTCAAGTGTTTCTCATCATGACGGGGCCGCCTTTACGCTGCCATCCATGTCGCTTACCGGCTAACGCGAACATCGTGTTCGCGTTGCCCCTGTAGACCAACCACTTTCCAAGAAAATCTCACAGTCTCCGCCGCATCTACGCCCAGGGGAGCAGTCCTTTTCTGCTGGGTTATGAAAAACATCCCAATTATTCAGGCAGAGCATTTTAGAATACATGTGCGGAAGTTAAAAACAAGAATCTAGTATGTGCAAAAAATCAAGAAATACATGCGGACAATTTAAAAACAGGAATTCATTGTTTTAGGGTTTTTGCACCAAACTAACTTGAAAGTTATGCGGGCAGTGAGCTGCGCATAGGCAAAATAAGAACCGTGATTGGGAGCTTGCTCACAAATCGTTGTCTTATTCGATATGCGGGGCGTAATCATTAAATTTAGTCAATTAAGCCCCGGTAGTTTACGATATGCGGGGCGTAATCATCAAATTTAGTCAATTAAGCCCCGGCAGTCTTACGATAGCGGGGCTTAATTATCAAATCTTGTGCGTAACGCCATACCTTGGTTTAAAGGTACAGAGAAGCTTCTTCCTATCACCTGTGCCCACACTGAGGCGGAAGGTTTCCAGCAGAAAAGGGCTGCTCCCTCGGGCGTAGATGCGGCGGAGACTGTGAGATTTTCTTGGAAAGTGGTTGAGCCGCAGGGGCAATGCGAACACGATGTTCGCATTAGCTGATAAGTGCCATGGATGGCAACGTAAAGGCGGCCCCGTCATGATGAGAAGCACTTGGCCACTTTCCTTTAGAAAATCCACAGTTGTAGCTAGCATCCGAGTCCGGGGCGGGCAGCCCTTTCTGCGTGGATTTTATGGCAGCCCTACGTTACGAGCCATGCACTCAATTCATAAATGTGTCGCAAAAGGTGCTCCATATTTATTGGCAGTTCTCCGCAATGAGCCTCGCTATTCATAAGATTGTCAGCAAAAGGCACTGCCAATCGTATTTCTCTTCGCGGCGTTCGCCGCATCACGGCAAAAGTAAAAACCGTGATTTGTGAGCAAGCGCCCAATCACGGTTCTTATTTTGCCTATGCGCGGCTCATTGCTCGCGTAAACTTTCAATTTATTTCCGGTGCTTATTCTCCAGAGCTGCCTCCACGAATCCCTTAAATAACGGATGAGGTCTGTTGGGTCTGGACTTGAGCTCGGGGTGTCCCTGGGTGGCTACGAAGAAGGGATGCTCGGTAAGCTCGCACATCTCCACGATACGTCCGTCAGGGGACAATCCGGACAGACGCAGACCGTGTTCAGTGAGGACGGCACGATAATCGTTGTTGACCTCGTAACGATGACGATGCCTTTCAGAGATGTTCTCCTGTCCGTAGAGTTGATAAGCACGGGAATCTTTATCCAGTACACAAGGGTATGCACCCAGTCTTAAGGTACCGCCGATATCCTCGACGCCGTTCTGGTCCGGCATCAGAGCGATCACAGGATGTGTGGTGTTAGGATCCAGTTCCACACTGTGGGCATCCGTATACCCGATGACATTTCTTGCATATTCTACGATCGTCAACTGCATTCCCAGACACAGTCCCAGGAAGGGAACCCCATGGGTTCTTGCATACTGAATCGCCAAGATCTTGCCTTCGATACCCCGGGAACCGAAGCCGCCGGGTACCAGGACACCGTTGCAGTCACCTAACAGTTCTTCCACATTTTCAGGCGTAACCGTCTCGGAGTCGATCCATTTGATGTGTACGGTCGCATGATTGGTGATACCGCCATGCTTCAAAGCCTCCACGACACTGATATAGGCATCATGCAGAGAGACATATTTTCCGACCAGAGCGATCTGCACTTCATCGGTTGGATGACGCAGATCCTCTACCATCTTCTTCCAGTCTGTCAGATCCGGTTCCGGACAATCCAGATGCAGGCATTCACAGGCTACCTGTGCAAGATGCTCTTTTTCCATAGCTAACGGAGCCTCATACAGATATTCCACATCCAGATTCTGCAATACATGACTCTGAGGTACGTTACAGAACAGAGCAATCTTGTCCTTGATGGATTGATCCAGAGGATGCTCACTTCTGCAGACGATGATATCCGGCTGGATACCCATGCCCTGCAGATCCTTAACACTGGCCTGGGTAGGCTTAGTCTTCAGCTCCTGAGAAGCACTCAGATAAGGAATCAGCGTTACATGGATCAGAATGGCATTATCATGGCCTACCTCATGCTGGAACTGACGAATGGATTCCAGGAAAGGCTGGCTCTCGATGTCACCTACGGTACCGCCGACCTCGATGATGGCGATGCGGGTCTCATCATCGGTAAAGTTGCGGTAAAAGCGGCTCTTGATCTCATTTGTGATATGGGGGATGACCTGTACAGTACCTCCGCCGTAATCACCGCGACGCTCCTTCTGCAATACGGACCAGTATACCTTACCGGTGGTAACGTTGGAATTTTTATCCAGGTTCTCATCAATAAAACGCTCGTAATGTCCCAGGTCCAGATCGGTCTCCGTGCCATCCTCTGTGACGAATACTTCGCCGTGCTGGATCGGGTTCATGGTGCCGGGATCAATATTAATATAAGGATCGAATTTCTGCATGGTTACTTTGTAACCTCTTGCTTTTAACAGTCTTCCCAGGGAAGCTGCGGTAATTCCTTTTCCCAGACCGGATACGACTCCTCCGGTCACAAACACATACTTTACTGCCATAATGTTCTCCTCCTTTTGATATAGTAACTATTCAGTTCCATCGCAAAACCGCTCTTTCAGAGTTTTTCTGAATAACATGCCTGCATGTTCTTTGCTCATGGTGGTTACTTCGTTCTGTAAATAGTTATGCATATAAAAAGAGCGAGGAACTCCCCTTGGGGAGCGCCTTCGCTCAATAACTGCCATAATTTATAGTAGAATGACAAAATGTTTAGTTGTGATACAGCTTCTGGTTCTGATAATGAGGTTCGCATGTCAGATTCACACCTAATTTGCGGAAGGTATTCATGTCGATCTGGGACAGGATCACGCTGGAGTGCACTTCGGAATCTTTCAGATTCTTCAACTGCTCCACAGCAGCCTTCGCGGTATCATCCGTAGCTGCACAGATGGAAAGGGCGATCAGCGTCTCATCTGTATGAAGCCTGGGATTGCGGTTCCCCAGGTAGTTCGTCTTCAGATCCTGGATAGGACCGATGGCGGTAGGTGAGATCAGCTGTACTTCGTCCGGAATGCCTGCCAGAGCCTTTAAGGCATTTAATAATAATGCGGAAGAAGCACCCAGCAGAGTACTGGTCCGTCCGGTGAGGACTCTGCCGTCCGGAAGCTGGATCGCAGCTGCCGGTTCCCCGGTGGTCTCTGCTTTGATATTGGCTGCACTGACTACTGCACGATCGTCGATGGTGACACCTGCCTGCTTCATCAGAAGCTCAAGCTTTAAGATCTGGTCGTCACTGGCGGTACCCTGGCGCTTCTGGCACAGAGTGTGGTAGTAGCGGCGGATGATTTCCTGTTTGGCGGCGTCACGGACAGCTTCATCATCGACGATACCGAAGCCTGCCATATTGACACCCATGTCAGTAGGAGACTTGTAAGGGCAGCTACCCATGATCTTCTCGAACATAGCGCTGACTACGGGGAAGATCTCCACGTCACGATTGTAATTGATCGTGGTCTCACCGTAAGCCTCCAGGTGGAACGGATCGATCATATTGACATCGTTTAAGTCTGCGGTAGCGGCTTCATAAGCCAGGTTCACCGGATGCTTTAACGGAATATTCCAGATCGGGAAAGTCTCATACTTGGCATAACCGGCTTTGATGCCTCTCTTGTATTCGTGATACAGCTGGGAGAGACAGGTAGCCATTTTGCCGCTTCCGGGTCCTGGAGCAGTAACGACTACCAGAGAACGGGAGGTTTCAATATAATCGTTTTTACCGTAACCCTCATCGCTTACGATGAACGGAATATTGGAAGGATATCCGGGAATGGAATAATGGCGGTATACCTTCATTCCCAGAGACTCCAGTTTTTTCTGATAAGCAATGGCACTGGGCTGCCCGGCAAAGCGGGTCAGACATACACTGCCGACATACAGACCATAGCCGCGGAAAGCATCGATCAGACGTAACACATCCAGATCATAGGTAATGCCAAGATCGGAACGGACTTTGTTCTTCTCGATATCTGCTGCATTAATGACGATGACGATTTCGGCCTCGTCCTTCAGCTGTGCCAGCATATTGATCTTGCTGTCCGGATGGAAACCGGGCAGAACACGGGAAGCATGATAATCATCGAACAGCTTGCCTCCGAATTCTAGATACAGCTTGCCGCCGAATTTTGCGATACGCTCCTTGATCTTCTCAGACTGCAGACTGAGATATTTGTCATTGTCAAAACCTATCTTGTACATTGCTGACACCTTTCTCTACGGATCTTTGCAACTAAAATCCCATGATGTTCTATTATAGTTTAGTGTCTCCCAAAAATCTACTGGAAAGTAAAAAAAATTTTGGAAATCATTATTATATCTAACAATTTTGGGCAAATAATCACATAATGAGCAATTTTAAACAAGGCGTTCCTTTTTTGTAATGAGTTTATAATCAAACAGAACAAAAAAGTTCTGAAAAAGCTAAAAACTATATACGGGAGGGACGCATTTTGCAATACGGTTATTTCGATAATGAAAAAAGAGAATACGTCATCGACAACGTGGCTCTGCCCTGTTCCTGGACAAACTATCTGGGCGTCGAGGACATGGCAGCGGTCATCAATCACACGGAGGGAGGTTATCTGTTCTACAAGACGCTCAAGGTCGAGAACAAAAGCAAAAAATAGATAATATAGATCTGCGATGGTATCCATATCCATCCCTGTATGGTAAGGAATACCTTCCGCCTGTTCGGTGCACACCGTATGATCCTCATCAGTGACAGCATGCGCGCCGTAGGCATGAAAGATGGGGAGTACACTCTGGGTGGACAGAATGTTACTGTTAGTGGACCACTGGCAACGCTGGCGGACGGGACCATTGCGGGGAGTGCCACAAATCTGTATGACTGTATGCGAAAAGCTGTGGAGATGGGCATACCGAAGGAACAGGCCATCCGGGCAGCCACCATCAATCCGGCAGTCAGCATCGGAGTCCGGGACGAGGTCGGATCTCTGGAAGCAGGCAAATATGCGAATATCGTGATTGCCGACAAAGAGTTGCATCGCCGTCAGGTCATTCTGAAAGGCGTGATTCTATAATTGTTTGTTGTGAGTTGTTTGTTGCAGGCAGGTGCCCGGAAGTTCGCTTTTTGCGAATTCCGGACATTTGTCTGTAGCCACAGAGATATGCTGTCTTTCATATTTTTTTCATATTTGAACTATTGATTTATCAATAAGTTATCTCTATAATGAAATAGATTGTAAGGATCCGGATAGATGTGAAAATATCATTTTTCAACGTTTTCCTGAATCATTGCGATATGTTTGCTGTCTCAGAACAAAGGAAGCTGGAGACAATAGAATAAAGATAGAAAATGGAGATGACATGAGAAAATTAATTGAGTCATATAATAATGGCTATGGCCCGGGCAACGGAGGCAATGGCAACGGTGCTCCCGGCAGCAATGGCGGGAACGGCAATAATGGTAATGGAGGCAACGGCAACCGTCCGCCGAAGCGCCCCAGTATTCTGATGCTGATCCTGTCGGGGCTGATGACGGTGATCGTTGTACTGATGTTGTATAATGCGTTCTTCGGCACCAATACAGGAACGGAAGTATCTTATACCGATTTTCTGAAGGATCTGGAAGCGGACAAGGTCGCTGCAGTGGAAGTCAATAAGGAAAGCGGTGTGGTGACGGTACAGCTGAAGCAGGAGGCAGCAGCTACCCCGGCACCGGGCAGTTATGTCAGTTTCTATGGAATTACCCAGAAGGTGACACAGTCTCAGACCATATATTATACAATGCTGATGGAGGATCTGGATACCCTGACGGCCAGATTGCAGGAGCATGATGTACAGGGAAACCGTGTGACCAGTAATACCTCCAATTTCCTGATGGAAATTCTGGTAACTGTGGTGCTGCCGGTGGTGCTGATCTGGGTCGTGGCAGGATTCCTGTTCCGCAGAATGGGCGGAAGCGGCGGCCCTATGGGTGTCGGCAAGAGCAATGCCAAAGTATATGTACAGAAGGAGACCGGTGTTACCTTCAAGGATGTAGCCGGTGAAGATGAAGCGAAGGAATCACTGGTGGAGGTCGTGGATTTTCTGCACAATCCCCAGAAATATTCCAAGATCGGTGCGAAGCTTCCCAAGGGAGCACTGTTAGTGGGTCCTCCCGGAACCGGTAAGACATTACTGGCCAAAGCTGTGGCTGGTGAAGCACATGTACCGTTCTTTTCCCTGACAGGTTCTGATTTTATTGAGTTATATGTAGGCGTGGGTGCCAGCCGTGTCCGCGATCTGTTCAAAGAAGCGACCAAGAATGCACCCTGTATCGTATTTATTGATGAGATCGATGCCATTGGCCGCAGCCGTGATTCTAAGTACGGCGGAGGCAATGAAGAGCGGGAACAGACATTGAACCAGTTACTGTCTGAGATGGATGGCTTCGACAGCTCTAAGGGTATTTTAATCCTGGGTGCTACGAACCGCCCGGAGATCCTGGACAAGGCACTGTTGCGTCCCGGCCGTTTTGATCGTCGTATCATCGTGGATAAGCCGGATCTCAAAGGTCGTGTGGAGATCCTGAAGGTACATTCTAAGGATGTGAAAATGGATGAAACCGTAGATCTGGATGCTATTGCCCTTGCGACCAGCGGTGCGGTGGGTTCCGATCTTGCCAATATGATCAATGAGGCGGCCATCAATGCTGTTAAGGAAGGCAGAGAGTTCGTGAGCCAGAAGGATCTGTTTGCAGCAGTGGAACAGGTGCTGGTAGGTAAGGAGAAAAAAGACCGTATCATGAGCAAGGAGGAACGTCGTATCGTATCTTATCATGAGGTCGGTCATGCGCTGATCAGTGCCTTGCAGAAAAATTCCGAACCGGTACAGAAGATCACCATTGTACCCCGTACTATGGGTGCTCTGGGATATGTCATGCAGGTGCCGGAGGAGGAAAAATACCTCAACACCGAGGCAGAGCTTCGGGATATGCTGGTAGGACTGGTAGGTGGACGTGCCGCAGAGGAAGTGGTATTTGATACCGTGACCACCGGCGCTGCCAATGATATTGAAAAAGCTACTTCTATTGCCCGTAACATGATCACACGATACGGTATGAGCAAACGCTTTGGTCTCGTGGGTTTGGCTACGGTAGAGAGCCAGTATCTGGAGGGCAGAACTGCACTGAATTGCAGTGATGAGACTGCAGCGGCCATTGACGAAGAAGTCGTTGCCATGATCAAGGAGAGCTACGATCAGGCATTGCAGATGCTTCGTGAGAACAGAGAACTGATGGATAAGCTGGCAGCGTTCCTGATCGAGCGTGAGACCATCACCGGTAAGGAATTCATGGAGATCTTCCGTCGGGAAAAAGGATTGCCTGAGCCTGCAGAAGAGAAGAAAGATGTAACAGGAACTGAGGCGAAGATGGCTGCAGAAACAAAGTCTGAAAACAATGTAGTAAAGGGCAGCAACGTGGATGTAACCATCGGTGAGCAGGTGATGACATCTACCGATCCGGCTTTCCAACCACTGTCGTTCGAGGACAGCCTGCAGGGAGCGAAAGAGCAGAAGACTGCACCGGCGCAAGATACCGCAAAGGAGCCAGCAGGATCCGCAAAAGAAGAGACTTCCGTACAGGAGACAACTGCCCGGGGAGCCAATGAGAAGAAGCCCGCAGAACAGAAAAACGATGCCTCAGAAGATCCTCAGGATCCCAAGGATCCTCCTCAGGGACCGGTAGGACTGTTCTCCCATGGAACTTTATAGTATATATAAAATGATGTCGGAGTCATAAGCCCCCCGACTTTGATGCCTACGGATTGCTCCGTGTTACGCATTCACACTTCTCCGCTCCGCTTCGGTCCGTGCTAAACATGTGCCACTGGCACATGGCACCCGCCCCAATATTTGCGTATCGTGGGACTGGCATCTATAAAAAAGAGTAATTAGCAAAGAGCATTGGTCAAGTGACTGATGCTCTTTTAACAGGGCTCATTTTTGAGCAAAACCGCTACTTCGTAGCTTTCCTAAATAACATGCTTGCATGTTATTTGCTCATGGTGGTTACTTCGCCATATAAAACTGTTTATCTGCCTGAATGCAAGCATTCACAGAACGCAGTTTTGCATGGCTCTGAATAGTTACAATTTTTAGATACAAATGTGAACTCCGGGTTGATTATTTTGCAATAATGCTTTATCATAATAAAGTGTCGGGAGTTTCCTGACAGACTGCACAGGCAGTCAGAGTGCAATGAGGAGGTATTACCAATATGTTAAAACAATTATCCATTTACGCTGAAAATAAAAAAGGAGCCCTGCAGACTATGACCAATGCGCTGTATGAAGCAGGTATCAATATCTGGGGTTCCGTCACCAACGACGGTGCGGAGTATGGCATCAACCGTATGGTTGTCTCCGATCCCGACAAGGCAAAAGAGGTCCTCACAGAGAAGGGCTACCTCTGCCGTTTTGTGGATGTCCTGGCTGTAGAGATCGAGGATAAGCCCGGTGCATTGAATACCCTGCTGACAGCTCTCTTAGACAGCAATGTCAATGTGGACTATACCTATCTGTCCTTCAACCGTGATTCGTCCACCCCCGTCATGATCCTGCATACCGCAGATCCTGAGGAAGTGGAAATCTGCCTGAGGGCCAAAGGATTTAAGATGGTATAAGCACCAGAGTCCATGCAAAATTAAAAATAAGAGTCATTTGTCGTAAGCAAGCTTCCACAAATGACTCTTATTTTTGGTTTTATACGGCGAAAGCCGCTGCTATCTTTTTATATCCGCTTTTTTGAAAAATTCATCTATTGTATCAACTTTTATGGCAAGTTTGAACCATTCCGCCTGTTTTTCCGGGCAGGTTTCGCGTCGAATGCTATTTATTTGCTCTTCAGAGAGTCTCCCTTTTTCTTCTAAAAGAGATATCACGCCGTCAGCCAGTCCCATGGCTTTTCCATAATCGAATTCAGCTTTGCGAATTAATTTTTCTTCTTTTTCCTTGTCATATTCAAAAATGCTCACCTTCAACACCTCCGCGCGGTTATGCGATAGGAACTCTGTCAAAATTCCTTCCTGAATACATTCTGTTATAGCCAAATTTACTGCTTCATTAAGAGACATCATAGTAGCATATTTACGAACTCTGGTTACATATTGAGAATATTCCCATAGAACATGGCAGTTTTTCAAAAGCTCGAAGTTGTGATCGGAATTAATGTTCAACATAGTAACTTTTAGTTCCAGATCCGGATTTTCGGAGTGGTTTTCATAAGCATCTGATAGACGTAACTCTAAACGATCCGGAATATTTTCGTCAGTACCATTATAAAATACAAGAAACTTTGGAGTCGGTATGGTCTGTAATGTAGATGAATACAGGGTTCTCTGATTTATAATAGACTGATATTCACTTGCAATATAAAAAAGATCACGCAAGGGAATATTGGGGTTGTAAGTAGACTGATGTTCATACAAATAGAGACCGGTTTCCAACACAAAGGCAAGGTCGTTTTTCATGCCCATATAGACGGCATTTTCCAACGTTACAATGTTAAGAGTTTCGGGATCCTGATAATGTGCTCCTGCCATTGCATTATACAGTGAAAGCAGATTGTTTTTGTCGGAAAAAAGCCATCGGAAAATAGTATCCTTATAGTTCCGGTTTGCTTGGAGAGAGCGATTGTCATGTTTACTTTTCATAGGGACCTCCTGTTCGTATGGTTAGTACATGAAAACAAGAGGAATGATCCTACTCCATATCCGCTATCCTTCAATGTACTATGCGCGTGAAAGTGGTGTAAAAGCATAGAATCCATTGAAACGATAATAGATAGGAAGAACAGCTTTCGCTGTCTGAATTGTAGAATATATGCTTTGGCATGATTATAACAAACAATCTTGGGATTTACAAGGTATAATACAAATCCCTTATTGTATTTTTCTCCAGAATCGGTATGATAGATACAAGTGAGGAAATATTTATGTTCAACGTGGAAGAAGAGTTAAAAAAGCTCCCCCGCAAGCCGGGAGTGTATATCATGCGGGATGACAAGGATGTCATTTTGTATGTGGGAAAGGCCATCAACCTGCATAACCGTGTAAGGTCATATTTTCGTGAAAATATCGGCAGAGGCCCCGCAATTGACCAGATGGTGTCGCTGATCGCCCGGTTTGAATATATTGTGACGGACTCCGAACTGGAGGCGCTGGTACTGGAGAATAACCTGATCAAGGAGAATTCGCCGAAGTATAACACGCTGTTAAAGGATGACAAGACCTATCCCTATATCAAGGTGACAGTGGGGGAGGATTATCCCAGGATTCTGTTTTCCCGTACCATGAAAAAGGATAAATCCCGCTATTTCGGTCCCTATACCAGTGCTGCGGCGGTGAAGGATACCATTGAATTGTTGAACAAACTGTACCAGCTGCGTACCTGCAACCGGGTGCTGCCCAGAGATATCGGCAACGAGCGCCCCTGCCTGAACTATCATATCAAGCAGTGCCTGGCACCCTGTCAGGGATATGTGAGCAAAGAGGAATACAGACAGCAGGTGGCAGGTGCATTGGAATTCCTGAATGGTAATTACAGCCCGATCCTGAAGGATCTGGAGGAAAAGATGAACAAAGCCGCAGAGGCTATGGAATTTGAGGATGCCGCAAGGTACCGTGACCTGCTCTCCAGTGTACGACAGGTATCTCAGAAGCAGAAGATTACCGAGGGCGTCGGTGAAGATAAAGATATCCTGGCGCTGTACCAGGATGAGACGGAAGCGGTGGTACAGGTATTTTTCGTGCGGGATGGCAAGTTGATCGGCAGGGAACATTATTATATGACACATGTGCCGGAAAATAACAAACCGGCGATTTTACAGGATTTTGTAAAGCAGTTCTATGCGGGAACCCCATTTATCCCCAGAGAACTGATGCTGCAATATGAGATCGAGGATGCGGAACTGATCGAGAAATGGCTGTCGGAGCGAAAAGGCAGTCGTGTCTACCTGAAGGTGCCTAAGATCGGCAGCAAAGAAAAATTGGTAGAGCTGGCGGCGCAGAACGCAAAACTGGTACTGTCCCAGGACAGAGAAAAGTTAAAACGTGAGGAAGGCCGTACTATCGGTGCAGTGAAAGAGATCTCAGATCTGTTAAAGCTTCCATTAACCGGCACGGCCCGGATGGAGGCCTATGATATCTCCAATATCAACGGTTTTGAAAATGTAGGATCCATGGTGGTCTATGAAAAAGGAAAACCGAAGCGCAGCGATTACCGTAAATTCAAGATCAAAAGTGTCTCCGGTCCGGATGATTATGCCTGCATGAGGGAAGTATTGACGAGGCGGTTCCGACACGGTATGGAAGAGAGCAGAGAACTGGAAGAACAGGAGATGGATCAGGAGTATGGCAGTTTCACCAAGTTCCCAGATCTGATCCTGATGGACGGCGGCCGGGGACAGGTGAATATTGCGCTGTCTGTGCTGGAAGAACTGGGAATCGACATTCCGGTCTGTGGTATGGTCAAGGATGACAACCACCGTACCAGAGGTCTGTATTATCATAATATCGAGATTCCTATTGATACTCATTCCGAAGGATTCAAGCTGATCACCAGAATCCAGGACGAGGCGCACCGGTTTGCTATTGAATATCACAGATCCCTGCGCAGCAAGACACAGGTGAAATCCGTACTGGATGATATCCCGGGAGTGGGACCTGCCAGACGAAAAGCCCTGATGAGACACTTTAAGTCACTGCAGGAGATCCGGCAGGCAACGGTGGAGGAACTGATGGAAATCCCCGAGATGAATGAGCGCACAGCACAGGAGATTGTAGCCTTTTTCGCTTCACAGAAGCGGCCGCCTGTGGTACAATGATAACTATTCAGAAGTAACCACATGAGCAGAGAACAGGAAGGCCTGTTCTCCAAGCAAGCTACGAAGGAGCGGTTTTTCACACGGCTATTTGTGCCGCAGGCGTCACAAAGCAGCCTTTATCGTAGAATCAAATTTGAAATTTGATTTGCGATTCCTCCGACGAAAGGAATCGTCTGCGGAATGGAGATTAGTATGGCAAGTGTAAGTTTGACCCGTGTAATTGAGAAAATGAAATTAGAAAATCTCACACCGGAGATCGATGTGAAGCATGTGAAGATCACGCAGCCGGATATCAACCGTCCGGCACTGCAGCTGGCAGGCTATTTCGAACATTTTGATGCTACACGTCTGCAGATCGTCGGATTTGTGGAATATACTTATATGGAGGGACTGACAGACGAGATCCGCAGGGAGGCGTATGAGAAACTGATGGCCTATGACATTCCCTGTATCGTGTTCAGCCGTGACCTGAAACCAGATCCTATATTCCTGGAAACTGCGATCAGACATCAGATCCCGGTATTATCTACGAAAAAGTCAACCTCTGATTTTATGTCTGAGATCATCCGGTGGTTAAATGTCAAGCTGGCCCCCTGCATCTCTGTACACGGTGTACTGGTGGATGTCTATGGTGAAGGCGTTCTGATCACCGGCGAGAGCGGCATCGGTAAATCCGAGGCAGCACTGGAGCTGATCAGAAGAGGTCATCGTCTGGTAACCGATGATGTGGTAGAACTCCGCAAGGTCAGCGATGATACGCTGGTGGGTTCTGCACCGGATATCACAAAGCACTTCATTGAATTGCGCGGTATCGGCATCGTGGATGTCAAGGCACTGTTCGGTGCACTGTCCGTAAAAGATACGCAGACCATTGATCTGGTCATCCGCCTGGAAGACTGGGATAAGGACAAAGAATACGACAGACTGGGACTGGAAGAGAATTATACCGAATATCTGGGCAATAAGGTGGTATGTCACAATATTCCGATCCGACCCGGACGGAATCTGGCGGTGATCTGCGAGACGGCGGCTATCAACCACCGTCAGAAGAAGATGGGTTACAATGCAGCAAAAGAGCTGTACACCCGTGTACAGAACTCTCTGGCAAAAAGACGTGAGGAGGACGAGGATGATGAGTAAATATGCATTTGGAGTAGACGTGGGTGGAACCACAGTGAAATTAGGACTGTTCAATGATGAAGGACAGGTGCTCGACAAGTGGGAGATCCCTACGGTCAAGGATAACGGTGGAGAGAAAGTTCTGCCGGATATCGCAGCATCTATCAAAAATAAAATGCAGGAAAAGAGCATTACCGCAGCAGATCTGGTGGGTGTAGGAATCGGTGCCCCCGGTGCGGTAAATGCCGCAGGCTTTATGGTCAACGGTGCTGTAAATATCGGCTGGGGTTCTTTTGACCTTGCTGAAACGCTGAAAAAAGAGCTGGATCTTCCCGTTACCGTGAAGGCGGGCAACGATGCGAATGTGGCAGCGTTAGGCGAAATGTGGCAGGGCGGAGGTAAAGGCTATTCCAACCTGGTAGCCGTTACTTTAGGAACCGGTGTTGGCGGCGGTATCATTATTGACGGCAGAATCCTGACGGGAACCAACGGTGCCGGTGGTGAGATCGGACATATTCATATTGAAGATGATGAGACCGAGGCCTGCGGCTGCAAGAACAAGGGCTGTCTGGAGCAGTATGCATCCGCTACCGGAGTTACCCGTCTGGCCAACAGACGTCTGGCCAAAGATGATACACCCAGCATTCTGCGTGGCAGCGTGATCTCTGCCAAGACGGTATTCGATGCAGTTAAGGCAGGGGACAAAGTAGCGATTGAGATCGCAGAACAGTTCGGTGAATATCTTGGCAAGGGACTTGCAGCAGTAGCCAGCGTAGTTGACCCCCAGATTTTTGTCATCGGCGGCGGTGTATCCAAGGCCGGAGATATTTTATTCAAATACATAGAGCCTTCTTATAAGAGATGTGCTTTCGGTCCCTGCAAGCAGGCAAAATTTGCCCTGGCCAAGCTTGGAAATGATGCCGGAATCTACGGCGCTGCAGCACTGGTATTAAAGTAGGCCTGTTTGGAATAACTATAATAAAAAGAAAGAGCGGCCTGATATACATGATAAGTGCAGCAGTGATAGAAGCATTAAAAGAAATTGTACCGGCAGAGAGGATTCTGTTTCAGGAACCCATGAAATTGCATACGACCTTCCGGATTGGAGGACCTGCAGACTGTTTGATCTATCTGGAAAACGAAGAACAGCTCTGCAAAATGCAGAAATATCTTCGACTGGTGGATGTGCCTTATACCGTGATTGGAAATGGAAGCAATCTGCTGGTCAGTGACAACGGCTACAGTGGAATTGTCCTGGTGATCGGAAAATGCATGAGCAGGATCACAGTGACGGGTGGATGCCTGGAAGCAGAAGCCGGGGCTCTGATGAGCCAGGTGGCGAAGACAGCAAAAGAATATGGACTTACCGGAATGGAATTCGCAGCAGGGATTCCCGGCACTATAGGCGGTGGAGTTGTGATGAATGCGGGGGCTTATGGTGGTGAAATGAGTCAGGTAGTAGCAACGGTAACCGTAGTCAACCGCAACGGAGAGATCATGGAGCTGGACAACAGCACCATGGAATTCGGATACCGTACCAGTGTGATCCAGAATCAGCCGTTTGTAGTTACAAAGGTGACATTTCGTCTGCAGCCGGGAGAACCGGAAAAAATCGCAGCGAAAATGGAAGACCTTGCCAAACGTCGCAGAGAAAAACAACCCCTGGAATATCCCAGTGCGGGCAGTACCTTTAAACGTCCCGAGGGACATTTCGCAGGACAACTGATTATGGAGGCCGGACTGCGAGGCTATTCTGTAGGGGGAGCCAGGGTATCTGAAAAGCATTGTGGCTTTGTTGTTAATACGGGGAATGCAACTGCAGAGGATGTAAAAGATGTGATCTGGGAGGTCCGGAGAAGAGTAAAGGAACGTTTTCACGTAGATCTGGAACCGGAGATCAAATTCTTGTAACTGTTCAGGAAAATCTCGAAGAAGTAGTTTTACAAAGGTGATTCTGAATCGTTACGTATATAAGGTAAAGCGAGAGGTGCATATGAGATTTGTAGTGGTGACAGGCATGAGCGGCGGGGGAAAAAGAACCGCATTGAAACTTTTAGAGGATGCCGGTTTTTATTGCGTGGATAACCTTCCGGTATCTCTGGTGGAGAAGTTCGTGGAATTGATTGCCATGCCGGGCAGTGAGATCAGCAAGGTTGCCCTGGGACTGGATGTCCGGGCAGACCAGAATTTCATGGATGCGACCCGGATTTTGGAGCAATTAAAAGAAAAAGGCTACAAATTCGAGATTTTGTTTATGGACTCCGATGATGCTGCGCTGATAAAACGGTATAAGGAGACCAGACGTGTGCACCCTCTTGCCGCAGACGGCAGAGTGGAGGACGGTATCCATAAGGAGCGGAAAATCCTGGAGACGATCCGCAAAAATTCAGATTATGTCATCGATACCTCCAATCTGTTAGTCAGAGAACTGAAGGAAGAACTGGATCGTATTTTTGTGCAGAACGAAGAATACAATAGTCTTATGGTAACGGTCATGTCCTTCGGGTTCAAACACGGAATCCCCGCAGACGCAGATCTGGTCTTTGATGTGAGATTCCTGCCCAACCCTTATTATATCGAGGAACTGAAGCATCAGACCGGTAATGATAAAGGAGTGCAGGATTATGTGATGAGCTTTCCGGAGACCGGAATATTCCTGGACAAGCTGACCGACATGATTCAGTTTCTGATCCCGAATTATATTAAAGAAGGCAAATACCGTCTGGTTATTGCAATCGGCTGTACCGGCGGTAAGCACCGAAGCGTTACTTTAGCAAATAAATTGTACGAACGTATGAAGGCGGAAGGTCATTACGGTATCAAACTGTATCACCGTGATGTACCCAGAGAAGGAATCTGACATGTCATTTTCGAGTGAAGTAAAGGAAGAACTGGCAAAACACATCAGCCCGGCAAGACATTGCCAGATCGCTGAGCTGGCCGCACTCATGAACTTCAGTGGACAATACGGACGCTCCGCAGAAGGAGATTTCATGATCGGTTTCCAGACGGAAAACGAGGCGGTTGTCAGAAAAGGCTTTACATTATTGAAAAAAACATATAATATAGATACTGATGTTAAAATCAGCGAGGAACAGATGCGGAGTGTGATCGATAAGATCGGGGATCTGTCTGAGCCTGTGAGCCCCTTGCTGATTAAAAATTCCTGCTGTCAAAGAGCATTTTTAAGAGGAGCTTTTCTCTGCATTGGTTCTATGAGCGATCCGCAGAAAAGTTATCACCTGGAATTTGTATGCACCGATGAGGATAAAGCGAGACAACTACAGAGTGTGATACAGGGCTTTGACATAGAAGCCAAGATTGTGCTTCGGAAGAAGTATTACGTTGTCTATCTGAAGGAAGGATCCGGCATTGTGGATCTTCTGAATGTGTGCGAAGCACCCATTGCCCTGATGAAGCTGGAGAATTTAAGAATTGTGAAAGAAATGCGCAATTCTGTGAACCGAAGAGTGAACTGTGAGACCGCCAACATTACCAAAACGGTAACTGCGGCGACCAGACAGATAGAGGATATTATCTATATCCGGGATCACTACGGACTGGAAAATCTGCCCGAGGCGCTTAGTCAGATGGCGGAAGTCAGACTGGAGAATCCGGATGCACCGCTGAAGGAACTGGGAGAATACCTGGATCCGCCGGTGGGCAAATCCGGAGTGAACCACAGGCTGCGCAAACTGAGCGAACTTGCAGATAGGATCAGGACGTAAAAGAGGAGGAAGATTATGACAAAAAGGAGTATTACGGTCAGACTGGAAGACGGTCTGGAGGCAAGACCGGTGGCACTGTTGGTACAGGAAGCCAGCAAGTACGAAAGCAACATTTATTTTGAAGTAGACGATAAGCGGATCAATGCCAAGAGTATTATGGGTATGATGAGCTTGGGACTTTGCGTAGGCGAAGAGCTTACAGTAACTGCAGAGGGTGCAGATGAGCAGACCGCTGTGGACAACATTGAAAAGTTTTTGAGCGGTCAGGTGGCTTAAGAACATAACACGATAAGGAGCGGGGCTGATGGAGAATTCTGTTAGTCCCGTTTTGTAACTATTCAGAGGCAATAGGGTTCTGGATAGTGAAAGCGATTCAAGAACAAGGGCAGTATTATGAAGAAGATGTTATTTATTTACAATCCTAAAGCCGGAAAGGCACAGAT
>OQVS01000477.1_pt1 | contig 27304 bp, 20 predicted proteins | sample 1691601 | NCBI WGS metagenome assembly OQVS01 (sample SAMN03418268, study PRJEB22391) | human gut metagenome | biome: human-gut; feature: organic feature; material: feces | host: Homo sapiens | place: Tanzania | collected 2013-01 | reverse complement strand
GGTGGCCGCCGTGAAGCGCCATCCCGACCTACACGTGTGGGTGGACGACATCGAACTCAGGATGGATCCTCCACACTACACGATAAAGACACTGGACGCATTGAAACTGCGCGAGCCGGACAACGATTTCACGCTCGTCATCGGAGCAGACAACCTGCAGAGCATCAAGCGCTGGAGGGACTTCCCAAGGATTCTTTCCGAATATGGCGTGACAGTCTACCCGCGCAAAGGCTTCGACGTGGAGGCGATCAGGAGTCAGCTGATCGAGGAGTGCAAGAATCTGCCGACCCCCTACGTCCTTGACTCCGAGGAGATTGTCCCTGGCGGCATGGTTAGCCTTGAGGATGCCCTGCTGCGTTCCTACAACATCGAGGTCATCAACGCCCCGATCGTTGACATCTCCTCAACAGAGATCCGCGAAGGACTTCTCGCCGGAAAGGACATGTCCGCCTACCTGATGTAAGCCGGACCGCTTGGCAGCGACTGTCGCCACGGTCGCCGGGCTTGTCGAAGCGCACGAGCCTGCCTGAGCGCCGCCCGGAACCGCAAAACGGCACATTAAAAACTTAAGTGAGTAAACTTAAGGCGAAAATATTTTGCAGTTTACGGCAAAAGGATTAAATTTGCAGTCCGTTTTGGAAAAATATAAAAATAAGTAGATATGAAAAGGACATTTCAACCATCCAGACGCAAGCGCGTGAACAAACACGGATTCCGTGAGAGAATGGCTACCGCCAACGGTCGCCGCGTACTCGCTTCCCGTCGCCGCCACGGACGCAAAAAACTTACTGTATCATCTGAGGACAGGTGGTAATCAGTTTTGACTTCACACAAAGGGTGACTAAATAATCATTTAGCCACCCTTTGTCATAGTAAGCCTCAGGCAATAAGTTGGTAAAGACAAGGATTACATAATAGCAACCGATGGACATTGACGAGAAATACATGGCAGAGGCTCTGAAAGAGGCTCATCTGGCCTTGGAGGAGGACGAGATTCCCATCGGGGCGGTTATCGTCTGCAAGGGACGGATCATAGGCCGCGGACACAACATGACGGAAATGCTGCACGACCCTACCGCCCACGCAGAGATGATCGCCGTTACCGCCGCCACCGAAGCGGTCGGAGGGAAATATCTTGGCGACTGCACACTGTACGTGACAGTGGAGCCTTGTCCGATGTGCGCAGGAGCCTTGAACTGGGCTCAGATCGGACGCATTGTCTTCGGAACGCCGGATCCCAAAAGAGGCTATTCAATGTTCACGCCTTCCTTGCTTCATCCCAAGACCCAGGTAAGGTCAGGAGTATTGGCTGACGAATGCTCTGCCTTGATGATTGATTTCTTCCGGGAGAAAAGATAATGTTTGCAGATTTGCAGGAAAATAGATAAATTTGCGGATGGAACTGAGGTATGGTGTAATGGTAGCACTACAGATTTTGGTTCTGCCAGTTCAGGTTCGAGTCCTGATATCTCAACAAGGGGCCGGTCACAGAGTTTGTCGAAGTGGCCGGCTTTTTTTGACACATGCATGAACTTAAGGAACTAACTGATAACTAATTGCAGAATCCCTCCCGGTCAATCAGGAGGGCAGAATCTCACAAATAATTGATTAAAAACAAATTAACATTTACACCATGAAAGGAACCTACATATTCTTAGCTGATGGTTTCGAGGAAATCGAGGCTCTTGCGACCGTGGACGTCCTCAGAAGAGGAGGCATCGATGCCAGGACAGTTTCAATCAATGATAACGCTCAGGTTCGCGGAGCGCATGGAGTGCCGGTCATCGCTGACATGACATGGACCGGCTTCAAGACGAAAACTGATGTCAACCACACCGGAGAGGACGACGTGATGGTCTTTCCGGGAGGAATGCCTGGCACGAAAAACCTTGCCGGAAGCCACGAACTGATGGGAATGATGAGGCAGCACTACATAGAAGGCGGCGTCGTGGCCGCGATCTGCGCGGCACCCGGACTGGTCATTCCGCAGCTTCCGACCCTCAAAGGTAAAAAATTCACCTGTTACGATGGATTTGAGGAGGCCCCTGCGGCAAAGGGTGGTGAATATGTCAGGACCGCTGCCGTGTCTGACGGTAACCTGATCACAGGCCGCGGTCCCGGATGCGCCGTCGATTTCGCCCTTGCGATAGTGGAACGCCTGAAAGGCTCGGATCTCGCCGCGGAAATCCGCTCAAGCATGATGATCTGAACCGCTGCCAGGCAATGAGACTGCAGCATATTCATTTACTAAAGATAACTTTCGGTGTTTTATCGGAAAATGGTTATTTTTGCAGTCATGTTAGTAAACCTTAATTAAGAAGTAATATGGTCAAAGTCAATTTGGGAGGATGCGCCTCCTTCGTCAAGGACGAGGATTACAAGGAATATGTCGGCAAAGCCCTTGAGGCATTCGATGTGCTTGCCAATGAATCAGGAGCGGGAAATGACTTCCTCGGCTGGAAGCGTCTGCCGTCCGAGACACCGGAAGCGCTTATCGCCGAGTGCGAGGCCGTACGCGACAACTGGAAGGCAAAGGGAGTGAACCTGGTCGTTGTGATCGGCATCGGAGGTTCCTACCTTGGAGCACGCTGCGCCATCGAGGCTCTGTCACACAATTTCGCCAAGCAGCTCAGCGGAGCGAAGGAAGCTCCTGAAGTTGTATTCGCCGGAAACAACCTTTCCGAGGAATATCTCGCCGAGCTCATGGATCTCGTGGCCGAGAGGAATGTAGTCACAGTCGTGATCTCCAAGTCCGGCACCACCACCGAGCCGGCTGTAGCCTTCAGAATCGTGAAGGAACACATCGAGAAGAACTACACTGACGCGTCCGAAAGGATAGTCGCCATCACCGATGCCCACAAGGGAGCCCTCAAGACCCTTTCCACACAGGAAGGCTACAAGACATTCGTCGTTCCGGACAATGTCGGAGGCCGTTTCTCAGTTCTCACTCCTGTCGGACTCCTGCCTATCGTTCTCGCCGGATTCGATGTACGTGAGATGCTTGCCGGAGCCGCCGAGATGGAGAAGGCTCTTGCTGTCAAAGGTGAGGAGAATCCAGCCGTGCAGTACGCCGCGATGAGGAACCTCCTATATTCTAAACTTGGAAAGAAAGTCGAGATTCTGGTGGCTTACAATCCTAAGTTCCAGTACCTTGGAGAGTGGTGGAAGCAGCTTTACGGCGAGTCCGAGGGCAAGGATCTCAAGGGAATATTCCCGGCTTCAGTGAACTTCACCACCGACCTCCATTCTATGGGACAGTTCATCCAGGACGGTGACAGGGTAGTGTTCGAGACCGTCGTGAACATCGAGAAGAGCAACCGCGAGGTAGTCATCGGCAGCGACGAGCAGAATCTTGACCAGCTCAACTATCTCGCCGGACAGCACGTGGAGCATTGCAACGCCATGGCACAGCTCGGAACAAAGCTCGCACACATCGACGGCGGAGTACCTCAGCTGGAAGTATCAATCGAGAAGATCAACGCATTCAACCTCGGCGGCCTGTTCTATTTCTTTGAATATGCCTGCGGAGTCAGCGCCTATGTCCTCGGCGTGAATCCGTTCAACCAGCCAGGTGTGGAAGCTTACAAGAAGAACATGTTCGCGCTTCTGGGCAAGCCTGGCTACGAGGAGCAGGGAAAGGCTCTTCAGGCCAGACTGTAGAGCCATGACTTGTGAACAGAAATTCAGGGAAACGTACAGACGGGAGCCGGAAGGGCTCTCGTTCTGTCCTTACCGTGTCTGCCCGATCGGAGCGCACTCCGACCATCAACTCGGCAAGGTGACCGGTTTCGCCATAGACAAAGGCATCCACATCGCTTTCGCTCCGAAAAGAAACGGTGTCATTGAGTTGTCATCGCTTCAGTTCCACAAGCGTGCCCAGTGGCACGTCAACGCCGTCCCGGAGGAAAGGCAGAACGATTGGGCTGATTACCTTCGAGGAGCCACTGCCCAGCTGGGTGCGTTGCTCCCGTTGCGTGTGGGTCTGAGCGGAGTGATCGAAGGCTCCCTTCCGATAGGCGGGCTTTCCTCCTCAGCGGCGGTCATAATCGCTTTCCTGAAAGCCTTGTGCACGGTCAATGGCCTTCATCTGACCGACAAGGAACTGATCCTGACGGCCAAAGCCGCTGAGAATGACTATGTCGGTGTCTCGTGCGGGAAACTTGACCAAAGCTGTGAGGTCTATTCAAAGAAGGACCATCTTCTCTACCTTGACACCAAGGATGACAGCTATGAGCTGATTCCGACATCCCCTGTCATGAAGCCATACGAGATAGCGATCTTCTTCAGCGGGGTGGAGCGCACCCTTGCCGGCAGCAAGTTCAACATGCGTGTGGACGAATGCCGCAGTGCGGCCTACGCCCTAAAAGCCTACGCCGGAATGGAATACGGCAAGTTCGGGGAGACCAACCTGCGTGACGTTCCGGTCGAGGTGTTCCACAGGTTCGCGGACCGTCTGCCGGAAACTTGGCGCAGACGTGCCGAGCACTGGTACGGGGAATATGACCGTGTGCAGCGCGGAGCTGAGGCCTGGAGAAGCGGAAATCTTGAGGAATTCGGCCGCCTCAGCTTCGAGAGCGGCAAGTCTTCCATCGAGAAATGGGAGACAGGCTCGCCGGAACTCAAGAAGATCTACGAGATCATGACCCAGACCGAAGGCATCTACGGCGGACGTTTCAGCGGCGCCGGATTCAAGGGCTGCTGCATGGCCCTCATCGACCCGACGTTCAAGGATGAGATATTCAAAAAAGTTGAGACAGAGTACCTTGCCGAATTTCCGGACCTGAAAGGACATTATTCCGCATGCATCTGCCACAGCGCTGACGGTGTGAAGATATGAAATGCCTGATACTTGCCGCGGGTTATGCCACGAGGCTCTACCCGCTGACGGAGAATTTTCCGAAACCGCTGCTTAAAGTCCGGGACAAAGCCATTCTGGACTGGCTGATCGATGACATCAAGACTTCCGGAGCGGTTGATGAATATGTCGTCATCTCCAACCATAAGTTCGCCGGCCACTTCACGGAATGGGCTGACGGACGTCCTGACGACAAGATCACTGTGGTGGATGACGGAACCTCCACGAACGAGACACGTCTGGGGGCCGTGCGTGACATCCAGTTCGCGATCGACTCTCTGGGGCTCGATGATGACATGCTCGTCATCGCCGGTGACAACATTCTGGATTTCAGCCTTGTGAGATTCATTGAATATGCCAGCGCCAAGGGTACATCCTGCATCATGCGCTTCTTCGAGCCATCGGAGCAGCGGCTCCGCAAATGCGGTGTCGTGGAAGTGAACGATGAGGATTTGATACTCAGCATGGAGGAGAAGCCGTCAGAGCCTCGCTCGCATTGGTGCTGTCCCCCGTTCTATTTCTACACCCGCAAGGACGCGCGTTTGATCCCTTCCGGAATCTCGGCAGGTTGCGGCACAGACGCCCCGGGCAGCTACATCGCATGGCTGGCCACACAGGTTCCCGTGCACGCCATGGAGATGCCGGGCCACCGCTATGACATCGGCAACCTTGAGAGTTACCACAATGTCTGTGAGCAGTACAACGGAATCGTGAAGTAGATTACCGAGTCTGCCTTGCCGGCAATCGGCTTTTTACCAACATGGCAGACAACAATCTGTTTATCAATACAATAAGCAAACTCGTGGTACTGAAATCAGAACCACGAGTTTGCTTTTATTCTTGATTATAAAGCACTTAAGTGCCACGGCACTATTCACCAGCCTCTTTGAGACGCTCGGCGTTCTCCGCGATCTGGAGCTGGTTGATGCATTCCTGGATGTCACCGTCCATAAAGACAGGAAGGTTGTACATCGACCAGTTGATACGGTGGTCGGTCACACGGCCCTGAGGGTAGTTGTAAGTGCGGATTTTGGCGGAACGGTCACCGGTGGAGACCATCGTCTTGCGCTTCGCGCCGATCTCATCAAGATATTTCTGATGCTCAAGGTTATAGAGACGGGTACGGAGCTCCTCGAAAGCGCGGTCCTTGTTCTTTAGCTGGGAACGCTCCTCCTGGCACTGCACGACCAGACCTGTCGGAAGGTGGGTCAGACGCACGGCTGAATATGTCGTGTTTACTCCCTGGCCACCAGGACCAGAGGAACAGAACAGGTCAAGGCGGATGTCATCCCAACGGAGATCAACATCGAACTCTCCAGCCTCCGGGAAAACGGCCACGGAAGCGGCTGAGGTCTGGATTCTGCCCTGAGTCTCGGTCTGAGGCACACGCTGCACACGGTGCACTCCGGACTCATATTTCATAATGCCATAGACGCCCTCGTCATTGGATGAAAGCTTGAAGACTATCTGCTTGTAGCCTCCGGCCGTGCCTGGAGTCTCATCGTTAACCTCCAGCTTCCAGCCGCGTTTCTCGGCGTACTTCGAGTACATTCTGAAAAGGTCACCGGCGAAGATGGCGGCCTCGTCACCACCAGTGCCGCCACGGATCTCGATGATGGCGTTCTTGCTGTCATCCGGATCAGCCGGAATCAGGAGAATCTTGATCTTCTCCTCCATCTCTGGGATCTTCGGCTCGATCTCGGCGATCTCAGCCTTGGCCATATCCCTCAGATCCTCATCCTTCTCGTTGATCATGATGTCCTTGGCCTCTGCCAGCTCATCGACCATCTTCTTGTACTCAAGACCGGCCTTGATGATAGGCTCCAGCTCCTTATAGTCCTTGTTGAGCTGGACGTATTTCTTCATATCAGCGATCACCTCAGGATCAGCAAGCTGCTTCTGAAGCGACTCGTATTTGTCCTGGAGAGCCAGGATCTTGTCCACTAATGTATTCTCTGCCATATTCAATGGTTAATTTTCTTCAATTCCGGTTTCCTGACCGGGTATATTCCTAAATCGACTTGAGGTAGCAGCGGCGGCGCATGAACAGCTCATGCTCGTACTTGCCCCAGACGTTGACCGCGCCGTTGGACTCGATCTGCGGGTTAGAGATCGCCCATTTCGTGCCAGCCTTGCGGTATTTCTCCGACATTGTGCAATGGTAGATCGAAGAGACCCCCGTGTTCTGCCACTTCGGCACGGCCCCGTTGATCATCAGATCGACAGTGTCGTACTTGTACATCGCCTTCAGCAGATGGAACCAGCCGAACGGAAACAGATGGCCTTTCGCCTTCTGAAGAGCCTGCGAGATCGTCGGGAAAGTGATTCCGAATCCCACAAGCTCCTCATTGTCATCGAATATTATGCTGCTAGTCTTGTCCGAGACAAACTTCAAGACCTCGCTCGCCTCCTCGTCAATCTCCTCCTTGGTGAAAGGGATGAAGTTATAGACGGACTTCGCGAAACTCTCGTTATAGACATCGAAGAAGTATCTGACCATCTTCTTGTCCTTCTTGAGTTTGTTCAGACTCCCCTCGTGCAGGTTGTACCTCTGCTTCAGAAGTCCCGCGATCCTCGTGATCTTCTCCTGAAGAGGCTGGTCCGCGGCGATCTTGTACTGCACCCAGTCGCATTCCTTCACATAGCCAAGGGCTGTGACGAAGTCATTGTAGTACGGATAGTTGTACAGACAGTTGAACGGCGGGATGTTCTCGTAGCCCTCGACCAGCATGCCCTGTTTCCCAAGGGTGTTGTAGTACAGAGGTCCATGGATCTCGTTCATTCCGTTCTCCTTGGCCCACGCCTCGGCGGTGCCGAGAAGAAGTTTGGCCACCTCGAAGTCATCGATCGTGTCAAACCATCCGAAACGGGCTCTCTTCTTGTCATAGAGCGCGTTATAACGAGGGTTGATCATTCCGCAAATACGTCCGACAACAGTCTTGCCATCCATGACCATCCACATTTTTCTCTTGCAATAAGAAAGGGTGGAGACTTTGGTCAAAGATTTGATCTGGTCGCTGTGAAGAGCGGGAACATACTGAGGACAGTCTTTGTACAACTTGTCAGGGAACTTGATGAATTTCATCAGATCCCTTCTGCTCACAACCTCAACTACTTTATAATCAGGCATAAGTATCCATTCTACAACACTTCCTTCTCAGGAAGACATCCACAAATTTAAGAAATAGTCTTGTTTTGGACAAATATGAGCATCCAAAGTTTAATTTGGAGAGTGACATTATTTGCTCAAAACAAGTCGCCAAGACCTCTTGACCGCCTGAATATCTTCAAGCAAGCTTAGATCTACAGTCCTTTAGACTTCCCTTCGTCCCAGATCTCGTCCATCTCGGCGAGAGTCATCTGATGAAGATCCTTGCCCTTGCGGATCGTGTTCTCTTCCAGGTAGGTGAAGCGGCGGCGGAACTTGTCGCAGGCACGGTTAAGGGCCGTGTCGGGATTGAGGCCGTAAAGCCTCGCGGCGTTGATGGTGGCGAACATAAAGTCCCCGAGTTCCTCCTCGGCCCTGTCTGTGGCGGCTTTTCTCTCCTCCTCAGTAGTGGCGGAATCCATAGCGTCCATCTCGGCCTGAAGTTCCATCTGCTCCTCCTTGACCTTGTCCCAGACCTGGCACTTCTCCTCCCAGTCGAAACCGACTCCGCGGGCCTTGTCCTGCATCGAGAACGCCTTCAGGATCGGAGGCATCGCGTCCGGAATCCCGGAAAGGATACGCTTGTTGCCTCCTTTTTCCTTAGCCTTGAGCATCTCCCAGTTCTCGGAGACCTGCTCGGCGTCGGCCACTTTGGTCGTGGAGAACACGTGGGGATGGCGGTAGATCATCTTCTCACACAGTTTGTCCATCACATCGGCGATGTCGTAGCGGCCTTCCTCCTCGGCGATCTTGGCGTAGAATATCACGTGAAGGAACACGTCCCCGAGCTCTTTCTCAAGCGCGGCGTCATCCTTCTTCATCACGGCGTCACTGAGCTCATAGACTTCCTCGACCGTCATAGGCCGGAGGGTGTCGATGGTCTGTGCGTGGTTCCAGGGACATTCGGCCCGCAGCCTGTCCATCACGTCCAACGCCCGCTCGAACGCCTTTAATTTCTTTTCCTTATTAATCATATCCTGCAAAATTACTAAAATCTTTGAATATGCACACAGCGTTTCCTACAGCGCTTCAGTGCTTCGGGTGCAAAACACCGTCTTTCTCACCCGAAACCGGAAAAATCAACACTACCGGGTGAAAAACCACCCTTTCCACACCCGAAACGGACAGACCACGGAAGTGGCTATCGTACCAGGAATTTGAATATACTCTCAAAAGCACTATCTTTGCCGCCGCAAACATATTAATAACAATGAAAGAGATTCATTACGTTTCAGCCGACGAGGCGGTCAAGGCCATAAAGTCGGGCGATCATATTCATTTGAGCAGCGTGGCGAGCGTGCCGCATATTCTTGTTGACGCGCTTGTGCGCAGGGCTGAGGCCGGAGAGGTCGAGGACCTGCATTTCCACCACTTCCACACCGAAGGACCGGCACCATATTCAGATCCGAAATATTCAGGGATCTTTTTTGAGCAGGGGTTCTTCGTAGGGCCGAACGTGCGCCCGAACGTGAATTCCGGGTACGCGGACTATCTGCCGGTGCATCTGGGTGAGTCTCAAAAGCTTTACCGCTGCGGTGCCATCAAGTTGGGAGCCGCTTTGGTGCAGGTGTCCACTCCGGACGAGAACGGAATGGTGTCGCTTGGAACCTCTGTGGATTGCTCGCTGGCGGCCATCGAGACAGCCCGTGTCAAGATCGCTGTAGTGAATCCGCACGTACCGTTCGCCTACGGGGATCTTGTGCCGATTGACACTTTCGACTATCTTGTCAAGGATGACACTCCGCTGGTCTCCAAGGACTTTGCCGAGCCGACACCTACAGAGGTGCTGATCGGAAAGAATTGCGCGGAGCTGGTGCCGGACGGAGCCTGCATCCAGATGGGAATCGGTGCGCTGCCGAACGCCTTGGCCGCGCAACTTGTTGACCACAAAAATCTTGGTGTGCACACAGAGATGTTCGCGGACGGGATCCTGCGCCTTATAAAGAAAGGTGTCGTGAACGGAGCGAACAAGAAGATCGACAAGGGCAAGATCGTGGCGTCGTTCCTGTTGGGCTCTCAGGAGGTATATTCATTCATCGACCACAATCCGGACGTGCTGATGAAGGACATCAAGTACGTCAATGATCCGTGGGTGATCTGCCAGAACCCGAATATGATGGCCATCAATTCAGCCACCGAGGTGGACCTGACAGGCCAGATCTGCGCAGACTCGATCGGAACGAGGATATTCTCCGGAACCGGCGGCCAGCTGGATTTCGTGAAGGGTGCGTCTATGTCCGAGGGCGGAGTGTCGATGACGGCCTTCGCTTCCCGCACAAACAAGGGCAAGGCGAAGATCGTCCCGTTCCTGAACCCTGGTGCCGGAGTGGTCACCCCGCGCGCCGACGCTCACTGGATAATCACTGAATATGGTGCCGTGAATCTGTACGGCAAGTCGCTTCAGGAACGCGCCAAGCTTCTCATCAGCATCGCCCACCCGGACGACCGTGAGATGCTGGACCGCGCCTCGTTTGAGCGTTTCGGCCCACACTGGCTCGTGGTTAAAATCTGATCTACCCTACCGCCGACGTAGAGATTTCCAGGAAAGAACCGGGATCAGGAAACTGAGGAGGCAGGCGGCAATCCAGAAGACGGAGACGGGGGCGAAATTGAAATCGTTCCCGTCTATCATTATACCGCTGACGATGTTCTGGATTCCGGCGGCGGCATAGCTGGCCAGCCCGACCATGCCTAGAGCCGCCCCTGTGGCCTTGCGCGGCACGATGTCAAGCGCCATCAGGCCGGCGACCGTGCAATAGACCACACCTATGGCCAGACTAAAGACCGACACATAGACGATGTTCAATGAATATCCTCCGCCGGTGAAAAGGAAGGCCCCGAGCGACAGCAGGCAAAGCAGACCGGAAACCAGCACGGGAATGAAACGGTTCCCTTTGAAAACCCTGTCGGAAAGCCAGCCGGCGAGCACGGTTCCGGCTATTCCGAAAGCCTCAGAGAACGCTATGATCTGAGTGGCGCCGGCAAGGGAAAAACCTTTGCCTTTCTGGAGGAAAAGCACTCCCCACTCGCTGACGGCATGCTGGGTGATGTACACGAAAGCGCTCGAAAGAGCGATTATCCATATTCCCGGGTGACGGACAACCATCTTCTGAAGTACACGGGTAGGCATAGAGTCCGTTTTCTGAGGCTTCTCGCCGGTCAGTTTCTGAACCGAAGGGAGACCTTTGCTCTCGGGAGTGTCGGAGACCATCAGAAAGATCATCACCGAGCCGATGACTCCCGCCACAGCGGAGAAGATAAATCCGCACTCCCAGCCGATCCACCCGACAACGAGTCCTAAAACAAAGACCGATAGAGACTTACCCAAATATGGCGTGGCGCTGAATATGCTGTAATATGTGCCTCGGCGGTCAAGCGGAAACCAGCGCGAAAGGCTGATGACTCCCGGAGGGGCCCCCATTGACTGACAGAAACCGTTGACTCCCCAGACGACGGCGAACACGATGAACAGCAGCATCGTGGAAGTCCCCGTCCACCCTTGGAGCAAACCAAGCACACCCATCAGCAGATTGACAACGGTGGAAATCAGAAGCCCGGTCGCCATAAAACGGCGCACGTTGCAATAATCAGCGATGAATCCGTTGGTGAACTTGCCGAAAGCATAGACGAAATAGAATGCCGAGCCGATGATGCCAAGCTGCGCGGCCGTGAATATTCCTTCATCAATCAACGGCTGCTTCACCACGCTCATCGCCATCCGGCAGACGTAATAGAGAGCGTAAGCCCCTGTCACACCCCAGAAAGTGAGCCCCCGCAGACGCTTGTACTCCCCTTCTACCTTTTCTGAAGCTATCTTCTCCTCCGAGGGCTTCGATATCCTATAGAATGAATATAGACTCATAAATATTCAGGAGCCATCTTGATCCGCCTGTCGATAGTTGAACATCTTTCGTTTCAGAAAAACATTCCAGGCAAATCAGGACAGCCATTCAACCTTGCAAAGATAGCCATTTTTTGCGTGGCAGACAACAACCTAATTATCAAAGAAATAGCCATTTTCGTGGTGCGACTTTTGCGACCACGAAAACCATTATTCTTCTCACTATCATACAGTTAAATGCCACGACACACCACCACTCCGCTCCGCTCTGCGAAAATGATTACTTAACGCTTACTAAAACCGAAAAAAGTTCTAATTTTGTTCTTGCGAATATCCAAGGCTATGGCATCGAAAGCCACCACCCCTTAGATGATATAGTAAATTAATAAATATGAGTCCACTTGAAAAAGTCGTTTTTTTGAAAAACATGTGCCTCGCAGATACTTCTGTAAGGGGTAAAAAGTGGCAAATGGCACTATTTCAAGTGGGCTCAAATATCAAAACAATATGAGAAAAACAATCGCAATCTTGATGTTGTCGCTCGCGGCAGTGACGATGTCCGCGCAGAAAAATCCGGTGAAGTACAATTTCACCGAGGCGTCCGACCTGACTATGGTCGGCAAACTTATGACCGACACGCCTAATCCTTACCATAGGGTTGACACGGTGAGGTTCAAAGGGTTCACACCCGGTGAGAACAAGCAGGTCAGGATGTCGGCCGGTCTTTCCGTGGCGTTCAAGACGGATTCCAAGACAATAACGGTCAAGACGAAATACCTTGACAGAGGGTTCCCGACCAACACCGGAGGACTTGCGGCAAGAGGCTATGACCTTTACATAAAGAAAGACGGAAAGTGGCTCTGGGCCGCCTCCAAGGTGACGCACGACCAGAAACCGGACGACAACGTCGTGCTTATCGGCAATCTGGACGGTTCTATGCACGAGTGCCTTATGTACCTGCCTATCCTGAGCGAGGAGAAGTCCATCCAGATCGGTGTCAACGAAGGTGCTGTCATCGAGGCCATCGATAATCCTTTCCGTCACAGGATCGGAATATTCGGATCCAGCTTCACGCACGGAATCAGCACTTCCAGAGCCGGGATGTCCTACCCGGATCAGCTTTCGAGGATGACCGGTCTCCAGTTCCTCAGCCTCGGATGCAGCGGCAACTGCAAGCTCCAGCCATATTTCGCGGACGTGCTTTGCGCCGCCGACGTGGACGCATTCGTGTTCGACTCGTTCTCCAACCCGACTCCGGAGCAGATCAAGGAGAGGCTGTTCCCGTTCATCGAGAAGGTTCAGGCCGCTCATCCGGGAGTCCCGATGATCTTCCAGAAGACCATCTACAGGGAGAGCCGCAACTTCAACACGGGCAGCGACAAGGGCGAGGGACGCAGAATGGAAGTGGTTGACAGTCTTATGAATATAGCGGTGAAGAAATATCCGGATGTCTATTTCGTGACCGCAACCTGCGCGACGGCTCCAAACCACGAGACCTCTGTGGACGGAACGCATCCGTCAGATTATGGCTACACCCTTTGGGCCGAGTCCATCAGGAAGCCTATCATGAAGATTCTCAAGAAGTACGGAATCAGGTGATTTCATTGGTTGCTGAGCCTGTCGAAGCAACTCTTCCCGCCACTTCGACAAGCTCGGTGACCGGAGTAACAAGCTCGGTGCTCGGAGTAACAAGCTCAGTGACCGGAAAGAGTAATATTGAAATTAACATAGAATGGCGAATCTGAAGTCATTGGCCAAGGACACCGCGATCTACGGCCTCAGCAGCATAATAGGAAGGTTCCTCAACTACCTTCTCGTCCCGCTTTACACACACGTCATCGCCTCGTCAAGCGGTGACTATGGTGTGGTGACGAACCTGTACGCCTACACGGCTCTGCTGCTGGTGATCCTGACCTATGGGATGGAGACCACATTCTTCAGATTCTCCAACAAGGAAGGCGAGAATCCGGACAAGGTATATTCCACGATCCTGACCTCGGTGCTGACGACTTCGGTGCTGTTCACCGGACTCGTGGTGCTTTTCATAAAGCCGATCTCATCCGCCCTTGGCTATGCCGGGCATCCGTCCTACGTCTGGGCTATGACCGCCACGGTGGCGATCGACGCCTTCCAGTGCATTCCGTTCTCGTACCTCAGGCTCAAGAAGCGTCCTCTGAAGTTCGCCGCGTTGAAACTACTCTTCATCGGATTGAATATATTCCTGAATCTCGCTTATTTTGTGATCCTTCCGAAACTGGAAGCGAATCCGTTCGGGATTTACGATGGCGGGCTTGATGTGGGTTATGTGTTCTATATCAATCTGTTCTGCACAGCGTTCATCACCCTTTTCTTCTGGAAGGAACTGCGCGGATTCAAGTTCGGATTCGACGGCAGACTACTGAAAAGGATGCTTGGCTACAGCTGGCCGATCCTTGTGCTTGGAATCGCCGGAATCCTCAACCAGAGCGGTTCGCAGATCATATTCCCGTTCATCTATGGGGAAGGCTCGTCCGTGCCTCTTGGCATCTACGGGGCCAGCATCAAGATCGCGATGATAATGGCGATGATCACCCAGGCTTTCCGCTATGCCTACGAGCCGTTCGTGTTCGGCAGCGCGGCGGACAAGAACAGCAAGGAGATGTACGCCAAGGCGATGAAGTACTTCATCATATTCACCCTCCTTGCGTTCCTTTGCGTCATAGGGTATATGAATATCCTGAAATACATCATCGGTCCAAGCTATTGGGAGGGCCTCAAGGTCGTGCCGATCGTGATGGCCGCTGAGATCATGATGGGAATCTATTTCAACCTTTCGTTCTGGTACAAGCTTACAGACCAGACACTTTGGGGTGCGTTGTTCTCCGGAATCGGATGCCTCGTGCTGTTCGGAGTGAATATTATGTTCATCCCTAAGTTCAGTTATATGGCCTGCGCCTGGGCCGGTTTCGCCGGCTACGGAGTCGCGATGGTCCTGTCCTACATAGTCGGTCAGAAAAAGTACCCGATCAACTACCCGCTCAAGGACATCGCCCTGTACGTTTGCCTGGCCGTAATCCTGTATGTATGTATGTCCTGCGCCAACGTTCACCTCACCACCTGGCCCGCCATCGGAATCAACACCGTCCTGATCCTCACCTTCTGCGCCGTGATCATCAAGCGCGACTTTCCCCTCTCCTCCCTCCCCGTTGTCGGGAAATATTTCAGGAAACGCTAATCCTTTACGGGATTATGAACATCAGGCCTGCGCTGGATCCATTATCATGCAACACTTCCGGTCTTTTTTGATAAGGCTGACTCAAAAGCCACAAGACTCGGAGCAAAGCGACCGAAGTGGGTTGGGGAATCCTTTCCCCATGCCCCTCAGGGGCTGTCACGGAGTGACTGGGGGGTGAAATGCATGAAGGGGGCTGACCTTTTGGGTCAGCCTCAACGTATTCTCCTCTTTTCGTCTCCAAAGGGCGTAGCCAGACTACAGGATAGGGGCGAGGATGGCTCTTGAAGCGAAGAAGGAATGGAAGCGATAGGTGCAGCCAGATTACAGGATAGTGGCGAGGATGGCTTTACGATAACAGAAGGTCTGGTAGATGGAGCGGAAGATGACGTGGGCGTAGTAGGCGGCGAAGAGGAGGTGGGCGGCGGCTGTTCCTTTTGGCCTTAAGAGGAACATTCCCAGAAGCCAGACGGCGAAGAAGGCGAAGACGCAGCCGATATTGGAGTCACGCATCGCCTTGGTGGCGGTGGCTCCGGTGTAGATGCCGTCCCAGGTGAAAGCGGGGCAGCTTACCAAAGGGAAGAGGACGAGCCACGGCATAAAGGCGCGGGTTGCCTCGACCACGATGCCGTCGGATGTCAGAATACGGACCATCGACACACCGAAGACAGCATAGATGAAAACGAATATGACTCCGATTCCCATACTCCAGCCGAATGTGTAGTCCACGGTCCGCCGGACCATCTGAGGCCAACGGACCCCGACAAACTTTCCGGTGAGAGCCTCGCCTGCGAAAGCGAAACCGTCTGTGAAATAGGAGAATACCAGCAGAAGCTTCAGCATAATGGAGCAGGAGGCCAGCAGAACGTCTCCGAAACGGGCGGAGATGGCGGTGAATGCCAGATAGACGATTATCAGGCAGACCGAGCGGATGAAAAGGTCACGGTTGACGGAGAAGAATCTCCGGACCTTGTCGCCATTGAAAGCGGCCTTGAGGTCCAAAGCCGAGACGCCTCCTACTATATTCCTGAATTTCAGAGCGACACGTCCTGAGGCGAAAAGGAGTCCTGAATATTGCGCCACGACTGTTCCCAAGGCTATTCCTTTGAAGCCAAGGCCATTAAAGGCTGTTCCTGGGATTCCGAAGGTCAGAAGGATGCTGAAGAGGATATTGCCAACGTTGACTATCACATCGGTCAACATCGAACTGAACGTGTCCTGCATCCCGATGAACCAGCCGCGGAAAGCCATCAGGCTGAGGGTCGCAGGAGCCGCCCAGATGCGGATATAGAAATATTCAAGGGCAAGCGAACGGACTTCTTCGGAGCAGCCGACGAAGAGGAAGATCAGTTTCTGGAACGGCCATTGGAGCAGGAGCAAGGCGAAGGCTATGATGAACGCAAGGCCGACTCCCCTTGTAAGGTTGCCGACGCAATCGTCCCAGTCCTGCCGCCCGAAAGCCTGGGCCGTCATTCCGCCGGTCCCCGCCCGCAGGAATCCGAAGTTCCAGTACAGCAGGTCGAACATCAGGGACCCGACCGAGATTCCACCGATCAGAGCCGCCGCGGAGGTGTCCAGATGGCCGGCCACCGCGATGTCCACCATCCCGACCAACGGAACGGTCAGGTTGGCGAGTATGCTCGGCAGAGCCAGACGCAGCATTTCCTTGTTCAACGCGTCCATTGTTCTCTACAACAGCTTCTTGACCAGATTGAAGAACCTGTATGGCATATAACGGAACGGTAAATCCAAAAATGTCGGAGTGGTGATGACGGCACGGTAGTGGGTGAAGGCATCAAAGCTGCGCTTCTTGTGGTAGCTGCCAAGGCCGGAATTACCGACTCCGCCAAACGGTACGTTCTCGTTGGCTATGTGCATTATGGTGTCGTTTATACAGGCCCCTCCAGAAGAGGTATGACGGAGAACCTTGTCACCTTGACCGCCGAAATAGTACAGAGCGAGAGGCTTTTCCCTTGACACAACGTAGGAGATGACCTCATCGATCTCCTTGAATGTCCTCACAGGGAAGATCGGGCCGAAGATCTCCTCATTCATCACCGTAGCGTCCTGCGGAACGTCATCCAGAACAGTTGGCTCAAAGTACCTGTCAGACTTGTCGGTCCGGCCACCGGACACGACTTTGCCATCCTTCAGATAGCCTTCCAGACGGTCGAAGGCCTTGTCGTTCACGATACGGACAAAGTGCTTGGTTTCCTGAGGATTGTTTCCAAGAAGTTCCTTGAAATTCAACTCCAGTTCTTTCAAGAAAACATCCTTGATGTCCTCGTGAAGCATCAGGTAATCCGGAGCGATGCAGGTCTGGCCGGCGTTCAGGCTCTTGCCCCATGCGATTCTTCTGGCCGCCGTCTTGATGTCCGCGTCCTTATCGACAATGCACGGACTCTTGCCACCGAGTTCAAGCACGACCGGTGTAAGATTCCTCGCGGCGGCTCCCATAACAATCTTTCCGAGAGCAGGACTTCCGGTGAAGAAAATCAAGTCCCAACGTTCCTCCAGCAGGGCAGCATTGACATCACGGTTCCCCTGGACCACGGCGATATATTCATCATTAAAAGTGTCCTCGATCAGTTGCCGCGTGACTTTGGAGACGTTCGGCACGTACGGCGAAGGCTTCAAAACCGCTGTGCAGCCGGAGGAGATGGCTCCGACAAGCGGTGTAAGCAGCAGCTGCACAGGGTAGTTCCACGGAGCGATGATCAGTGCCGTGCCGAGCGGCTCACTGACAATCCGGCTGCGGGATGGGAACATCTTCAGCGGAGTTGACACCCTTTTCGGGCGGCTCCACTTCCGGAGGTTATGAATATGGCTGCGTATCTCACCGAGCAGGAGGCTGACCTCTGTGAGGTACGCCTCCTCGTAAGACTTGTGAAGATCAGTCCAAAGTGCCTCACACAAAGGCTTTTCCCATTTACGAACAGCTGCCTCGAAAGCCTTGAGCCGCTCCAGACGCCATTTCACGTCCAAAGTCTCCCCACTTCTGAAAAAGCGGCCCTGCCTCTCTCTGATTTCCCTTATCCTCTCAACCGAAGTGTTCTCCATTACTATGATGCTTTATGAATATGCGGTCTCAAAGATAGTGAATTAGTCTTGATATTCACCTGCTCTGATCCTCGAATATTCCTTCTCCCGGTAAAATGGTCCATCACACTATAGACTCCGAAGCATTTGCCGAAGATAAAGTCGAACAGCGGGAGCGGCAATATTCCTTGCCAGAACCTGATGAAATGGAACGAGAACGGGATTCCCTTGAAATCCTTGCCTTTCTTGATGGCGCGGATGACCTTCCGGGCGACTTTTTCAGGCTTCAGGATCGGAAAGACCTTTGACTGGACCCCGTCGAACATTCCGGTATTGATGAAGTAAGGAGCGACTGACATCACCTTGACCTTGCTTCCTGCCATCTTCAATTCGATCCTCATCGACTCCGTCCATCCTATGACGGCCCATTTGCTGGCGCAATAGACCGACATCTTCGGCACTCCAAGCATTCCGGCAGCGGAGGCGATGTTGCAGATGCAGCCGCAATTCCTCCTGATCATATCCGGAAGGGCCTGGAGGGCGACAAGCATCGGGGCCGTGGCGTTAATGTCCATCGTCATGTTTATGTCCTTGACAGTCTGCTTGTCAAAGGTGTTGTTTCCTCTGACGATTCCGGCGCAGTTGATCAGCACGTCCACAGCACCGACTTCCTCCGTGACTTTTGAATATGCCAGGGCAACGGCATCGGCATCCGAGCAGTTGACGATGTAGGAATGGATGTTGTCGCCGCCGGGGTACATCGACAGCTCAACCTCTGTCTTTTTGATGTTGTCCGGATTCACATCCCAGATGACCAGATTCGACACGCCCTTCTCAAGGCATATACGTCCCATAATCTTGCCTATTCCCGAAGCTCCTCCGGTGATAAGCACTGTTTTTCCTTTTAAGTTCATTATATTTACTACTAACTAACCTTTCAATCTTGAATCCTGCAGTGCTGAAGACAATTCCTTAAGTGGCATTCATATAGGATATTGCCTTTGAAAACAGGACAAGGGGATGGCAAATGTAGGAATTTTCGACTAAAATCCAATAAAATTTAACCTATTTCAAATACCGATATTAATTGCCTTGAGATAATCGGCAGTAGTTACAATGCGGTAAATCATTGTGTGTGGATGTTGTTGCGATATTCCGATGGTGTGCAGCCATATTCATCCTTGAAGCATTGACGGAAATACGCCAAGGAACTGATGCCTACGTTCCAGGCGGTCTCGGAGATATTGAAATTGCCTGATGTCAGCATCTCAGCCGCCTTCTTCATCTTGATCTTGCGGATGTAGTCATTGGCCGTAATCCCGATGAGACTCTTGACCTTGCGATACAGCGACGAAACGCTGACGTTCATGTTGGACGCAAGACTCTCCATATCCAGGCTCTCGGATGCAAGATTGTCTTCTATGTATGCTGTGAGTTTCTTCATGAAGTCATTGTCCAAAGGTGAGAACACGCTGGTTTCCGGCCCCTGCTTTCTCTCTCTGCCATCAACGGAACTCAGATACGTGTCTGCAAGCCTCCTGCGTGATTCTATCAGATTGCTGATTCTGGCACGGATGATGTCTCTGGTGAAAGGCTTGGTGATATATGAGTCCGCCCCGGCCTTGTAGCCTGAACTCTTGTCATCCATGGTGTCTTTGGCCGTAAGTAAAATGACTGGAATGTGACTGAGACGTATGTCTTTCTTCACTCTTCTGCAGAACTCAAGTCCATCCATTCGCGGCATCATGATATCACTGATTATCAGGTCAGGAGTGTGCCGTATCGCCTGTTCCAGACCACTTTCTCCATCGGCCGCGCAGAATACTTCGTATTCATCCGAGAGGGTCTCACTGAGGTAGTCGCGTATGTCATGGTTGTCTTCCGCGATGACTATGCTTAGTTTTGTACCGCAGTGGGTCTCGCTTTTGCCGCAGGTGTCCTCAGCCGCAGTCGCCGTGTTGACAGGGATCCGGACAGTAAAGGTGCTGCCTTTGCCTTTTTCGCTCTCGGCGCTGATGCTGCCGTGATGGACTTCCACAAGCCGTTTCACTATGGCAAGACCTATTCCATTGCCTTGGACATTCTCTTTGCCCGGAGCACGGTAGAAGCGGTCGAAGATTCGGGCAAGCTGGTCTGCCGCTATTCCGGTGCCGGTGTCAGCTATGCTTATCACCGCATCATCGTTCTCGGCATGAAGTCCGATGGTGATAGTGCCGCGCGGAGTGTATTTCACTGCGTTTGAAAGCAGATTGTTCAGTACCGAAGTGATTATTTCCTTGTCGAAATCGAAGCTTATGCCATCTTCTATGCGGAAATTGAAGTTCAGATTCCTGTTCGTGTTCGATTCCACGAAGATGGTGCCTATGTCTCTTATGAACGAACTGAGGTCGCCATATGTGGGATTGTAACTCACATTGCCGGTCTCAGCCTTTCTGAAGTTAAGCAGCTTGTTTATCAGATCCAAAAGGTGTTGGGCGTTCCTGAACACAAGTTCAGCCTTCCTGCGGCTGCCACTGTTCAGACTGCTGTCGTTCATTATGTCTTCCGCCGGGCCGAGAATAAGGGTTATAGGAGTCTTTAGCTCATGTGTCACGTTCGTATAGAAACGCAGCTTCTCTTCGTTCATTTCCTTTATGGATGCAATAGCGGCCTTGTCCACCTTTTTGCCGACATAGACATAGATGGACCAGATAAGCAAGGAGAGGATGAAGAAAACGTAGAACAACTTCGCCGCGAGTGTCGCATAAAATGGAGGGATGACCACGATACGCAGTGAGGCTTCTTCTCCCGACCACTCTCCATTCAGCCTGCGCGCGCGTATGTGCATGGTGTAACGCCCTGGGCGCAGACGGAAGAAAGAAAGCTCCGTTCCGTCAGTGTAGTACCAATTGTTGTCAAGTCCGGCAATTCGGTATGAGTACTCAAGGCTGTTGTGCAAGGCGAAATTGTCTGCCGCAAAAGATATGGAGAAATTGTTCTGCTGGTATTTAAGGTGCACTTCGTCACTGCCCGCAAGAGGAATGCCGTCAGACCTTTCCCCTAGAGCCTCACTCCTGTCATGGGTGCGCAACTTGGCAAAGTGTACCGGAATTTCTTTCGCCTTGACACACAAACGTCTTTTGTCCAGAAAGACAACACCGTCGGACGAACCGAAGGCAAGGATGTCATCCGTCCATTGGGCGGCAGCACCGGCCGAGAAATTACCGTTCGTCATGCCGGCCACCTTGGTGGAGTAGTAAACGATACTGTCGTTCTTGAGCTGTGCGATGGAACTTGTAGTGGAAAACCATATCTCTCCGTCGCTGTCTTCCAGAACCGCCATGACAATTTCCGAATCTAGATGGTCTTTCTCGTTATAGACCCTGTCGTACAGCAGTCTGTCGCCGGATTCAATAAAGTGCACCAGTCCGTCACCAGTGGCCACCCAGATGCTGCCTCGGCTGTCCTGAATGATGTGGTTTATGGAATTGGACGGGAAACCGTTGGCTGTGCTGAACGAGGCTATGCGGTTCATGTCATGATCGAACACGAAGAGTCCGGAACGGAAAGTTCCTACCCAAATGCGCCCGCTCTTGTCAATCCAAAGTGATTTAAGATAGTTGTCTGGAAAATAGTCAGGCGAGCGGTAGAATGCAAGTCTTCTACCCGTATGTCTGTCAAGCGCATACAGTCCACTGATTCCGGATGCCACCCACATGGTGTCGCCTCTTTCACAGAATGCGTGGACTTCGTTCGGGGTCGCCGTGAATTTCGGTCTCATTCCACTGTCAAGGACAGAGATCCTGCCATTGAACATCCCGGTCCAGATCGCGCCGTCGCTGTCGCAGAATACTGACTGCACGTTTTTGTCAGGAAGGATTCCTTCAGCCGAAGCCTTCAGCCTGGCTTCTTTGTCAAGAACATTCAGACTTCCACCATCTGTAGCCACGAGCAATTCTCCGGCATCATTTCTGAAAATGCCTCGCACGATTCTCTCCGTAAGTCCCCCAGGATAAGTGACAGTGGCAAAGCCGGATGTGTTTTCCGACTTGAATATCAACCCCTTGCCAGATGTTCCGAACCAGATATTCCCATACGCATCCTCAACCATGGCATATATTCCCACATCATCGAAAAGGTCAGGGGAATTCACTTTAGAGAAATGTCTGCAACCTGTCTCGTTCAGGTCCATGGTCCAAAGTCCACGCATGTCAGGTGAGACAAGAAGTTGGCGGTCATCCGTCAAGAGCACGGAGAAAATCAGTTCTCCCGGAAGGCCAGAGTTCTCCTCGTTGAATACGGTGAAATCCTGGGTGACAGGACGGAACAGCGCGAGTCCATCACGTGTACCCACCCAGACATTGTTCTCCTTATCTATATATATGCTTCCTATCTGATTCGAAGGGAGGCTGTTCGGATTTTCCGCATTGTGCATGAATGGGATGGCCGTCATGGTGTGCGGATCGATCACAGCTATGCCTTCTCCATAAAATGCCACATAGATTTTTCCGTCTTGGCTGATGCAGAACCTACGGATCACACCTTGCTGGAGCCCGCTTACGTTCCCCTGCCAGAAACGGGTGATCGTATTTTCATTCGGGTCGTACCGGCAGATTCCTTCAGTGTAGGTGCTGAACCAGATGTCGCCTCTGCGATCCTGAAAGATGTCCGTGATTTCGTCAGAAGGTATGTCCGGTGTGCCTCCGCTCCTCAGGAATGAGGCTTTCCCTGTCTTCCAGTCATAACATCCCAGCCCGTTCCGTTTAGACGCGAACCATACTCTATCACGGAACCTGTCAGCTATGACCGCGTTCAATTCATTGCTGGACAAAGCTCCGGAGTTTTTAGTATAGCGGCTTACCGCCACTCCATCGAAACTGTTCATTCCGTCCGCCGTGCCAATCCAGATGGTGCCATGGCGGTCGGTGTCCAATGAGACTATGTAATTACTGGTAAGCTCATCCCGGAACGATACCCAAGACGATGACAGTGTGTTTTCCGACTCCCTGGCGGCCAAAGGGAGAAGTGAGAGAAGAGTCAGAAGACTTATCAACAGAGTGCGTTTAGCGAACATGATTATGGTGTTTTTGCGGCTGCCGCCCGGGCATTCCACTTGTCACGGCATCCAAAATCAAAAATACGATGATTTGTCCGAAAAAGAAATAGGGACATGTCACCAGCGCGACTGAAACTATTCAAAAATAGACTGTAACGTTTCAATGACGAAATCCCGTCTATAATGAACGGATAGTTTATCAAACGTTAACCACCATGTCCATACCTTTATGGGCAATTGTTAGAACTACTTTTATTAACACTAAAAAACAACTCCAAATGAACAAACTGACAAAAACCGGTCTGGTAACACTTGCGGCACTGACACTCGTTGTACAGATGAGTGCTCAGGTCAAGGTAGTGGAGACAAAGGAAAGCATTCCTACCTATCTTGTCAATGATCCGGCGCTTTATCCTTACTTCTTCACGGGAAGAACGTATCAAGGGGCGGCAGGTCATGTTTACCCTTATCCTATCTATGACAATCTCACCGATGAACGTGTGGAAAGGGACTACAAGTATCTGAAACTTGAGAACGAATATACTGAAATAGGAGTTCTCCCGGAAATCGGCGGAAGGATCTTCGCGGCTGAGGACAAGCAGACAGGCTATAATTTTTTCTATCGCCAGCATGTGATCCGCCCGGCTCTTATCGGCATGATCGGATCATGGATTTCAGGCGGCGTGGAATGGAATATTCCTCATCATCATCGTGCCTCTTCCACTCTGAATGCCGGCTATGAAATAACTGAGAACGCTGACGGCAGCAAGACCATCTGGATCGGCGAGACAGAACTACGCCAAAGATTGAAGTGGACTATCGGCCTTACAATGTATCCTGGAAAATCTTATGTAGAGGCTACATTCAAGATGCAGAACCGCACACCTTTGATGCAGTCTTTCCTTTATTGGGCGAATGTATCCGTGCATTGCAACAATGACTATCAAGTGCAGTTCCCTCCGCAGACTGTGTATGGGACAAGTCACAGCAAGACCCACTACACCGACTGGCCTTATAATGCAATCAACGGTGTTGAAGAGCCTGTTGACAACAGCTGGTGGAAGAATTTCAAAGGTTCAAATTCCACATTCGCGGTCAATTACTCTCAGGATTACCTTGTGGGCTATGATTTTGGGAAGAATGCCGGCACAGCGCACTGGGCGAACCATCATCTCGTGCCAGGCAAGAAGTTCTTCCTGTGGGGAACAGAGAGCGTATGGAACGAGATGCTTACCGAAGAAGACGGAGCGTACCTGGAACTGATGGTCGGCACATATTCTGACAATCAGCCGGATTACAGTTGGATCGGTCCTAATGAAGTGAGGGTCACGAAACAGTACTGGTATCCTATCAAGGGTATAGGAGGTGCGAAGAACGTGACTCTGGAAGGTGCGGTCAACGTGGAAAGGATTTCTCCGAGCCGTTTTGCCATCGGTTTCAATTCCACCGCACTATACAAAGATGCGAAGGTCGTGGTCAAGGCCGCCGGAAAGATCATCTCCGAGAAGACTATCACTATCGATCCAAACACTCCTTACATAGCCGAGATCGAGGTCAGTGAATCCCTGAAAGACAATGAGTTACATGCAGGTCTTTACGACAGTGACGGTGTCGAGCTTGTAGGTTACAGCCCGGTGGTGAAAGATGAGATCGAGAGGCCTCATCCTGCCGACCGGCCAAAGTCTCCGTCAGAGTACACTTCGGTGGAAGAGCTCCTTCTTGCAGCACAGCGTCTTGAAGAGTTCCACAATGCAAGAGTCAATCCTCTTCCTTATTATGAGGAGGCTCTCCGCCGGGATTCCCTGGACTCAAGGGTGAATGTGAACCTCGGCATCCATTACGCAAGACAGGCGGAATGGGCAAAGTCCGAGAAATATCTTCAGAAGGCTTACAAGAGGCTTACTGGACTTCACTACATGCCGGAGGTTGACAAGACCGGTGCAATCTACCATACAAATCCTAAGGATGGTGAAATGCTTTACTATCTGGGTGTTGTATCCCAGCATCTCGGCAAGATGAGCGAAGCTGAAAGCTTCTTCTGGAAATCGACCTGGTATCCGGGATTCCAGTCCGCATCTTATCTCTACCTCGCTGAAATGTATTGGAAACAGGGTAAGAAAACCCAAGCCATGGAAGCCATTGACGAGTCAATCGCACTCAGCGGGAAGAGCACTCAGAGCAAGTTTGTGAAGGCTTACTTCCTCAGCTGTCTGGGCAAGAAGTCAGAGGCACTCTCACTACTCGACGAGAACATCTCCTTCGATCCCGTGGATTTCCTCAGCATAGTGGAACGCGCGCGAATCAAAGGTGACGAGGCAGCCGCGAAGCGTGCCCTCGCACACATGGGTATTCCTCTTCAGGAGTCGCTGGAGATCACCACCTTCTATTCATCAGTGGGCGCATACGACGAGGCCGTGAAGTTCCTTGATTTCGTTATGGCCAACGGGACGTCATATTCCTCAACCCCTATGCAGAAGAACGCGGTGGAGCCATTCACTGTCTCTCCTATGTTGAACTACATGGCTGGCTGGTACAGCACTCTCGCCGGTAAGGATGACACTGCGGTTTCTTACTATAAGAAGGCAGCGGAGATGTCTCCTGATTACTGCTTCCCATCACGTGTAGAGGAGATGGAGATGCTGCGGGACGTTGTCCTGAAAAACCCTTCCGACTACAAGGCCATGTACTACCTCGGAAACCTTCTTTACTACTACAACCGCAAGGACGAAGGCATCGCCATGTGGAAAAAGTCCGTGGAGGCGAACGACACATACGGCATGGCACTCAGAAATCTCGGATTCTCCGCCGACAACTACCGGAAAGACAAGAAACTGGCCGCGGATTATTACCACAAGGCCATCGTCGCGGATTCTTCGGATCCTAAGTTCTTCGTGGAGCTGGATGTTCTGGAAGAGGCTCTCAAGGTCCCTTCCGCACAAAGACTTGCCAGACTGGAGAAATATAGGAAGACCATCGAGCAATCAGATGACGCCATGGCACGCTACGTATATCTGCTTGTGGACAACGGCAAATACAGCAAGGCTCTCAACATTCTAGACACCAGACATTTCCGCGTTTGGGAAGGTGGTTCCACAGTCTATACCCAATTCGTGGATGCACATCTGCTCAATGGTCTCAATCTTCTATCAAGGAAGCAGGCCCGCAAGGCTCTCGAAGACTTCCTCAAGGCAGGCACATTCCCACGCAATCTGGAGACCAATGAGCTTTCCACCGGTCCTACCGTCGCCAAGGTAGCATATCACCAAGGACTTGCATACAAGGCGCTCGGTCAGACCGACAAGGCACGCGAGGCATTCGAGAAGTGCATCAACACAGCCGGCGGCGGCAGCGCATGGCAGCGCAGACGTGGTGTCGGAGATGAGAGCAAGTACTTCGTGGCGATGTCACAGAAGGAACTCGGTCTCAACGATGCCGCCACACAGACCATCAAGGAAATGCAGGCCTATGTGGACGAGCAGAATGCAGCCAAGACTACCAACGTGGACATCTACTCGAAGTTCGGCGAGGACGGTTCAAGTGACACCATCAAGGCTCGCAACATCTACATTCAGGGTCTGGTCCGTCTTGCACAAGGTGACAAGGCCTCAGCCTCCAAGTTCTTCACAGAGTCTCTTGAAATAAATCCGACAAGTGTCTGGACAAAATATTTCAACAAGACTTGCAAGTAGGTATCACTAAATATAATTAATCACTGTATTTTTACACATCACTAAAAAGACCAATCGAAATGAAGAAATGGATCAGGATGCTGTCCGCAGCATTATTTATGACGGTTTTCTTCTGATTGCCGGTATTTGCCTGAAGCTGGAACCCTGAACCGATCACGTTTCTCTTGTAAGCTCCTGTCACAGAGTTCATGATGTCGCTGTTTCGTTCCAGATCGCGGGCCCTTGCTCTGACTGTTGACCGGTACATCCGGTCTGTCATTTCTCCTGAAGAATTTGTGGCGTACCATCTTGCATTCAGGCGTCCATAATCTCCGGCATCATAGTGCCGAAGTTCTTCTCTGTATTGTCTCCACGCTTCTCTTTTCGCTCCCCATTCCGGTGAGAAGAAAGCGATTGCTGAATCTAACCAACTCATTTTCTTCCCTACCTTCCTTCAAACACGGCCACATAGGTATTGTCCAGGAGCTCTGAGCTTCCTTCCGCATT
>OQVS01000472.1_pt1 | contig 27445 bp, 19 predicted proteins | sample 1691601 | NCBI WGS metagenome assembly OQVS01 (sample SAMN03418268, study PRJEB22391) | human gut metagenome | biome: human-gut; feature: organic feature; material: feces | host: Homo sapiens | place: Tanzania | collected 2013-01 | reverse complement strand
AGGCCCAGTCTATCCAGTCCCATTGACAGCCGTGGAGCTTGTCTTTGAGTTCGAGGCATGAGGCTGCGACGATGGCGGAATAGATGGCTGCCCATGGCGACAATGCACACAGACCGACCAGCAAACCGCCGATTAGATGCTTGTAGCGGTTGCTTTTCTTCAGAAATGAGAAAATTTTGTTCATCGTTGAAAGTTTTGAATGAAACGTTATACCTTTGCATCAAAAAAACTATGTATATAGAATACCGTAAAAATGATAAGGATAGTTTTCTGAAAGCAATAATGTCAGAAAAAGACCGCGTGGCGCATCAACGAGAATCTTTAATTCGTCATTGTACCATGACAAGTGCAACGCTAATTGGTCTTGTAACTGTTTTTGGCGATACGTCTTCACAGTGTATGTCTCTTCGTGTTCTGACAGTATGTGGTGTATTGTTTCTGTTGTTGTCTGTTCTTGTTGGCGTGTGCTTCTGCTTCTGGTCAGTTTCAATGCTTTGCAAAGAACTGGAGAATGCGCAACAGCAATATCGAGCAAGGAATACCCATCTAGAAGAATTACCCGTCTCGCCAGTTTACGGAATACTTGCGAAAGTCTTTCCCTGGCTGTTGAGCCTCGGTGTTCTACTTTTGTCGGCAAGCATAGTGCTATCTTTACTGATTCATTGAGGAAATCAGCGTTTTTTTCATCGTTGTTTGTTTTTTCTTCCATATTTTGTTGTGTTTCGGAAAAATCTTATTACCTTTGCAGCAAAGCAATGTATCAAGTTATCCTCCGTCCGCGTTTATCGCGAGACACACGAGGAAGGTGACGGATCATTGCTTTTGTTTTTTATAAACTCGTAGAATGTGCATGAAGTTTCCGTCCCTATTGCATTTGACTTTCATTTCGACCCTATAGCAATCATCAACAACCTCGTAAACCTTAAAGTATGCGTCAGGGTGATCAATGCTTTCTTCATTTGGATCTATGAGTTTTGCTGTTCTAATGAGCTCGTGGGCTTTCTTCGCATATTCAAGTTTAAGAGGATACATTGGGTCGTCCTGATACTTGCTGATTGTTTCATCGTAGAAGGAACGTTTGATGACAATATTTGTTCCATCGGTCGCACTAACTTCAAATCGTTTTGCAGTGAATTTGCCGAGAGCCACTGCCGGTAATTTGTCTTTATACCAATTTACCAATGATTTTTTTGCTGTGTTAATCTTGGAGCGACTGACCTCTGTATCTATTTTATTTTGTTCAATGCTTCTTACTAACTTGCATGCAGCACATAGTTCATTTTCAGGAGCAAATCTCGCCAACTTGATTTTGTCCTTTGCGATGTCGCAGTCACGGCAACGACGAATCGTATAAGGATTGTAGTCGGGTACGGTTGTATTCTGCTTTCCTGGATTGAAATGGAAGATACCCTTTGTGTCGCGTTGCAGAGCCTCCTCGCCCAGTGCCATCGCCTCCTCATGGGGTGTGGCAGGATATTTGGACTTGCGAACCTGCACTACGGTGCAACGGCAGTTCCATCCGTTGGGTGGATAGTATTCCTCCCAAAACGGGTCTGACGGCGGGAGCGTCACGCCATTAAGCGCAGCATGCTCCGGACGCACCTTGCCATCGTTTGCCGTGCGGTACTGGAGGTTGTATCGGTCGCCGTCCTCCGAGAACCGTTTCCACTTGGCTGCCATCTCCGCAGACGACTGTACGAAGTTGTACTCCGCACGGAGATAGTTGGAGTTGTAGGTCTTGTCGATCTTACGAACATCGTTCAAAAAGGCTTCGAACGTCTTTCTGTTGCCGTTAGAATCCAGCAAGGACGGGAACGCCTCGTTCAATTCATGAAAGGTTTTTATGCCACTGAAAATATAATTAGAACGAGTGAGACGCTGGCGCATGAGGTCGGACATTTCCAATCGCTGCAAGTTGCGGTCGAGGACACTTGTATGAGCTTCTATCAAGCCTTGAACATTTTTATCAGCCAGAATGTCGATAGAGAAAGAACTTCCCTTTTGGTGGAAAAGAACTTTCATTGCATCCTTGAATCCCTTGCTAATATCTTCGCTTGGAAGGCACACGCTATCACCTGAGGCCAAACTAAGCATGCGTTTTGCCAGAGGAGTGTCCACTTGATTCATGTGGGAATAAGAAAGCAGTTCCTTTGGGAGTACCTTTCCCCTCATAATCGCTGCATTCAATTCAGCCTCGAACTCAGCATAATCAGAAAGCGCATAAGTAGAAAGGTGCTTTTTCACAAGTGCCTCATCCACATTCTCAACTTTCCAAGTGTGTTCAAGTTTTCTGTAATTGGCAGAATCATTACAATAGTCTATGTAATGCCCCAATTCATGCAACAGAGGATTGTCTTGAACGAGCTGGCCATATCGAACGGCATTTGCATGAGCTTCTTTCCAACCTCTGTAACCTCGTTTGTTCACACGGATGATTGAAGGCAACTCATCGGTCATACCCGCCTGAAACGATGCACGTGCGCCATGATACTTGGATATTTTACCCAAATCAGCCTCACGCAGTTCTGGCAAGTCCTTGATCCCATGCCTGAGCGCAATTCGTGCAGCCTCTTCCGCTTGCAGCCTTACATACTTGTCGCTGATAACGCTTGCCCATTTCTTGGCAATAGCTTCAATTTCTTCTTCATTCTTGCTCAGACACATGGAAGAAACCGAAAGCTCCTTACCAAATATTTCGGCATACCGCAGGTGCAGCCCCACATAATCAGTGGGGCTTAATCGAAAAAACTGCCGTGCGTGTTTTGCTGCTGTTCCTTAGGCTCATTGTTTTCTTTGTCACCATCGTCACCGCCATCTGGTAGCATGGGCTGCGCGTTGCGCCGCTCGCCTACTGGCATACTGTATTTCTCCGCGAAGTAGGATGAATCCACATCATAGCGGTCAGCGATCATCGTTTCGTATGCCACCTGCTGCTCAGGCGTGTAATCGACCGCATCATCCCATTCGAAGCGCAGTCCTTTGATCGGGTAGCCGTGCTTCACCATGCGTGGGATAAGCTGATTGTTGACGATGTCGCGCAGCATGGTGCAGTCGCTCTCCACCAGATTCTCGAACACCTTCAGATGTGTCTCCGACTGCGAGAGGCTGCTGCCGTCCTCGATGGTCATAGTCTGCCCTATGATGAGCTTTGATAGTTCCGAGTTGGCGCGGTCTATGCGTTTGTCATAGACATTGAAGGCATCGCCCTTGCCACTCTCCACGAATTCTATCTCCGTGTCCTGCCCGGCCACCATGTACTGGCTCGCTCCGGCATCTTTGAGCATTTTATCAAGCCGTCCCATCTCCTTGGGGTCGCGTGAGGTGGTGCGTGCAATACGCATCGGCATACCGAAAATCTCGCCGAAGGAATCCCAGAATGCCAGCATGTTCTTTTTCGGGATGGTCTGTGTCGCAGCCTTCAGGTACAAGCCGAGGTCGTCAGGCCGTCCGGCTTCAATGAGCCAGTCGGTGAAAGGTGCGGAGTGGTAGTCTATGCCCGTAGTCCAGTCCTGCCCGAGCTGTTGAATCACACGGCCGTATTCCGGAATGACATGCTTCCGCGGAATGAGTTTCACGTCCGTGTAGCATGGACATCCGTCGCCATCGGTGGTGAGGTCGCCCAGTTCGATGAGCGAGTGACCCCAGAGGTTGGCGTCGAGCGCATATTCGAACATTTGCTTGAACCACGCTTGGTCGAAAAAGTGGTGAGCCTCTTCGTCCTCATTGCCTTTGGCATCGACCAGTTTGAAAGACTTCGCCATGACGAATCCCACCCGCTGACGCACACATCCCGAGAGGTGAAGGTCTATATCCACATCGCGGTATATGTCGTAGAGCCGTTGGCGGTTCGGGCTATCGACATTGATGGCCATCTGCCAGGCAAGTCGCCAGTCGGCAATGTCCCTGCGTGTGAGCGCATCGGTGGTGCGTTGCAGTTCGATGACCATCTTCTTCATGCGCTTGCGGTCGGACGACTTTGCCAGGTTGAAGTCTCCATGCGGCGTGTGCAGTATGTTTCCACCTCCGAACATACCGCTGAAAAAGTTCTTTATATCCATAGTTACCAGTTAAATTCTTTGATTGTTGGCTGCACTCGGCATAGCCAAAATGAATTTTGTCTCTGCTCTCATTTGCTCACCAATTATGTCGTAATTGTTTCTGTGAACCGAACAATAGCAAGTCGCCTGTTGGCGTGCCGTCCCCGTCGGTGGCGAGGGGCAAGTCCGGGATGATTCTGCCAGCCTGCACGCCCTCCAGCCATTTGACGGCTCGCTCGTAGCGCTCCTTGCGTATCTCACTGCCCATCTTCTGGGGCATTGCCGCAATCATGTGATAGAGTGCGATGTCTGCGGCATACATTACCACCAGGCGGTTGCGGCTTTCGCCTTCTGCCGAGAACACCGCCTCCGTGTCGTATCTCGGACGGAGGTAGCCGGAGATCTCCTCGCAAGCCTCCAGCTCCGCATTGTCGCGTATCTCCTGCGATGCCTGCGACACGACCTTCAGCGCATTCTCGCCGATGACAACCCTGTAATCATTATCTGTGATAAACATGTCTGTCCTCCTTTCTAACGTGTCACATACAGGGCGCGGCGCTCGATGTCGGCAATCCTGATACCCTTGCGGAATCGGTGCTTCGCGACCAGCTCGCGGATGGTGCGTTTCGGTACGACCTTCAGCGAGCCGTTCATGTAAATCACATAATACTTCATGCCAAACAGCTTTGAGAGCTCGTTGGCCTTCTTGATGGCACGCTTGCACTGCCATTCCCAGATAATGTCCTTTATAAGTTGTATCATCGTCACCAAATGTTTTTGGCGGTCGGCCTTTTGCCGAACACCGGTTTGAAACTCTCCTGTCGCGTATTGCGCTGGAGCATCCATATAGCACCCTCGTCAGCGTCAGGCGCGTCGTCATGCACACGGCTGCCACGCTCCAGTGCCAACGTCTGCTCTATGCCCACCTGCATGTCAGGGTCTTCCTTCTTGCGCTCGTTGTACCAGACGAAGCCTCGCTCCCAGAGCGGGCTGACCGCCTCGATGCGCTGGATCTTGTCAGGCTTCTTCCGCTTGTCGGGCATGATGGGCAACTGGTAGCCACGCAGCTCGCCCTCACACGCAAACTCGTCCAGGATCACGTCCTGCATGAAGTTCGCCTCCATGAAGAACTGAATTGCCACCGTATCGCGTGTGCGCTCATAGAGGTCGTACAACCACCGCACCATCTCGCTGACCGTCGCCTGGCGCACGAAAGAGTCGATGAGATGCAGTTGAGAGCCGATCTTTCCCCACAATCGGCACGCCTTGTAGTCGTTGGCCGTCGTCGATTTGAACGAAGGGTCCGTGTAGCATACCAGCATGTCGTACTTCTCCAGCTTCGGCAGCCGCTTGTAGCGAATCCACTCCGCGCGGAAGATGGTGCCGTCCACGATTGGGTTGTGCATCATCTCCTTCTCCCAGGCCCGATAGCCCACGAAGTCGCGGTAAGCCTGCGCCTCCTCTTTGGTCCATTTTTCTTTCCACACCGGCTCTCCGTTACGATCGACCGCTACGATTTTAGAAAGAAACACACCCTTTGTGCGTGAGAGGTTGTAAAGCACCGAGTTCTTGCTGATGAGGTTGCCCACCATGATGAAGCGTCCGCGGCCCACATCGAGCGCACCGAAGAGCGCCTCCTTCACCCAGTCGGTCAAGTCGTGAACCAGCTTGTCGTTCTTGCAAAGCTGATCGTCGTCAAGGTCGTCGATGACGATGTAGTCAGGACGGGATTCACGGTCACGCAGACCACGAGGCGACTGTCCACGACCGCAGGCAAGGAACTTCACGCCGTTCTTGGTCTTGAACTCACCCTCCTGCCATCCGCCATCGTTCTTCTGCTGTCCGAAGTCGGCAATGAGACGCTGGTTGTATTCCAGCTCGGCCTGAATATCGCCAAGCAGTCGGTCGGCATTGTCCTCCGACTTTCCCACGACCACCATGAAGTTGATGAGCCGCTTTGGCTGGAACATCAACCAGAGCGGCGTGAACACATCTAGATGAGTAGATTTGGCATGGCCACGCGGCCACATGAACACCGCCTTCAAGTCGGGCGTGTTGCGTACCTTGCGCGCCGCCTCATTATGGAATGGCGCATTGTGGATGGTGCGTATGACCTCGCCGGTCGACTTGTCACGCAATTGCAGGAAGTGGGGGAAGTAGTACTCGCAGAACGCCGCATAGTTGTTGAGCAGCCGCTTGATGCGCTGGTCCCTTTCCACGGACGTCTCGCTTTTCAGAAGGGACGTGTCCGTAATGGCCTGCACTTGCCGGCACCGCTCTTTCCACTCCTCGTATGCCTTTTTCTTCTCTGCTGCTGTTGCCATAGGCTGCCTCCGCTATTTAACTTTGTTGAATAGTGGCTGCACTCGGCATAGCCAAAATGAATTTTGTCTCTGCTCTCATTTGCACACTATTTTATGACCATCTGCTCCGTGATGTACATGTCCTGGTACTTGTTGATGACGCGCATCAACTCGGGAGTCACGTCGGGGTCCGTCTGCGAGCGGTACTCCAACCACTTGGAGAATGCCATGAACACCTCGATAGCATCCACCACGTTGGCCTTCTTGTCGAGCTTCTCGATGACCGACGAGAGTTTGGCCAGCTTGTCACCGAGCCCTGCTATGAGGGCGGGGTCGTTGGAATTGTTCACTTGCGTAATGAGCGTGTCGATTGTGAGCAGCAATTTGTTCACCAACTCCGGGCGTGTGATGTTCTTGGCGGCCCGCGCCTCTTTCCACCCGTCGGCTGAGCACCACTTGGATATGGTGACGCGCGACACGTCCACCTTCTCCGCGATTTCCTGCTGCTCCATTCCCGAGAGATAGAGCGTGCGTGCCAGCGATTTGATTTTATCCAAATCCTTCTTCGTTCTGCGATTGGTGCGAGCCCCATCGCTCTCACTCATTCGGATTTTCTTCTTTTCTATATCTGCCTTTGTCATGTTTGATAAGGTTGTTTGTTCACTTCGGGACACACCACGCCCCGAATTCTTGTGCAAAAGTGCCACGATTTCAGTGTCCCGCCAAAAAAGTGTGCAATGGTTTCATAGAAGTGTGCAACCATTGCACACTTTTTTGGCGGGTTGACAATTACCTCGTAATATTGCACTCGGAAACCGCGAATCGGGCAATGCTGCCCAGAAAACGACAATGATATATGAGTAAAGGAAAACGTGTCAGAATAACCAACGACAGCCTGAACAGCTACGGGACAAGAGTGCTGACGGCTGGCATGAACGTGGAACAGTACCAGCGCAACCCCGTCCTGCTATACATGCACGAGCGTGGAAATGTGATAGGCTACGTGAAGGACTTGAAGGTGGAGGATGGCGAGGTGACTGGCGAACTGATGTTTGACGAAGCCCCCGAGCTTTCCGTGCGCTGCAAAAAGCAGTACGAGTTCGGCAGTCTGAAAATGGTGAGCGCAGGACTCGACATCCTGGAGACGAGCGAGGACCCCGAGTTGCTGGTGCAAGGACAGACCCGCCCTACCGTCACCAAGAGCAAGCTGTTTGAGGTCAGTCTGGTGGACGTCGGATCCAACGACGACGCCATCGTGTTGCAGAAAGACGGCAAGAAAATCACTCTCGGCAAGGACAGCGAGTGTCCCTTGCCAATGTTGAACAATAATAATCAAAAACAAATGGAACAGAAACAGTATGCCCTACAGTTGGGCTTGCCGGAAACGGCGACTGATGCGGAGATCACCGCCAAGCTCAGCGAGCTGAATGCTGCTAAGCAAGAGAACGAGAGACTCCAGAAGGAGAAGGAGACCCTCACGCTTGCCAGTATCACGGCCGCCGTGGAAAAAGCGGTAGGAGAGAAGCGTATCACCCCTGACAAGAAGGATGAGTTTATCAACCTTGGCAAGGAGGTCGGCCAGGAGAAGTTGGAGCGCATCATCTCTGCCATGTCGCCACAGATGAAGCTCAGTGCCGTTATCGGCCACCAGGGTGGAGCTTCAACCCAGCAGCCTGCCACATACAAGAAACTGAGCGATGTGCCGTCTGCCGAACTCCTTACACTCCGCAAAGAGCAGCCCGAGGAGTATAAGCGACTCTACAAGGAGGAGTACGGCATGGAGTGTGAACTTTAAGTACAAACCAATAATACAAAAAGAATGAAAACAATTTTGACCATGATTACAGCTTTGCTGTTCAATGCGTTTACAGGAGCTGTGGTCGGTATGACTTTGGGCGTGTCGCCCGTGGCGGGTGCAGTAGGTGCCAATGCCATCGCATTAGCCGTGAGCGGTGCAATGCCAGTGGGCGTGGCACGCGAGGGCGTGCTGAAGGAGATTTGGACGGGCGAGTTGGTCAAATACCTCCGCCGTGGCTTGGAAGCCACTTGGCTTGAGGGTATTCCTGACGCCTCAAGCATCGTTGACAACGATGTCATCCATCTGGTGGAGGTAGGCGTCGATCCCGAGGTGCTTGTCAACAACACGACCTACCCAATCCCCTTGCAGGCACTTGGCGACAAGGACATCGCCATCCAGCTTGACAAGTTCCAGACCAAGGTGACTCCCATCACCGATGATGAGCTCTATGCCATCAGTTACGACAAAATGTCAAGAGTGAAGGAATCCCATGGCAACGCCATCAACGATGCCAAGTTCGCGAAGGCTGCCCATGCGCTTTGTGCGAAGCAGAATACGGAGAAGACGCCTGTGCTGAAAACCACTGGTGAGAAGGACCCCGTGACGGGACGCTTGAAAATGACCAAGACCGACCTGCTCAGCGCGAAGCGCCAGATGGACGCTCTGAAAGTGCCATCCCAGGGGCGACGGCTCGTACTTTGCTCGGACCACATCAACGACCTTCTGGAGACTGAGCAGACATTCCGCGAGCAGTACAACATCAACCGTAACGACGGAACTGTCGGACGCTTGTACGGGTTCGACATCTACGAGTTTGCCAACAACCCCATCTATACCCAGACTGGCACGAAGAAGGACCTTGGCACGGCGGCAGTGGCAGGAGAGTTCCAGGCTTCGTTCGCTTTCTATACGGCCCGCGTGTTCAAGGCCACCGGCTCGACGAAGATGTACTGGGCGCCTGCAGAGAACGACCCGGAGTATCAGCGCAACAAAATCAACTTCCGCCACCGCTTCATCTGTATGCCAAAGAAGGAGGATGCCGGTGTCGTGGTGATGAGTGGCTACAAGGCTGTGTAACCATGGCGAGGATGAAGTATCTGGTGCTTCACTGTACGGCGACTCCCGAGGGGCGGGAGGTGACGGGGGCGGACATCCGCCTCTGGCACACGGCTCCCGTCGCCAATGGCGGCCGTGGCTGGAAGCAAGTGGGCTATACGGACCTGATCCGTCTGGACGGCACCGTGGAGCGGCTTGCTGGCAACAACGAGGATGCCGAGGTGGACCCCTGGGAGGTGACGAACGGTGCGCGTGGGTACAACAGCGTGAGCCGCCACGTGGTGTATGCCGGTGGCCTGGCCAAGGACGGCAAGACGGCGAAAGACACCCGCACGGCCGCCCAGCTTCGGTCGATGGCGGACTATGTGCGGCGCTTTCACAAGCGTTTCCCGCAGGTCCGTATCGTCGGCCATGGTGAGCTGCCCGGCGTGAGCAAGGCGTGTCCCAGCTTTGACGTGCAGGCATGGCTGCGGAGCATCGGTATCAGACAGTAAGTACGACAAAATAACCAAAAGATCAGACAAGGGATGGCGGAGACTATCATGCAGATCCTGCAATGGGCTATACCCTCGGGCGGCATAGGTGCCGCCATCGCTTGGGTCGCGAACCGCAAGGTGAAGTCGGCTCAGTCGGCGAAGAGCGTGCATGACACATACAAATTGATGTACGAGGATATCAGCCGTGAGCTGCTCGCGACGCAGAAGAAAGTAGATGAAAGTACGAAAGCAATGGAGGGGCTGGGCGCCGAGAACAAACAGATACGCTATGCGCTCAACCGCCTCACGAGGGCTATTCAGGCTATTCAGCGCTGCCCTCACAGTGGCAATTGCCCTGTCAGCAGCGAGCTGCAGCTCGACGCGGAAAGTGACGAGCGCCGAAAGGCAAGCGGCAAGCGCGGAGGCAAGGGACAGCGTGTCAAGGGACGTGAGGACGGTGCGGCAGACGTTTTGGACGGAGCCGGTGGCCGCGGACACGGCCCGGCTGGCGATAGCACTTGACACGACCCTGTGGCATCTGCCTGAGGGTGCGTCGTATGTGGCGAGCTCCGGACGTGCCCACGTGAAGGCCATCGTGCGGAAAGGACAAAAGGGCGGCATGCCGACGCTGCTGATAGAGAGCGGTTGTGACAGCCTGTCGCGCCTGTGTGCCTATTACGAGGCCGAGAACGAGCGGCTGAGCGTGGCCAACTCGCACCTGCGCAGTAGCAGCGAGATGCTGAAGGAGGAGCGGTTGAGGTCCTGGAAGACTTGGCCCGTTTGGAGTGTTTTTGTGGCTGGCTTCTTGGCTGGCATAGTATTAACAATCATAACAAGAAAGATATGGCAAAAAGTGTATTGGACGGCACGGACTTGATTCTGTCCATGGGTGGGAACGCCCTCGGCTTCTCGACGGGCTGCAAAGTTTCCACCTCGGCCGAAACTGGCGAGCGCGTGACGAAAGAGGCATCCGGTGGCAAGTGGAAGGAATCGTATGTGAAGAGTTTCTCAGAGCAGATTTCCGCCGACGGCGTGGTGCTGACGGATGGCACCGACGAGGTTCCGTCGTATGACCAGGTGAAGGACGCCATGCTGAAGGGCGAGCCCGTGGATGCGGCTTACAACCTGCGCGATGGTGACAAGCGCACTGGCAAGGCCGCTGGCGGCTACCAGGGCAAGTATCTGATCACCTCCCTGGACCTCGACGCCCAGGCTGGCGATGACGCGAAATATTCGATTACGCTGCAGAACTGCGGCAAGGTGGAGAAGGTGGGCACGGGCATCACCGAAGCGGCTGGCACAGTATAGGCTTATGAATGTAGTGAAAATCAAACTGGGCGACAAGGAATATCCCTGCCGTGTGACCATGGGTGCCATGGTCCGCTTCAAGAACGAGACTGGCAAGGACGTGATCCGGCTGGAGAAGGGTGACATCTCCGAGCTGATGCAGTTCGTGTATTGCTGCGTGAAGAGCGCGTGCAATGCCGACAAGGTAGCGTTTACCTACGACTTCGAGACCTTTGCCGACCTTCTGGAACCCGACACGGTGAACTCTTTTTACGCATCCATGGATAGCGAAAAAAAAACGCCTCCGCAACAGGAGACGACGAAGTAAGCGTCGAGGATTTGCTCGGCGTTGCGATGGGGTGTATCGGGATGAGTAGGGAGGACTTTGAGCGATGCACCCCGTCTGAGTTTTACAAGGCTTGGGAGCGATGGGCGGAAACCAGGCGTGATGCGGAGCGCAGTGCTTGGGAACGCACGCGCGTATCAGCGCTCTTCGCCCTCCAGCCCTATGCGAAAGGTACTCTCCGGCCGCATGAAATCCTACCGCTGCCATGGGACGAGGAGCAGCCCCCCGAGGAGCGTGAGGAGGTAAGCAAGGAGGAGTTCAATGCCCGATTCGAGGCCGCCAAGCAGCGATTCGGGTTAAAATAAGGAAACATGGCAAAGGCAGTAGAATTTCAAATCAAGATCAAGAGCAACGATGGTGGCGTGTTCCAGCAGCTGACCGTGGAAGCGGAAGGTCTTGACAAGGTCCTTGACGAGGTTGGCGCTACGGCCGTCTCCACGGGCAACCATCTCCGTGAGATGGCAGAGAAGAGCCTCGTCCTTGACGCGGCGGTACGCTCGATCCGCGAGCTTGGTGACATGGTGAACGGACTTGCCGAGCCTTTCGAGAGCTTCGAGACGGCTATGCGCAGTGCCAACACGATGGCTGGCAAGAGCGGTGCGGAGTTTGACGCGCTCACCCATGAGGTGGTGGAACTGAGCAAGAATATACCGCTTGCCAGGGAGGAGCTGGCCAATGGCTTGTACCAAGTGATTTCCAATGGCGTCCCCGAGGATAACTGGATTGAGTTTCTCAACAAGTCGAGCCGCAGTGCGGTGGGTGGCATCGCCGACCTGGGCGAGACCGTAACCGTCACCTCGACGCTTATCAAGAACTACGGCTTGGAATGGGATCAGGCGGGAAATATCCAAGACAAGATACAGATGACTGCCAAAAACGGTGTGACCAGTTTTGAGCAGTTGGCCCAGGCACTGCCCCTTGTCAGCGGTAGCGCATCGCAGCTCGGTGTCTCCATGGACGAGTTGATGGCGGTGTTTGCCACCACGACAGGCGTGACTGGTAACACGGCGGAAGTCTCCACCCAGCTGGCGGCGGTACTCAATTCCCTTATCAAACCATCTGCCGAGGCGACCAAGGCCGCCAACGAGATGGGAATCGGCTTTAATGCGGCGAGCATCCAGGCCGCCGGTGGACTGGAGAACTTTCTGTTGGGTCTCGACGCGAGTATCCAGGAATATGCCGCCAAGACTGGGCAACTCAGCCAGACCATCTACGGCCAGCTCTTCGGAAGCGCCGAGGCCATGCGTCTGCTTGGCTCACTGACTGGCGAGCAAAAAGAGAAGTTCTCACAGAACATCGGTGCGATGGCGGATTCGGCTGGCGAGATGGACGAGGCTTTTGACAACATGTCATCGACCGGGGAGAGCCTGCGGATGGTCCTTGCCAACCAGATGCACGCCCTGATGGACTGGGCCGGCGCCCTGGCCAGCAGTTCCGGCCCGTATGTGGAATGGATAGCCAATAGTGGTGCCGCACTGATGGGTATTGTGCAGCTCAGCCACGGGGTCAAGACCATGGTGGCCGGGCTGAAAGCCATGAAGGTGGCCACGCTCGCGCAGGCGGCCGCCTCCAAAGCGGTGGCAGTCGCCTCTAGTATTTGGAAAGCCACACAAGTCGCCCTTAATCTGGTTCTCAGCGCCAACCCCATCGGTGTTGTCGTGATGGCAGTGTCGGCGCTGGTGGGCATGCTGGTGGCCGCATACAAAAACAATGAGCGCTTCCGGAAGAACTGCGACGCACTCTGGTCCACAGTGAAGAAATTGGCCGGTGCCGTGTGGGACTATCTCGTCAAGGCATTCGAGAAGGCAAGCGAGGTAATCAAGAAGGCCTGGGAGTGGGTGAAGACATTTTTTGGCATCAAGGATAATGGTGTCGCTCAAGAGACGGCAGAACTGGATGCGAATACCAAGGCTACGGATGCGAATACCAAGGCCAAGACCAAGAATGCAAAGACAGCCTTGGCCAGGAACAAGAAACTGAACGCCCCGGCTACTGATAGTGGAAGCGGCGATGGCAAGACGGGGGCCAAGGATAGATTCAGCGGCAAAAACCTCATTGCCAACGCTCGGAGTTACAAAGAGATTGGTAACAACATACAGTATTACCAAAACAAGCTGGAAACCGCTAATGGAACAGACGCCGCGGCCATTGCGCTATATTCAAGGAAAATCACTGCCCTTCGAAAGCAGCAGGATGCCATCACGCACTTGCAGGAGGCGGCCAGCCGCCCCAGTGAGCTGAGAACCTTGAAGGACATTGACGCAGAGTTGTCCTACCAGCAGGGGATCCGTGAGAGAGCGTCTGCCAGTGAGCTTGCGGCGATTGGTATGGAGATACAGCGTTTGAACGACCTTAAAACGGCGTTTGAACGTAATGCACACGTCGGTATTCCTATCGAGAAGATACAGACCTACCAGCAACTCGAAGGCGAGCTGCAGTATTATGCCAGTCTGTTGAAGACTGCCACCGCAACGGAGCGCGTGGAGATTCAGAAGCAGATTGACGCTCTTGAAGAGTTGAAGAATGCGTTTGAGCTCAACACCCACGTCAGCATCCCTATTGAGAAGATCCAGACCTATCGACAACTCGAAGGCGAGTTGCAGCATTATGCCGACCTGCTGAAAACCGCCACTGCGACGGAGCGCGTGGAGATCCAGAAACAGATCAACGCCTTGGACGAACTGAAGAAAAAGTGGGATGAGACACTTGATGAACTGAAGGCACCCGAGGATATCTCGCGCCTGAACACCATGGAGTCGTTGGACGATGCCGTCAGTTATTATCAGGCAAAGCAGAAAAAAGCCAGCGCATCGGAGATAGACGGCATCCAGCGCACGGTGCTGGAGTTGGAGAAGAAGCGCGAAGCCTTGAAACGGCTGACCCGCATTCCCGAAATGGAACAGGAAGTGTCGAAACTCGACGCTATGGAGGGGAAGCCGTTGATGCTGGAGCTGAAAGCAATCGGGATTGACGGTGTTAAGAAGAGAGTCAAAGAATTGCGGGACATGCTCTCTGATGTCCAGAACCCCATCGACGAGGCACAACGTGCTTCCATAGCGAAGCTTATTGGAACCTACGAGGAGTACGAACGGCGCATCCGCAAGAGCAACATCACGCTGGCCGATTCGTGGCACACGATGAAGGGAGTTGGCGGTGGCGTCACGGCGCTCACCGACGCTTTGCGCGGCAACCGTGACGCCTGGCTCACGATCACCGGGGTTGTCGATGCGGCGCTTCAGATCTATGATGGCATCAAGGGTGTCGTCTCAATCATCCAAGCACTGACCGCCGTGACTGCCACCTCCAACACCGTGGTGGCGGCAAGCGGTGCTACCGCCGCCTCTGCGGCAACGGCAAAGGTCTCGGCAGGAGCGGAGGAAGTAGTCGCTTCGATGGCGACGATAGCTGCTGTAAAAGCAGAGGCCATGGCGTTCCGTGAGCTGGCCGCGTCAAAGTTCATGGCGGCGCACGCCTATATCCCGTTTGCCGGAGCGGGCATCGCGGCTGGCTTCATCAGTATGATGCAGGGTCTGGTGGCCTCGGTGGCCGTGACGCCATTCGCCAATGGTGGTATTGTGTATGGACCGACCCTGGCACTGATGGGCGAGTATGCCGGAGCGAAAAGCAATCCGGAGGTGATCGCGCCACTGAACAAATTGAAGTCGCTGATAGGCAACGACGGTAGTGGCGGTGGTGGCATATATGAGCTCAGGGTGAAAGGCAGGGACCTCGTGGCAGTGCTTGCCAACGAGACCCGCATCAATAGAAAAGGAACGAATATCAAAATATAGGGACATGTATCTGCACGGACATTTCTATAATGAGCAGGAGGAGCGCATCGAGGTGCATATCCTGACGCGAGGCGACAAGTCAAAGGAAGCCATTATCGGCGAGAAAAACGGGGAGCTATCGTTCACTGACGATCCAGTGGAGCTGACAAGCCAAGTGAACGACACGTTTGACCATTTGCTCTGCCAGCAGGCGACGGTAAGGCTGCTGGTAAGGAACTTCATGCCCGAGCTCTTCTGTGCCTCCTGCCGTGATGCCGTAGTGAATATCTTCCGCGAGGGGAAATGCCTCTTCGCAGGATACGTCGAGCCGCAGAGCTATTCGCAAGGGTACAATGAGGAATATGACGAGATCGAGCTGAGCTGCATCGATGCGCTGACTGCCCTGCGTTACGCCAGATACCGTGACGTGGGCTCGCTTGGCGTGTTGTACAATGTGGTGAAGGCGTCAGCGGAACAACGCACGTTTCTCGCGCTGCTGAAAGAGATAGTGGGCGGCGTGGCGGCTGGACTTGACATTGTTGGCAACCATGCCACGCTCTACCTGTACGACGGGAGCAAGGCGGTGGACGGCACCACGGCCAACCGTTATGCTATTTTCAGCCAATTATCGGTGAACGAACTGCTATTTCTGGGCAGTGAGGAGGACGACGTGTGGCAGCAGGACGAGGTGTTGGGGGAGATACTGAAGTACCTGAACCTCCACATCGTTCAGGATGGGTTCGTGTTTTATCTGTTCTCCTGGGAGAGCGTGAAGGGCAACGAGCGCATCTACTGGCGAGATTTGCAGACTGGCGCAAGCGTGACGACGGCTCGGCAGACGACGGATATCGTGACGGGCATGGTAACTGATACGGGTACGACAATCAGCGTTGGCGAGGTGTACAACAAAATCATGCTGACATGCCGTGTGGAGCGTATGGAGCGTCTGATAGAGAGCCCGCTTGACGAAGACCTGTTGTCAAGCCCGTACAGTAACAGGCAGAAGTATATGACGGAGTATAGCAGTGATGGTTCCGGCAAGTCGGCCATCGAGGCGTTTGATGCGATGACGCACGACCGGTCCACGACGTATACGGGCGGCTGCGTGACTGATTGGTATGTGCAGGTGAAGCAGAACAGCGGATGGGTCTTTCCAGGTGGCAAAGGCGGTGTCGCTGATCTGTGGGCAGCGTATTGCAGCGACGGACGCAACCAACAGGACTTGCCCAACGCACTGGCGAAGGCTCCTGGTGCCGCCCTGCTCTCCTTTGGCAAGGAAGAGCGGAAGACGGATGGAAAAGACAACTCACCAACTGCGAAAATCGCCATGACGAACTATCTGGTGGTAAGCGTCAATGGCAACTGCGAAGATGGGGAGGAGCGTGCTTACCCGAACGCAGCCTCGCTGAAGGCTGGCATGCCGATGGCGGTCTATAGCGGGCAGCTGAGCGGCGGCGTGTTTTCCCCTTCCGACGAGGAGACGACAAATTATATCGTTCTGAGCGGAAGCCTGGTCCTGAATCCCGTAATGGGGCTGACCGACACGTATGAGGCGATTCGTACTTACAAGCCGTCTCCGGGGAGCATTCACAGTCCGATATACGACGGCATCAACCAATGGAAGGGTGCGACGGTTCCAAGCCGCAATAACGGTGACGGACGCTACTACACGCAGCGGTGGTGGAAGGCCGTGCAGCCTGGGGATGAGCCGATATGGGACCAGGCGACTGCACACGGCCTGGTTCCCTTTACCGACGGTGGACCGCAGCTCTGTGAATTCAAGTACAGCGCCATCGGTGACGGCGAGGACCACGTGTCGAAGGTGGCTGTGTTGGCGTGCATGCTGATTGTCGGTGACAAGTGTGTGGTGGAGAAGGGCACGCAGGGTCAGGTTACGGACTTCGAGTGGCGCAAATACAAGACGCTGGAGCAGTGTGCGGACGAGGACGAGTACTACCAGCAATGCTTCACGATTGGCTTTGACCCGAAGATCGGCGACAAAATAGTAGGTTCTAAGTTTGACTTGCAAAACAATGTGAGTTATAGACTTGGCATCGACGCAGAAGGCATAGCCATCCCTGTGAGGAAGGCGGACGGCGTGAGCGGACAGGTGCGCTTCATGATACTAGGCCCGGTCAATACGTTGTGGGATGTGGTGACACGACGGCACCGGACATGGTTCCGTCATACGAAATGGACCAGCACGGCAATACCGTTGCTGGCACATGTTAGCAGTATCATGGTGGAGGCATTTGAGGTGAAGATATACAGCGACAACGGAATGGTGAACAACGGCGGAGACAACGACCTTATCTACATGAGCGACACGAAGGAGAGTTTCGTGAACGTGAAAGAGGTGGAGATGCGGCTGAACTCGTCGCTGACGGCAGCGGAGTGCCGACGGCTTGGCGTGACAGACAGCGTGAAGATGAGCACGCCGTTGAACACGGTGACGGGCGAGGGACTATCGACTGTGTATGACCATGCGAGGGGTGAGAGCGCGAAGCCCGAGCAGCTATATGTGGATGATTACTATAAGGAGTGGCACGCACCGAGGGTGGTGATGACGCAGCGCCTGACGGATACGGACGGTGGTGTCGTGAGTCTGTTCGCGCACTACCGCCATCCTGCGATGAGCAAGACCTTCTTCGTGCAAGCCATGAGCCGTAACCTGGAGGACGGATCTGCAGAAATGACACTAAAGGAGATTGAGCAATGATAGACGTGAAGATTATCAAGAAGCCACGTGACGGACAGGCTACTTCCGGTGGTTCCTGGGGTTCGGGCGTGAAAGAGGCCGCCCACGCTGCGAGGGCTGACGTGGCTGACCTGGCCATGGAGGCCAGGCATGCGAAGGAAAGCGACCATGCCGTTTCTTCCGACGAGGCCACCCACGCCATCGAGGCAGACCATGCGAAGGAGGCGGACAACGCGGCGCAGTGGGCACGCCATGAGTTCGGCAACTATATGGACCAGCCCGTGCGCACGGAGGATGGTGTTACTTTTGAGTCTTTGATCCTGCGCGGATTCATGGCCAGCCCGGATTTCGTGGATGGCTTTGAGGGGTTCGGGCATAAGCTGTGGAATGACGGAGGGCTCTCGTGCCTGACATTGGACAGACTGACAGTTCGGCAGACGATGTCCGTCTTCGAACTCCTGATCAACAAGGTGCGCAGTGTTGGAGGCCAGATCTGCGTGAGCGCTGCCAATGGAAAAATCAAGGCGGTGGAAGAGGTAGGCGAGGATTATGTCATCAGCTTTGAGCAGGAGAACACCTTCGCAGCCCACGACTTGATGCGCTGTCAGACCTTCACGGGTGGCGGTTTGAAAAGCTACTGGGTAGAGGTGAGCAGCGCCACGGGAGATACCGTGATCGTTGCGAAGAGCGAATTCACCTCGTCTGTTCCAGAGGTAGGTGACGAGTGCGTACTGATGGGCAATACGGTGAACCAGAAGCGTCAGAACCTGGCACTCATCGCAGCCACCGAGGACGGCATGCCCCGCATTGACGTGTTGAGTGGCGTGAAGGCCAAAAACTTCTCCGGAGCTCTGCGAGCGCGTCTGGGCAATCTGGATGGAATCATAGACAGCTGGTTCCCCTCGGCGAAGCAGCCTCGTGGCAACGGACTGTATTGCGACAATGCCTTCTTGAAAGGCACGTTCCTGCTGGAGACGGGCGAGGACGTGAAGACACGCTTCGAGGCGACTGAGGGGAAGATAGAGAGTGCGGTGGAGGGTGTGCGCCGGGACCTCATGCCAGACCAGGGATATCTGAGTAATCCTTCTTTCAACGATGGCTTGGATAACTGGTGGACGCAAAACGAGGCGGTGTTTTTCCTAGTAGGCAAGAGGTGGGTCTGGGCTAACGGAGGCTTGTTGTCAAAGCGCGGAGACGGGGTGCGCGTGACGACGGACATGGGGAGAACCGTGGTCTATATCAAGAACAAGTATATCTGCCAGAAGAACAAGTGCTTCGCCAAGAAGCCCGATATGCCAACGGGTGGTGACGGCCAGAAGGACCCCCAGCCCGTCTATCTAGGATTCTTCTATCGCGTAGCCGAGGCGGGGATACTTACTGTTGGGTTTGACGGGGTGGACAAGACAGGGTTTGCCGAATACGATTCTTTCAACGTGGAGCAGAATCTCGAAGTGACGTCCGGCTACCAGCAATTCACCTGCGAGGGACTCTGGAACGGGACGGGTGACTTCAAGTTGTCGTTCACTGGCGAGATCTATCTGTATATGCTCGTTCTGAGCACAGACAAGGTGGATAGTCTAACCTACAAGTATCGCACGCTTTTCGAACAGAGCGAGAAGCTGATCAACATCGCCGCGCAGAACTTCGACAAGGACGGCAATGTCCTGGCGGGTAGCGGCATTATGGTGAAGCCCACGGGTGTAGGAATCTATTCGCAGGGCAGTGACGGCAAGTTCGCCCTGATTGGCACAGAGGTGTCTTGCCCAGATGGCAAGACGCGAATCATGCTAATGTCGGACAACATACAACTGGAGGGTTATACGACCATTAACAAAAACTTCAAAATCGACCAAAAAGGCAATATGGAGGCCAATGATTGCAAGATCAAGGGCGAAGTATTTGCCACCAGCGGTAAATTCAAAGGGGCCATTGGCGCTCCGTATGTGAACATGGGCGCTGCGCAGACGCAGTGGCCGTCAGTAAACACTGGGATGAACATCATGGTGTCCGACCCGGAGCGTGCGCGCGGTGGCCTTGTGTTACCAGTGTACGAGGAAGTGGACGGGGTGGAGTGTGACATCATCAACGTGAGCGAAGAGGCCACTAATGTGGTGCTGCCTGGTAATGACGATGCTTATTCGCGCTTTTATTATCGTGGGCGCCGCATCATGAGCGTACATCTGGGCGGGCATTTTTGCCGTGCTCGGCTGAAAGCTTTCCGGCTTCATCAGGCGAAGGTCTGTTCCTGGCTGGTTCTGAACACGTCCGACTTCGAACTGGCGGCGACCGCCGACGGGGCTGGAGTGTATGCCAAGGCACTGGAGGAGTAATAACGAAAAACAAATGACATGACAAACGAGGAGAAAAACGAATTGAAGGCCGCGGTGCTCCAGGAGCTCCAGACTGAATCTCAGGATGTGGGCGAGTTGCAGCCCGTGGATACCCTTGACGGCCTGCAAAGCCTTCCTGCGCTTCACGGCAAGGAGCTAGTGTCCGCACCGGTAAGCCTGCTTTCGAAGCCCGCGCAAGATGCCGCTGCGGCTGCCGAATCTGCGGTGAATGATGCCGTAAATAAGGCGGAGGTGTCCACGCAGGACGCCATCGCCAAGGCCGACAGCGCAGTGAAAGACGCCGTGGGAAGAGCCGAGGCGGCCACACAGGAGGCAAAGGCGAAGACGGATGCGGCCGCACAGAAGGCTACGGATGCAGCCGCGAAGGCCGAGGCGGCCACATCCTCTGCCCAGTCAGCCGCAGAACTCGCCACGGAAGCTGCGGGCAAGGCAGAAAAGTCCGCCGACGCGGCGGATGCTGCGGCAGAGCGTGCCGAGGCGGTGGAGGCAGGCTATCACGAACTGGCCACCCATGCAAAGAATGGCGTCACGGCACGGTTTGATGGTTTCGTGGATAACGTGATGCTGGCGCAGATGTCCGTGGTGACGGTTGACGGCGTGTACTTCGACATGTCGCGCAAATCTTTCGTCGGAAAAAACGGAGCAAACTATGTCAACAACTGGGGCGGCGCCGACTTGTTCATGAACGCCGATCGAACGGAGATTCTGAAGGACAAGGTGTATCTGCTGGAGGACGTGCCCTATGTGTGGAACTCGGAGGAGGACACCCTGGTAGAGACGGGCGGCCGTGGTGGCGGCAATACCTACAACGTGACAACAGAGGTACCGTTGGAGAGCGGCTTCTATACCTTGGAGACGGCCATCAAGGCCGTGGCGGTGAAGCTGCGAGCGAAGGGGCGGTGCGTCACATTCGAATCGTCCCATGGCAAATGGGAGACGAGTCAGTTTGTTGGCACGAGTCTCGACTCGTGGGAGAACCCTGAGAGCTGGGGCGACTCCAGTGGTGGCGGCAAGGTAAAGAGCGTGACGCTGAATGGGGTGAAGCATGATCCGAACGATGCAGGCGACATAAGCCTGGCCGTGGAGGTTCCGGAGGTGGACGCGAGTCTCGATTCGGAAAGCACGAACGCCATACAGAACGGCGTCGTGGCCGCGAAACTGAGCGAGCTGGAGGCGCATACGCTCGGCTCGATAGAGGTGGTTCCTGATGGTGATGACAACTATCTGTATGCCTACGACATGAAGGGTGTGGCGATAGGCGCGCCTGCCAAGCTACCTGCGGGTGGCGGCGGTGGTGGCACATCGTCGGCAAGCCGTATCGTGGTGACGGCAAAGGTGGCTCCTGAGCTTGTGAAAGAGGGCGGCTCTTCGCTGCTGACCTGGACATACGACCACGTGAACTCAGAGGGAAATAGCGATGGCGTCAACGCGACTGTGAAAATCACCGTGAAGCTCGGTACCACCACGTTGTGGACGCAGGAACTGCGCAACGTTTCAAGAGGCACGTACACGGCAGACCTCTCTGCTTATATGTCAGTTGCGGGAAACGTGGATGTATATGTGGCGGCGGAATGCACGAGCGCAGAGGGTGAGAGACAGAGCAAGCAGGCGTACGCAAAGGTGACGGTGGTGGGCGTCAAACTGACATCGGACTACGATATGGGCACGGCGCTGCAGAAAGGTGGATACCAAAACGGTGACACCATCAATATTCCGTTTACCCTGACCGGCTCGGGACGCAGAACGGTGTCAATGTATTTAGATGGCAGTTCTACCCCGACGACGAAAGACGTGAGCAAGGCAGGAACGACCCGAGATTCGTTCGTGATACCGGCAAGCTCTCTGTCGGCCGGGCGGCACACGGTGCAGATGGTCGCCGAGCGAGACGGCATCAAGTCGGATGCGATATGGATAGACTTCCTGAAGGGTGGCGGCCAGCGCGCATGGGTAGGCATGAAGTATGCCAGCAAGAGCGGAGAGGTGGTGCTTGGCGAAATGCCTCTGACGGCACGTTTGACGGCACGGCAGTACGGGACGCTGGAGTTTGATTATGCAGCCTACGACCCGGCATGTGTCCCGGCAATAGTGACGGAGACCCAGGCTTCTTCTGACAAGCAGACAACGAAAATCTACAGCGTGGGAAGAGGCCGACAGACGTATGTGGAGCGTTTCATGGAGCAGGGTGAGACGAGACTGAGGCTGGAATGCGGCCAGGCTGCGCTGCAAGCCGTCGTGAACGTAGAACCGAGCGGTCTGGACATAGGCGAGGCCACGCAGGGCCTGGAGCTGAAGTTGAATGCCGCGGGCCGCTCGAATTCCGAGAGCCCGGAGGCAAGGGAGCAGTGGACCCACGGAGAGTATGGCACGACGTTCGAGGGCGTTGACTGGCAGACCAGCGGCTGGGATGGCGAGGCGCTGGTTTTGAAGAACGGGGCGAAGGCGACGATAGATTTCAAGCCCTTCGTCTCGGACGTGAAGCGAGGCGGCATGTCCGTCGAGATAGACATGGAGGTAAGTAATGTGTCTGACCGGAAATCTGTCATCGTGGACTGTATGGAGAATGACGCGAAGGGCTTCCGTATCACTGCTGACAGTGCCATGCTTTACAGTGGCTCGACCAAGGACCAGACGGACGAGGAGAACAAGGACCCAGACACAGGCCTGCCGATAGTGACAAAAACACCAGTTGGCGTGAAGCAGAACTACGCCGAGAACAAACGTGTGCGCTTCGCCTTCAATGTTGGAAAGCGTTCCGACGGGTCACTCATGGAGTTATACATGAATGGCGACCGTGTGTCGGCCATGTGCTACCAGGAAGACGACAACTTTAAGCAGGACACTCCGCAAGGTATCACCATCAGCTCTGATGGTGCTGACGTGTGTGTGCATAAGGTGTATGCCTACTCCCGCCCCCTAACCGATGACGAGGTAGTGGACAACCACACTGTAGGCAGCGACACACCGGAAGAGATGGCGAAGCGCTGTTCTCTCAACGACGTGATCAATCCAGAGACGGGCGAGATCGACCTGGACAAAATCGTCGCCAAGGGGAAGTGCGTAGTCAAGATTGTGCGCACGGAGGACTCCGGAAGAGGCCTTGACGACGTGAATGCCTGCAAGAACAAGAAGCAGAACTTCCATGTTGACGAGCTCGTGATATACACCCCGTGGGGCGACGTGATACGCTTCACGAACATCATCATGCGCATTCAGGGAACATCTTCCACGAAGTACCCGGTGAAGAACTACCGTTTCTACTGGATGAAGTGCATGAAGGCGGGCCTGATGCCCGAGATGTGGATCAATGGCGTGAAGCAGGAGGTGAACAAGCTGCCATTGTTCAAAGGAGACACGAAGCCGTGCAAGGTAAGCTGCGCCAAAGCGGACTTCTCGGACTCGTCGATGAAGACGAACACAGGCATTGCGATAGTGTTCAACGACGTGATGAAGGAGATTTCGCCCACTCCTCCGCAGCGGCAAGACCCGACGATACGCACTGCCATATACGGATATCCCTGCGACATCTTTGCCACTACGAGCGCCGACGATTCCAACCCCACATACTACGGACAGTACCAGATGAACAACGACAAAAGTGACTGGTACGACGTGATGGGACTGACGGACAAGGAGAAGCATATCGCCATTGAATCCCTTGACAACGGCAAGAAACTATGCAACTTCCAAGTGGATGACGACCTCGACGCTCAGCTGGACGCGGAGTTTGAAAGCTCGCTTGAGTTCAACTACCCGAAGGACACGCTATGGAGCGGTGCTGACGAGGCGGCTGGTGAAAAGAACGCTTCGGACTATCAGAAGGGCGCGGTCAAGAAACTGTGGAGTTGGGTAAAATCGTGCGTACCGGCTGGCGCAGACATGACGTGCCGGGACCTGTCGACATGGAAGTCGGAGAAGTTCAAGGAGGAATTGTCCTTGCACAGGGATGTCAGGAATACGACGAGCTATTACCTCTTTATGATCTATGGCGGCAATGTGGACCAGTTTGTTAAGAATACAATACAATGTACCTGGGACGGTGAGATCTGGTGGTACGTCTACTATGATGGCGACACGAGTTATGGCAAGCGCAATGACTCGCTTCTTGCTTATGGCTACAATATCATGAGAGACTCGTGGGATGCGGAGAAAAAGAAATGGGTGTTCGAGGGACATGACTCATGGTTCTGGTGTCTGCTCCTCGCCAACTTCGAGGAGGAAATCAAGGCAATGGCAGAAGAGCTGCGTCGCGTAATGACGAATCAGAAGGTGAAGGGTACATTCGAGACGATTCAGAATAACTGGTCCGCACGCGAATATAACAAGTCTGGCGAGATGAAGTACATCAAGCCGGAAACGAAGGGTGTGAGAGTGACGGAGAATGGTGTGACGACTGATGGGAACAAGTACTATTATATGTACGCGCTGAGCGGCACCCGCGAGATGCAGCTTGACCACTTCATTACCAACCGCTTCGCCTTGCTTGACGCCAAGTATGGCGTAAGCACCTACCGTGCCGACTCGGCAGGCTTCTATATGGCCCGCGAGGTGTCGGACCCGGCAGACGTGATGCGCATTGTCTCGGGTGATGAGTACTACTATGCTTACGGTCTTTCCGGTAAGGATTATATGGAGGGGGAGACGGGAAGATTGCTCAGGGGTGAGACTGGTACGCTCTCGGTGACGGGCAAGCGTGCGCTGAACGATCCGATGCTCTTGTTCGGCGCATCCAAGATTCTGGAACTCGACTTGACGGATGCCGCAAGCCATCTACTCAACGGACTGGAATTGGGGAACTGTAAGATGATGCGTCGGCTCGACATCAGCGTGAAGGCTGGTGGTCAACCCTCTACGACCACTTGGTGGCTGGTGACGCAGGGATGCCGTCAGCTGCAGGAGGTGAGTCTCCACGGGCAGACGATGGCGAGGAGCAATCGCCAGGACTCCACGACGCTTGACTTCTCGACGAATACACTGCTGCGCCGCCTCGACGCGGGTGGCACAAATGTGAAGAGCGTGACAGTGGCCAAGGGTGCGCCGATAGAGCAGCTCGTGTTGCCCGCTTCTTTGACGACGTTGCGCCTCGAATACCTTCCGAAATTGACGGACAGCGGGCTGCGACTTGAAGGAACCAGCAATGTGACGAAACTCGTTGTTGACAGTTGCCCTGGCATAGACTGGCAAACGCTATATGAACGCTGTTCGAACATCGAGTATTTGCGTGTGACGGGTATCGACATGGAGGGTGACGGCAGTCTGTTGGCCTCGCTGATGCACACGGGAGGTGTGGACGAGGAAGGCGGCAATGTGGACACCTGCCGGCTGGTTGGTACGTACCGTTTGACAAAATACCAGGCGGACGAGGAGTATGACGCGCTGCGTGCCCACTTTCCCGAGTTGAATATCGTGCAGCCAGAATATACTATGCTGGAGAGCGATGAGAGCGTTGCGGACGATGCGAATATTTCAAATCTCGACAATAACACTGGTTATAAATTCGGCAACGCATATAAGGCAAGCGGGCATATAACGACAATTCTGAAGAACCGACACCGTGTGTTGGCGAAGGTGACAAAGAAGGCCACGACCCGAAAGGTGATCATGGCGGGCGTGGAAACGGCCATGAATAATCTGGACGGCGAGATGACGTATTTCCCGTTAGATGATCGTGACAGTCTCAAATATGCGGACGGCAGCGCTGCGAAGCTTGATGGCTCCGAGGGAGACTGGATGATGCTGGAGAATTTCTTCTGGTGCAAAGGCATCAACGATTTTCTAAATAGCAAGAACTACAGTTGCTACAGCTCGAAGGACAAGGATCACATGCCGTCGTTACCCGTCGTGGACGTCTTGACACTGGATGACATCAAGGCGTTGCCTGGCGGCTATATTAACGGCAAGAAAGTGATGACGGGCCGCGAGACGCTGAAGGAGGCGTATAGCACGGATAGCTCGTACTCGGTGTGTATGGTGGACGTCACGAAACACAAGCGGGTACGCTGGCCGAGTGTGCCCGGTACGAACCTAGTGGGCAGTGCTTTCACAGATGCCGCAGGCAAGGTGGTCAAGAACATCATCGTCCCAACGCTCGGCAATCGATTCGAGGCAGGAATGTATCTGGTGTCTGACGTCCCCGATGGGGCTACGGCTTTACACTTCTCGATACTGAACTCAGCGGAGTTTGACAAGGTGGTGCTGAGCAATAGTATGAAGATAGAGGACATGGAGCCAGAATGGTTTGCCAGCGACGAGCACCTGTGCGCTGTGGTCGGCAGTTCCGTTGTGGGAAATAAGCTGCGCGCGTGTATTACTGGCGGTAGTACCACGGCGAGCATGACGTGGACGGACTTCCACTACTACAGTGTGCAGAGAGGCATGCAGCAGATCGACGCGCTGATGCACTTCCGTATAGCGAACCTTTCCTACGCCAAGTATGGCCGCCGAGACATGCAGGAACAGTGTGGCGCCGGCCAGCACAACAACACGCGCACGACTGGCGGAACGGCTTCGAGAGGCATGCAGGACACTATCGGCTTCGAGGAGGCGCATAGCATCAATGAGAACGTGACGAGTAGTCTGATTGACGACGGACGCGTGCATCAATACGCATGGTACAGGAGCGTGGATGAATATGGTGCGCCAAAGGTGACGCAGGTGAACAATATCTGCTGCCTGGGCTACGAGGACATCATCGGCCATAAGTATGAGATGATGGACAATGTTGATCTGCCGAATACTAGTGGCAATGTAGGCAAATGGCGTATTTGGATGCCAGATGGCAGTACAGTGATGATTAAAGGCTCGACGAATAGTGGATACTGGATTACTTCGGTGGCCCACGGCAAACTGATGGCCGTAATACCAGTAGGCTCCATGAACGGATCGTCTAGCACATACTATTCTGATATGTACTATTTCGGCTCCTCTACTGGCCGCGTGGTCTATCGCGGGTACTACAATGCGTACGCGTATGGCGGTGTCTCGTTTGCGAATGCGAGCAGCGATGCCTCGAATGCGAACACGAATGTCGGCTCGCGCCTGGCCTTCCGCGGTAAAATCGTTAGGGCGCAAAGCGTCGCTGCGTACAAGGCGTTGGTCGAGAAAGCATAAGCGGAAAGCGAAGCGCGAAAAAGCGGGAGCGAAGCGACAAAACGAAAGGAACGGGGTTCGGATGGTGTCCGGACTCCGTTCTTACAATATATGAATACCGGCGTAAGCCGGTCGATTTTTTAGGGGCGGATAGGTGGTGTTTCGGCGGTACGTTTCGTTTTGAGATATTGCACGGCTCGTTCTGGAATGGAGAAACGCTTCGTTTTGCGGATTATA
>OQVS01000471.1_pt1 | contig 27451 bp, 23 predicted proteins | sample 1691601 | NCBI WGS metagenome assembly OQVS01 (sample SAMN03418268, study PRJEB22391) | human gut metagenome | biome: human-gut; feature: organic feature; material: feces | host: Homo sapiens | place: Tanzania | collected 2013-01 | reverse complement strand
TAGGCACCAAATGGCGAGCAACCCCATAACGAAGATGAAGACGTAGGTAGCTATGCTTCCTATGAACAGTCGGCCGCTGTGAACCTCAAGAGCCACATTCCAAAGCGACATGGGCAAATGGTTCATCGTGGCGGGTTGGGGGGCAAAGGAGGAGCCTTCGTAGTATTCGGCCACTACCGGCACTTGGAAGTCCTGGCTCATGCCCGCTATGGCTTTCTTGCCGAATGGTGGGCCGGAGGTCTTGGGGGCGGGCTTGTGAGTGAAATAGTCGATGGATGTGGCGTGACGGCGGTCCCACACGAAGAGTCCGCTGAAGGAGCCGCAGAGCCATTTGCCCTCCTTGTCTTTTTGCAGCACGTTGAGCCCCATCACGCTCACGGGCGGAGCCGAGCTAATCTTCCTCACCACTCCACCGTCGAGACTCATGGAGTAGAAGCCCTCGGAGGTGGAGAGCAGCCAGTCGTGGCAGGCCTCGTCGTAGCTGAGCATACGGAGTTTGTCGTGCCAGGGGTTAGGGCTATGGAGTGTTGTGCCAGGCAAGGCTGGCATCTTGCCCATCACCAAGGCTATCATTACGGGCGGACGGAGGCACCATCCGGTAAGGGCTATGAGCATGGTAAGGACTATGGTGTAGCGTCCTAAGCGGTCGTGCAAGAGCAGGGAGTGTTTGAGCAATAGCTTGTGTTTGGGCCTAAGCCAAAACACGACTCCCGTAAGACAAAGCATGACGAGAGCGAGGGCTATGCAGTCGACAAAGAGCTTGCCTGGCGTGCCGAAGAGTTCGCCGCTATGCAGGAGCCATATTGTGCGGAAGAGCGACACATGGGCGTCGTAGCCGCTTGGAGCCTGGAGCTGAAGGCGGGAGAAGGAGGTGTAGGGAGGAAGCGAGGTGTAGACGAACTCCCGGCTAAGCACCACAAGCGTGTCGCCATGACAGGCCACGTCGGTGAGCTTCTCGTCTTCTGCCAACGGCATTCTTACCTCGTGCCACGCCCCGTGCAGGCCGTAGCGGTAAAGAGCAAAGGGAGACAGGGCAAAAATGATGTTGTCTGGCTCACGGAGGCCTACGGAATCGTTCGGGCTGCTCTGCTTAGCCGCTATTTTTACCACATTCCTTATCTGACGAAAGTCTGCCCCCGAGGGCAGGCCTTCGTTGAAGTCCTTGAAATAAGAAGCCTTGGAGTTGGTGAGCCAGATGCCGCCGTTGCCGTAGAGCAAGAGCTGAAGGCTGTCGATGGGGAGCGTGCCACGCAGCAATCCTCCATTCCAATTCTTAAACTCATAGCGGCTGGGCAAATACTTGCGGCTTACGTCGACGTGGCTTATGAGCGAGCGATGGTTGAGCAGGACGCCCGAAAGGCAAAACATCAGCATGAAAAACGCCATGCCGAGTCCTAACCATTTATGCTGTTTTCTCCAAGTTCTTTTCTTCATCGTTTATTAATTTAAGGGAATTAAATATATTATAAGGGCGTATTTGTCCTACTGGTTAATGCTTCTTCTTTCGGGCAGCCACGAAGATGTAGGCCAAGAGCACGATGAACGCCACGAGGATGCTTATCATCTGTGTGGCATAATTCTCGGGCTCAACCCAAAACTCCCTGAAGAAGTCGAGACGCCCGAGCACCTCTACCGGCACCCAGAACACCACGACTGTGGCTATGGCCATGCGGATGTTGGGCCCCCACGACGAGAGCTTAAGCTGCTTCTTGAAGATGAAGAAGCTGCCGAGCAGACAGGCTCCTGCCACGATGCTCGTGACGGGATGGCGGTCGCCGAGGAAGTTCTTGTCGTAGCAGAACATCAGCAGCAGGTAGCTTGCCCAGAGAATCATGTTGAGCTCCATGAAGGTGACGATGCTCGTGTGATGGGTCATAGGGCGTGCGGCTATCTCGTTCTTGCGCGAGCGCAGGATGGTGCGTTGCCACCAGTTGATGAAGTTGCATCCGTTCTTTGTGGAGAAGATGTAGAGCGTCATCACCATCATCCACATGCCGAAGGAGGCGGGCAGGATGAGATACTCGGGCTTGGTGACCACCTCGCCATTCTCAATCTCGGGCTGAGTGCCCCATCGCGTGGCGTAGTACTGGAATAGGAACTCCACCCATCCGGTCCAGAAGAGCAAGCCGCCGATAAGCCCGAAGAGGGTCTGCTTGGTGTCGCCCTTGACGAACACTCCGCTTACGACTGTCAGCAAGCCCACAAAACCCATGAGAAACGCCGAGTAGTGCAGAGCCTCGGGCGTCATGTTCTTCTCCATTATCATCATCATAGCATGGCCCAAGGGCATGGTAAAGAGCACAAGGACGAATGATGCTATCGATTTCCACCAATTTAATTTCATAATTGTTTAACGTTTTATTGTTTAAAATATTTTGTCTATGTCTATCGAAATTCCTACTTGGACGTTAATTCCGTCGGTAATAGGACTGTTGAGGTAATAATACTTGGGCTTGTAGCCGAAGAGATTGTCGAGCGCGGCATTCAGCTTTATGGCGTCGCCAAGGCGTTGCACGATCGAGAGCTTCCAGATGGTGTAGGCAGGATAGGCGACGGGGACGGTGCCCTTCGTCACGTCGTAGTAGTCCTTGTACTCCACGTTGTGCACGCCGGAGAGCAGTCGTCCCTGGAGGCCCAGGTTCAGGCCGTAGTGTTTGGTGAACTGACGGTCGTAGTCGAGGCGGGCGTTGAGTGCATGTTCGCGTGCGGGTATGTACTGGTTGTTGATGGTGTTGCCGTGCTTGTCCTTGGCGAGCTGCTCCTTGGTGTAGGCATAGGTGAGGCGCGCGCCAAAGCCGTTGTTCCATTTGGCCTGTGCTCCAATCTCGCCTCCGCACACGCTATAGTCGTCGAGATTGGAGTAAGGCAGATAGGGCAGCTTGTCGGTGGCTGTCTTGAAGTAGGGAGCCGTTGTGGCAAGCTTGTTCTTCACCCTATTGTAATAGAGCGATGCCGTGAAGTTGTAGTGGCCCTTGGTGTATTCGGCCGAGAGGTTGAGGTTGTGGCTCACTTCCGACTTAAGGTTGGCGTTGCCCTCTACAATCCATATACCCGACATGTCGAAGTTGTAGTACTTCTCCTTGAGCGTTGGGGCGCGGAAGCCCATGCCGTATCCGGCGCGTATTTTGAGGTTGCGCAGGGGCTTGTAGCATAGGTTGAGCTTTGGTGTGAGATGCGACTCCTTGCCGTCGGAGAAATAGTCGTAGCGTAATGCTCCCACGAGTTCCCATTTGTCGTTGAGTAGCAGGTCGTATTGTGCAAAGATGTCCCATGAGTCCTGCTTTCGGGTTTCGCCTTCGAGATTGGTGTTGAAAAGATAGTCGTGCATGAAGTCGGATCCGATGGTGAGCACGTCGCCCGAGAGGAAGGAGTGGTTGTAGAGCAGACGGATGGAGTTCTGCACGTTGCTGTAGTCGCGTATGTCGAGGCGTGTGATGCGCTGGTAGTCCGACTTGTCGTACTGGTCGAATGCGTAGCTTGCCTGCAGGTCGTCTTGCTCGCCAAGGGTCCAGTTCATGCGCAGTCCGCCTGTGAAGTCGCGGTAGCGTTCGGGCTGGTCGGCCGACCTTACTGTCTCGCGAAAGAAGTATCCTGCACGTCCCGTAAGATGGAATTTGCTTGTTGGGCTCCACACTAATTGCTCCTTGAGGTTGATGGTTTTGTCGCCATAAACTGTGGAAATGATGCGTGTGACGGGGTTGTCTGCGCTGTGCACGTCGTAGTTGTCGAGGCGGTTGAAGTTGGCAGTCAGCATGTTGTTCCAATGGCTGCTGTTGAGTCCGAAGGAGAGTCCGTAGCGTTGTTCGTTGTGCTTGGCGTATCGTGCGTTGGCGTTGAGCGTTATGGGCTTCTTGCTTCGCTTGGTTATGATGTTTATCACTCCGCCCGTGGCGTTGCTGCCGTAGAGGGCAGAGGCGGCTCCCTTCACAATCTCTATCCGCTCGACGTTGTCCATGCTGAGGCGTGTGAAGTCGACATCGTCCATTGTCTCGCCTGCAAGCCGCTCGCCGTCTACGAGGAAGAGCACTCCCTGTCCGCCAAAGCCCGAGAAGTTGAGGTGGGTCTGTTGGTTCATGGCATAGGAGAACTCTACGCCGGGGAGTTCCTGCTGAAGTAGGTCCTGCACGTTGGTGGCGTCGAGCTTGGCTATGTCCTTGGAGCTTATCACGCGGGTCTGTATGGGGGTGTCCTTAAGGAACTTTGGGGTGCGTGTGCCTGTCACCACCACCTCGTCGAGACAGAACTGGCGGCTGATGGAATCAAGGAAGGCTTCCTGCGCGGCTGCCGCGGAGAGAGTGTCCTGCGTGGCTGCCGCATGGGATGTATTCTGCGCGGCTGCCGCATGGCATGAGGCACTTGCCAGGAGAATGGAGAGGAGTAATGGGTTCTTCATCTTTGTTTCTTGTTCATTTTGTTTTGTTGCACCCCTGTGTTCAATAAGGATACTTGTAGTTGATTGTGAGATAACACTTTGTGCCTTTTGGCGAGAGATAGTTCTCAAGCTGCAAGGCGGCATGGGTGCCATCGTTGAGCCGGAGTATGAACACATGGTTGTTCATGCTGAATGAGGGCGGCATGGGCGGTATCTCCATACTGAGCCACGACGAGAGCACCCGGTTCAGCTCAATGCCCTGCGAGGGTACGTAGCCTAAGAGCATCTGTTCCTGGCTGTCCCACACCTCGTTCTCGGTCCACTCGTCGGGGGTGAACGTCATGTTGCTGAAGGCTTCGCTCGACGGGGGCAGCTGGTCCATAGAGGTGTAGGTGGTTTCGAGCACGGCTCCTCCGTTGGTGCGCACGTTGTTGCGATGTACGGCAATGGTCCAGTCGGCGGGAGCGGTCTGCTGGGCTGTTGGAGTGAAATAGCAGAAGGTGTTGTGCTTGAAGCCTGCTCCAAAGACGTCGAACCAATACATATACTGGCCTGCCTTCTTGCCCTGGGTTGCGGTTGAGCCGGAGCCGTCGGTTGTGGGCTTGTCCACACGGTCGCCTGTGGCATCCATTGGTATGGGATAGGGCTCGAACTCGGTCTGCGCCTTGAGCAAGGCCTGCTCGTCGCCATCCACAGTAAGCTGGTGCAGACGGTTGAGGTCGACATAATACCAGTCGGTCCAACTGGTGGCGTCAATCACAAGCTGTCCCTTGGCAGGGACAATGGGCTGCGGATGGTCGTATATATCGTCAAAAAGACCGTTGCAAGAGGTGAGCATCATTATGCCCACCCCTGCAACGGTCGTTCTTATCATATTCTTCATCAATATAATAACTATACTACTTAATCAATATCAAAATACTGCGTTTTCTACTTCTTGATGTATTTCTTTCCGTTCACAATAACCACTCCCTTGTAGTATTCATCCACCACCTGACCGTTGAGGTTGTAGATTCTGCCGTCGTTCTTCTTGTCGCTCTTGACAGAGGTGATGCCTGTGGCCTGCGAGTTGAACTTGGTGACAATGGCGAAGGGCATGGCTCCCATCTGGAATGTGTTGATGATGTCCTCCACCTTGTTGCCGTTGTACTTCACGAGGATGTTGTTGTCCTTGGTGTCGTTGAAGGAGTAGTCGCCGTCCAGGGTCTTTTTGCCTTCGTTCTCGGCTGTGAAGTGGAATGTGAGTCCGTCGTTCTTGTAGTCGCGGTAGAATCCGCCCTTCTCCTCGTCGTAGGTAAGGCCCTTAACTGTGTAGGTGCCAAGAGTGAGGTTGCCCATGACGGTATTGTCGAGGGTGTAGGTAGGAATCTGCACGTCGAGCTTCTGCACGTCGTCCTCCATATACTTGCGCACGTTGTAGGTGACGCCCTCGTTGGCATACTCGAATGCTCCGCCCACGTTGACTGTTATGGGGCTTGCCACGGGCTTGATGTAGTAGGCCTTGATGTCGTAGGACATGTCGAACGGCATAGAGCCATAGGTGAACACGGCCTTGAGTGTGAGGGAATTGTCGGCCATGTTGTAGGTGCCTGTCAAGGAAGAGCCGGTTATGTTTTTCTCCTTACCGTCGACGATGACCTTTGAGGCGAATGTCTGGTCGTCCATGGTTATCACGTGGTTGGTGCCCATAGCGAATGCCACATTCTCGATGGTGAACGAGGGGATGACGAAGTCGTCCTTTACTATCTGGGGAATTGTGATGTTGCCGGCAGAAGTGCTGACCATCTCAAACCTTACTGTATCGCTTGCATTTTCAACGTCAACAGTCAAGACATTTGCGGTAGAAGCACCTGCAAAACTCAAGGCGCCGTGCATCTGCGCCATCATATTACCTGCCATGAGAGTGGCGAAAACGAGAGTGAAAATTTTCTTCATAAATTATCGGTTGTTGCTTTTTTTATTTATTATTTATTTGATTGAATCTTTCGGGTGAAGGAAATTCGTTCGGGTGAAGGAAAATCTTTCGGGTAAAAGAAATTCTTTCGGGTGAAGGAAAATCCTCTTTTTTACGGTTGCAAAGTTACGAGTGTTTTCAAATTTACGCAATACCTAAAAATTAGTATTCGCAAATGCACGATTGTGTATGGAATGGATAAAAAAATTGTATTAATAGGTAAAACCGCAATTTATTTTGTAACTTTGCAGGCATTCAAAAACAACCTTTTAAAACTCTAAAATTATGACAGTAGGAGATAAGATTCCGGAGGTTCTTGGCATCGACCAGGACGGACGCGAGATTAAGGCGAGCGACTATCGCGGTCGCAAGATTGTACTCTACAGCTATCCCAAAGCCAACACGAGCGGATGCACAGCCGAGGCTTGCTCGTTGCAGGCGCACAAGGAGGAATTGGCTGCCGCAGGCTACGAGATTATTGGCGTGAGCAAGGACAAACAGGCTCTGCAGAAGAAATTTGCCGAGGCCAAGGGCTTGCAGTTTCCGCTTATTGCCGACACGGAGACTACATTGTTGCAGGAACTGGGATGCTGGGGCGAAAAGGTGACTTGCGGACGCAAGACTATCGGCATTCTACGCACCACTTACCTGGTGAACGAGGAGGGCGTGATAGAAAAGATTTTCACTCCGAAGGAAATAAAGACGAAGATTCATGCGGAGCAGATATTAGATTATATCAATAATAAGTAGACTGGTGGATTATTGATTTCTGTTTACATCACTCCAAATATCGTGTGAGCCTTAACTTCTTTCGCTTGTGAAAGTTCAGTTAATAAAAATGTAGGAGAGGGGCAAAACTTCCTTAATTGAGTTTTACTCCTCTCCTACTGTTTGTTTTAGCCTTTTTCTTTTCCTTCTTGATTAGGCTTATTATCTTATCCTTCTTGATTAGGCTTATTATCTTTTCCTTCGTAAAAACCTCACTTTTTCTTTCCCTTCATAAGCGAGTCGATTTCATCAAACTCCTTTCCCATGTTCAGGTTGAGATAAATGGTGTAGAGCGGCATGGCCCATTGCACCTGCTCTTTTGGCGCGAGCTTGCGGTAGGTTTGCATATATGGCAACGCCTTGCGGTAGAGCTGAAGCATACGCGAGCGTTGGTCGCGCTTGTAGTTCTTCAGAATGTCGAGTTCTACAGCCTGGTTGAAATACGAGAGTCCGGCATTGAGATAGGCTCCTGAGTTTTGCTTGTCGAGCTTTATGATTCTGTCGCACACGGCTATGCACTCGTCGTATCGCTTCTGGGCGAAGAGCACGGACGATTTGGCAAACAGGGCTATGGAGTTGAGCGAGTCGGCGGCCACAGCTCCGTCGCATATCTCCACGGCTCGCTTCATGTCGCCCGAGCGGAAATAATGGTCGAAGAGATGCGAGAAGAAATAGCTCGTCTTGGGATAACACTCAAATCCCTTCTGCAATACATCCAGGCATTTCAGGGTGTCGTTCTGGGCGCGATAGGTTTCGGCAAGATACTGATAGGTTGTTTCGAGCTTGGCAGTATCGGCTATGGCTATAGGGGCAAAGCGCAGGGTTTGCTCGGCCTTGTTGGTCTTGTAGCCGTTGAATAGCGCGTAGAAGGCTGCACGCGGCAGGAGCTTGTCGGTAGAACTGTAATTATAGTCAGAAAATAGTGGCTGACGGGCGCAATCGATATAGGCTGCGAAATAGTCATAGGCCTTTTGGTATTCCTTCTTGCCTGTGTGGAAGATGGCCGCATTGTAGAGGTTGGGGCGCAGGGCGTTAAGATATTCAGCATGTCGTTTGCGGTAGGCTATTTTCACACGTCCCTTTTTGTCGGGCTTGGCGTCAATTGAGTCCAGGCCTTCTAATATTCCGAACATGCGATAGGTAGCTGCAAAGAGTTTAGCCGTGTCAGCCGACTGCTTGAGATACATCTTTTCGTTTACGGCCTCGTATTGTTTTCTAACCGCGTCAAAAAGAACGAGCCATATCTTTTCGTTGTTGCGGTTGGTTGAGTCGGCAAGCAGTTTCCTCATCGATGCCTCTGCCTGTTCGAGCGATTTACCAGCCTTCACATTATCCTTAGCCAGCGAAATCTCCTTCTTTTGGGCATTCGCCATCTGCACGGAAGCTGCAAAGAGCATTAGGATGAAGCACAATTTCCTGAACATTATATCCTGAATTTTTTATTGGTGATTAAAAAAAAGTTAAGAGTGAAAAGTGAAGAATAGTGGGTATGGCAAGGATGCCATACCCTCCTACTGTATATGTAAAGATAATTCCTCAGTCTCAAATTTCAAATCTCAGTTCCTCATTATGGAGCAACCGACTTTGTGCGTGCGTCGTCGGCACCATAGAGCACATAGTAGGTGTTGTACAACAGATACTTCCAGTTGGCCTCCTTCTGCTCAGGGTCGAGCTCCTTAGCCTTCTCAAGATACTTCTCTGTCTCGGCGAGGAGAACCTTCTGCTGGTTAACGTCCTGAAGGTTGGCAGCCTTGTTGTTGTTGCAATAGCCCATCCATGTCATCACGAGTGCGCTTGGCTTGATTTCGATTGCCTTCTTGAAGTCGGCGATAGCCTCGTCCCACTTGCTTGCGTTCATCTCGGCCTGGCCCTTAACGGCCCAAGCTACGAAGCACTTAGGATCGGCTGCAAGACGCTCCTGGATACACTTGTCCTGCTCGGCCTTCATGCCGAGGTTGCCATAGAGAGTAGCGAGGTTGGTGAAGATCGACTCGTTGTTCTTGTCGTTGGCATAGAGCTCCTCGAAGGTCTTGAGGCACTTCACAGAGTCTTCCTTAGTCTTCATCTGCTGCTGCATCATGGCCATCTTGAGGTTGAGGGCGTCCTTGTAGGAAGCTGTGTCCTTGAGGGCCACGTCGCAATACTTGTTGGCTGTCTCCATGTCCTTCTCCTGGAAAGCGATGACACTTGCCACGCGAGCCACCTCGCCGAGGTATGTGTCGGGAGCCTTAGTCTTGTCCATGTCGGCGAAGAGCGAAGAGTTGCCGCTCTCTACATAAGCGGCATAGTAGGCCAATGCGCCCTTGTTGTCGTCCTTCTGCAGGCAGTCCTGACCAGCGTTGATGAGCTGTGGGCGGAGAGTCCAAAGAGTAGCCTGGTTCTTCTTGTGGAATTTAGGAGACACCTTGCCCTTGGCGTTAGGCATATGGTCGTACTTGTCGCACTCCTGAGCTGCGTTGAGCGCGTTGGTGAGCGAGGTGTAGAAGCCCTGCATGTCTACCGGCTTGGCCTGCTGACCCATCTGCTGCAAAGCCTGGTTCTCCACGATGGTAGAGTTCTCCTTGTTCACCTTCTGCATCGAGAGCTCCACGAGCTTGTTGTAGGCCTTGGCCTTCTCCTCGTTGCTCAACGATGAAAGACAAGAGTTGAGCTGGCTCTGAGCCTCGGCATAGTCCTTGGCCTTGAGGACGCTCTTGATGTCCTGAGCATAGGTAGATGTGGCAGCTACTGCCAACATCGCCATGATAAAGAATTTCTTCATAATGAAAATAGTTGTTTTAATTTGTTTGTTATGAAAGATGTTAATTGCTTACTTGTTGTCGTCGGTTGCGCCCTTAGCGTCGGTTGCGCCCTTAGCGTCGGTTGCGCCCTTAGCGTCGGCCTCGTCGGCCACGTTCTGGTCGTCGGCAAGCTTGGCCTCCACATCCGAACTCATCACCTTGCATACGCTTGCTATCACGTCGTTCTTCTTGGAGAGGTTGATAAGGCGCACACCCTGTGTGGCACGTCCCATCACACGGCAGTCGCTCACGGCCAGACGAATGGCAATGCCACTCTTGTTGATGATCATGAGGTCGTTGTCGTCGGTTACGTTCTTTATTGCAACGAGTCGTCCGGTCTTCTCCGTGATGGCGAATGTCTTCACACCCTTGCCGCCGCGGTTGGTCTTACGGTACTCCTCCACCTGCGAACGCTTGCCGTAGCCGTTCTCGGATACTACCATCACGTTCTCGGTCTCGGCATTGTTCACTACAATCATGCCTACCACCTGGTCGTCGTCGCCGTCGAGCTGCATACCACGCACACCTGTAGACACACGTCCCATCGGGCGTACTGCCTCCTCGTCGAAGCGCACGGCACGTCCGTTGCGGTTGGCAAGGATAATCTCGTTCTTGCCGTTGGTGAGGCGCACATCTACCACCTCGTCGCCCTCGACAATGTTGATGGCGTTCACACCGTTGGTGCGCGGACGTGAGTAGGCCTCAAGGCAGGTCTTCTTAACGGTACCGTTCTTTGTGGCGAACACAACATAGTGGGAGTTGACAAACTCCTCGTCGTTCAAGCCGCGAAGGCGCAGGAGAGCGTTCACGGAGTCGTCGGCCTCGATGTTGAGCATGTTCTGGATGGCACGTCCCTTGAAGTTCTTGTCGCCATCGGGTATCTCGTAGCACTTGAGCCAGTAGCAACGTCCCTTGCGTGTGAAGAAGAGCATGGTCTGGTGCATGGTTGCCGGATAGATGTATTCGGTGAAGTCCTGCTCGCGTGTGCGTGCTCCCTTAGAGCCTACTCCGCCACGGGCCTGCTCGCGATACTCGCTCAGGGCTGTGCGCTTGATGTAGCCCAGGTGGCTCACGGTAATGACCACAGGATCGTTGGGATAGAAGTCCTCGGCGTTGAACTCATGCTCGAAAGGCTTGATTTCTGTGCGGCGCTCGTCGCCATACTTCTCCTTCACCTCAAGGAGCTCGTCCTTCATCACCTTCTTGCACAATTCAGGGTCGTCGAGAATCTGCTGCAAGTAGGCAATCTGACGCTCAAGCTCCTCATACTCGGCATGGAGCTGGTCCATACGCAGACCTGTGAGCTGGGCAAGACGCATGTCGACAATAGCCTTCGACTGAACCTCGTCGAGCTCGAAACGCTTCTCCAAGTTGCGCTGGGCGTCGCTCGGAGTCTTGGAGGCACGTATGATGTGCACCACCTCGTCGATGTTGTCGCAGGCGATGATCAAACCCTCGAGTATGTGGGCACGCTCCTGCGCCTTCTTGAGGTCGAACTTGGTGCGGCGGATGGTTACGTCGTGACGATGCTCCACGAAGTACTTCACGCATTCCTTAAGAGTGAGCAAACGTGGGCGTCCCTTTACCAAGGCGATGCAGTTGACCGAGAACGACGACTGCATGGCTGTCATTTTGTAGAGCTTGTTGAGGATTACGTTGGCGTTGGCGTCACGCTTCACGTCCACCACGATACGCATACCCTGTCGGCCCGACTCGTCGTTGACGTTGGAGATGCCCGTAATCTTGCCTTCCTTCACGAGGTCGGCTATGCCTGCCACGAGGTCGGCCTTGTTCACTCCGTAAGGTATCTCTGTGATGACAATCTTGTCGTGGGCATCGCCGCTCTCAATCTCCGACTTGGCGCGCATCATGATTCTGCCGCGGCCAGTCTCGTAGGCCTGCTTCACTCCGGTGAGTCCGTAGATATAGGCGCCTGTTGGGAAATCGGGAGCCTTGATGTACTCCATGAGTCCGTCGACGTCGATGTCGGGATTGTCGATATAGGCGCAGCATCCGTCAATCACCTCGCCAAGGTTGTGTGTAGGAATGTTTGTAGCCATACCCACGGCAATACCGTTGCCACCATTCACAAGGAGGTTTGGAATCTTTGTAGGCATAACCGACGGCTCAAGGAGAGTGTCGTCGAAGTTGGAGTCCATGTCTACAGTATCCTTTTCGAGGTCGTCCATGATGTGCTCGCCCATCTTCGAGAGTCGGCACTCGGTATAACGCATGGCAGCTGGAGAGTCGCCGTCCACCGAGCCGAAGTTGCCTTGTCCGTCCACAAGCATATAGCGCATGTTCCAGCTCTGGCCCATACGCACAAGAGCTCCATATACCGACGAGTCGCCATGAGGATGATACTTACCAAGAACCTCACCTACGACACGTGCACATTTCTTGTAGGGATTAGAGCTTGTGTTTCCAATGCCAAGCATACCGTAGAGTATGCGGCGGTGAACGGGCTTGAATCCGTCACGTACATCAGGCAAGGCTCTGGCCACAATCACCGACATACTGTAGTCGATGTAAGAGGATTTCATTTCTTCCTCAATGTTGATTTTCAGAATCCTGTCCTGATCAATTGTCTGATTTTCGTCCATTTTATATTATTAAGTATTACTTGATTATCATAGAAAAACCGCAAAATCGCCGTAAATGCCCTTTATTTTGGCTCTAAGCGACTCTGATGTATGTTTTCAGCTTGTAAAATTACAAAAAAATAATGAGTCAACGGCATAAGAAATGGCTAAAAATCAATTTTTATGGATTATTGATACTATGACACATTGATTAAGCCATGCCAAAGCACCATATTTTAACGAATTATTGCCACCTTATTATATAAATATGGCAGAAATTACAATCGTGCTACATTTTTATAGGCTATAAAATTGCTTGTTTGATAGAAAATGCCTACATTTGCAGTTAAAATAAGAAATCAGACTATGAAGTTAGCAATTATGACTAAATCCACATTCTTTGTGGAAGAAGACAAAATACTTGCCACCCTCTTCGAGGCAGGGTTGGACAACTTGCACCTTTATAAGCCTGGATCATCTCCAATTTATTCAGAGCGGCTCTTGTCGCTCCTACCAGACTCATCCTACGACAAGATAACGGTACACGGACATTTCTACCTGAAAGACGAGTATCACCTTGCCGGCATTCATATTGATGATGACACCCAGACACCGCCTATAGGCTATAGGGGCAAATGTGGACGAACATGCCGCGACCTTAGCAAGCTAAAGGAAATGAAGAAAGAGTCGAACTATGTGTTCCTCGGCAATATCTTCAACTCTCTCACCGACAAGACGGCTCCATCCAACTTCACGATGAACGAGCTTGAGGATGCCGCCGACAAGGGGCTCATCGACAAGAAGGTGTTTGCCCTTGGAGGCATGAGCGCCGACAACATACGTGTGGCACGCGAGCTTGGCTTCGGGGGTGTAGTGATATGCAGCGACCTGTGGAGCCGCTTCGATATTCACAACCAAATGGATTTTAAGGAACTAATCGCACATTTTGAAAAATTAATCCGTAACTTATAACACATAAAGAAAATGAGTGAACAAAACTCTTTTTTGGTATTCTCAGGCACAAGCACGAGATACCTTGCAGAGAAAATCTGCCAGAGCCTGGGTTGCCCGCTTGGCAACTTGGTAGTCACTAAGTTCTCAGATGGCGAGTTCGCCGTATCTTACGAGGAGTCTATCCGTGGACGCGACGTTTTCCTCGTGCAGAGCACATTCCCCAACTCGGACAATCTCATGGAGCTTCTCCTCATGATTGACGCTGCCAAACGTGCTTCTGCCCGCCAGATTATCGCAGTTATCCCTTACTTCGGATGGGCACGCCAGGACCGCAAGGACAAGCCACGTGTGAGCATTGGCGCAAAGCTCGTTGCCGACCTCCTCTCGGCTGCCGGCATCGATCGACTTATCACTATGGACTTGCACGCCGACCAGATCCAGGGTTTCTTCAACGTTCCTGTTGACCACCTCTATGCTTCGGGCGTTATCCTGCCTTACTTGCAGAGTCTCAACCTCAAGACCGACGAGCTTGTCATCGCTTCGCCCGACGTAGGCGGCTCAAAGCGTGCCAGCACATACGCTAAGTATCTTGGCTGTCCGCTCGTACTCTGCAACAAGACCCGCGCCCGCGCCAACGTTGTTGAGAGCATCCAGATTATTGGCGATGTTAAGGACAAGCACGTTGTCATCGTCGATGACATGGTAGACACAGCCGGAACAATCACCAAGGCCGCCGACGTGATGAAGGCTGCCGGAGCCTTGAGCGTTAGAGCTTGCGCTTCGCATTGCGTGATGTCGGGTCCCGCTTCTGAGCGTGTTCAGAACTCAGCTCTCGAGGAGATTGTCTTCACCGACTCAATCCCCTACTCCAACCGTTGCGCTAAGGTTAAGCAGCTGTCTGTGGCCGACATGTTCGCCGAGACTATCCGCCGCGTGATCAGCAACAAGAGCATCAGCTCACAGTATCTTGTATAAGAGCAAGAACTGAAACTATTGGTTAGAAAAAAGAATAGCCCAGGGCGAAAGCCTTGGGCTTTTTTTTAAAGCAACTATCTGCAGCACAATAAAGTTGCCATTACAGCAGGGCGCATATATTCTATATACCCTTTTTCACTATACAGCAATAATTCTCCCACAGATTTCACAAATATCACGGAAGTGAGAATAGTTTACTCATCAAAAAGATGATACCTCGGATTTTCGACAGACTTCGCCGACGTTATACCACGGATTGAATAAGGAATGAGGAGTGTGGTATTATCGGCAAGCCGATGAAAAATAAAGAATAAAGAGGAATGTTATGCTAACGATTCCATGAAATATACGGTATCCGTGGGAGATCTTCTTTACAAAACCCAAAAAGGCAGTACCAACCTTAATAGTCGATACTGCCTAAATATTTCGTTCGATTATGAAAATCGTGCGTTAATGGTGTGAATTACTTCTTGAAGAAGTCCTTTACAGCCTCGTTAGCAACCATGCGCTCATCAAAAATGTAAGCACCAGTCTTCGGGCTCTTCACCATCTTGATAACCTTTGTATATGCGCGACCATCCATTGAACCTTCACGGAGGGTAGCGACCGCTTTCTTTGCCATGTCTTATACGTTATTACTTAATCTCCTTGTGAAGAGTCATCTTCTTAAGGATGGGGTTATACTTCATTAATTCCATACGGTCCGGAGTGTTCTTACGATTCTTGGTAGTCACGTAACGGCTTGTTCCAGGCATACCGCTGTTCTTCATTTCAGTGCACTCCAGAATAACCTGCACTCTGTTGCCTTTTGCTTTCTTTGCCATTTACTTATTCTCCTATTACTTTAATGTCACTCCAGTCACAATAGCCTTTAGACACAGCCTGCTTAAGGGCAGCGTCCAAGCCCACTTTGTTGATGAGGCGCAGACCCGCTGCGCTAATTTTGAGGCAAATCCAGCAGTTCTCCTCAACATAGAAGAACTTCTTGCTGAACAAGTTCACATCGAAAGAACGCTTTGTGCGATGCTTTGAGTGCGATACGTTGTTACCTATTTGGGCTTTCTTTCCCGTAATCTGACAAATTTTCGACATTTCTATCTGCTTTTTTGTATTCGTTTTTTGATACCTATTCCAAACAGGATGCAAAATTAACGGGTTTTTCTGAGACTGCAAAACATTCCACTAAATAATATTATATATTTAATACTTTTTTAGCTTTATAGACTCATTTTTACTCATTTAGAGGTATAATCGGGGCTTTTCCCTCCTGTTTCGCCTTGGGTGCGTGCTCCTTAAGGAAGTTGATGAACATCTGCAAGGCCTTTGTTGTGGCAATGGCAAGATTGATGTCGCGTCCGAAATCATCTGTGAGCTTCATAGTCACGATGTTCTCACGATTGCCGCAGGCAAGCCATATAGTGCCAACTGGTATTTCGGCTGTGCCGCCGCCAGGACCTGCTGTTCCTGTGGAAGCAATGGCGAAGTCGACGTCAAGGGCGTCGAGCGCACCACTTACCATAGCCTTAGCCACATCCTCGCAGACGGCAGTCTTTTCCTCGAGCAGCTGGTGGTCGACAGCAAGCAGACGCTCCTTTATCTCGTTGGTGTAAGAGATTATGCCACCCTTGAAATAGGTAGAAGCACCAGGAACTGCTATTATCGACTCTGCTATGCGTCCTCCCGTGCAGCTCTCTGCCGAGCCTACGGTGAGTCCTGATTCGTAGAGATATTGCTGAATCTCACGACTAAGTACTTTCTTTTCAAACTCCATGTTTTTCTATTTTTTTGCTTTGTGAATAATTTTGTAAGGTCTCCCACTACTTGAACGTCACCTTGCTGAACGCAGGCTTGTCGATAGAGCAGAAGTCCTTGTCAAGAAACTTATAATAGCCCGTCACGCCTATCATGGCGGCGTTGTCGGTGGTGTAGCTGAACTTGGGGATATATATGGTCCATCCATAACGCTTGGCGTGGTCGTGGAAGGCGTTGCGCAATCCGTTGTTGGCCGACACTCCTCCTGCCACAGCCACGTGATTTATGCCAGTCTGCTTTACGGCAAGGCGCAACTTCTTCATCAATATGTCGACAATAGTGTGCTCCAAGCTTGCCGCAAGGTCGTTCTTGTGATGCTCTATGAAGTCGGGGTCGTCCTGAATCCATTTGCGCAGACTGTAGAGGAACGAAGTCTTAAGTCCGCTGAAACTATAGTCAAGTCCAGGGATGTGCGGCTCCGAGAACTTATAGGCAAGCGGATTGCCCTGGCGAGCCAGACGGTCGATGATAGGACCTCCGGGATAGCCCAACCCCATCACCTTCGAGCATTTGTCGATAGCCTCGCCTGCCGCGTCGTCGATAGTCTGTCCGAGCACCTCCATGTCGTTGTAGGCGTTCACCTTCACTATCTGCGAGTTGCCGCCAGACACAAGCAGACAGAGGAAGGGGAACGGGGGTGTCGTGTCCTCTGGCTTCTCCTTTATGAAGTGTGCCATGACATGGCCCTGCAGGTGGTTTACGTCGATCATGGGGATTCCGAGGCTGCGGGCAAATCCCTTGGTGAAGCTCACGCCTACAAGCAGCGAGCCCATGAGTCCCGGACCGCGTGTGAAGGCCACAGCCGACAACTGCTCCTTGGTAATGCCCGCACGCTTCAAGGCTGCACTCACCACGGGCACAATGTTCTGCTGATGGGCGCGTGAGGCAAGCTCAGGCACCACTCCACCATACTCATGATGAACCTCCTGCGAAGCCGTCACGTTGCTCAGCAATATATTGTCTTTAAGCACCGCTGCGCTTGTGTCGTCGCAGCTGCTCTCAATACCTAATATGTACATTTCTTTAATTATTATTTATTAATTATTGATTATTAATTGGAGGACTATATTTTTCTGCCAACTTTTACCAAATGACTCCTGCCAATCAATAACCAATAATTAACAATTAAACATTAATAAGTCAATACCTCAACGCCATGCTCAGTCATCAGGAGAGTGTGCTCCCATTGGGCGCTTGGCTTCTCGTCGCCAGTAATAACCTCCCATCCGTATTCGTCGTCGGCATCAATAAACACCTTCCATGTGCCCATGTTAACCATAGGCTCAATGGTGAATACCATGCCTGGCACAAGCAACATGCCCGTGCCTTTATGACCATAGTGCATCACATCGGGCTTCTCGTGGAACTTCAAGCCTACTCCATGACCGCATAAGTCGCGCACGATGCCATAGTGATATTTGTCGGCATGCTTCTGGATGGCATGGCCTATGTCGCCCACAAAGCTGTAGGGCTTGGCAGCCTCCATACCTATCTCCAGACACTCCTTGGCCACACGCACAAGCTGCTCCTTCTCGGGAGTAGTCTTGCCTATGATAAACATACGCGAAGCGTCGGCATAATAGCCATCGAGAATAGTTGTGAAGTCCACATTCACGATGTCGCCCTCCTCAAGGATATCCTCCTCCTTAGGAATGCCATGACACACAACCTCGTTGATGCTTGTACACACACTCTTGGGGAAACCCTCGTAGTTGAGACAAGCAGGTATGGCACCATGCGATGTGCAATAGTCGTAGCAAATTTGGTCAATCTCGAGAGTGCTCATTCCTGCATGAATATGCTTGGCCACCTCGTCGAGCACACCAGTATTCACCACACCGCTGCGGCGAATGCCCTCTATCTGCTCAGGAGTCTTGATAAGGTCGCGCGACGGCACCTCTTTGCCTTTGTTCTCCCAATACATCACTTTCTTGTCAAGTTCGGTTGGCTCCTGTCCCGGAAGACAATGCCAAACTCTCTTTCTTTTGAATACCATGTTGTTAAATATTTTTATTCTTTTCAGAAAAGTTCCAATTTATTCTTTCTTGCCTCGTCAAGCGAAGACAGTTTCTGCTGATGAGCCGCATACTCCTCGCGAAGCTTGGCGTAACGTTCTTTCAGCTCTGCCTCGAATGCCCTGCGGTCTTCGGGGTTCATCAGTCGTTGGGCAATCATAGGATTCTGCGCGGCATCCTTCACCCACACCACTATACCTTTATATATAGGAGCAATCTTCAGAGCCACGTGCATCTCGGATGTTGTGGCTCCGCCCACCATAATAGGAATCTGCAATCCGGCATGTTCAAACTCAGTAGCCACGTTCACCATCTCCTCAAGGCTCGGAGTGATAAGACCGCTAAGTCCCACCATGTCCACCTTTTCCTCGATAGCCTTCTTCAGTATCTGCTCAGCCGGCACCATCACTCCGAGGTCAATCACCTCGTAGTTGTTGCACGACATAACCACATCCACAATATTCTTGCCAATGTCATGAACGTCGCCTTTCACAGTAGCCATGAGCACCTTGCCCGACGACGAGCCACCATCCTTCTTGTCAGCCTCGATATAAGGCTGCAGTATTGCCACAGCCTTCTTCATGGTTCGGGCTGTCTTCACCACCTGCGGCAAGAACATCTTTCCGCAGCCGAAAAGCTCGCCCACCTTATTCATGCCGTCCATAAGCGGACCCTCGATGATATCCACAGCCTTAGGATAGATGGCGAGAGCATCCTTGATGTCCTCCTCCATATAGTCGGCAATACCTTTCTGCAGGGCTGTGGCAAGACGTGCGGCCACATCAGCCTTGCGCCATTCAGGTTCGGCGTTGCTTTGTGCCGAGACGGAACCAGGAGCCGTACCATTCTTCAAAGCCTCCTGCTTCTGCTTAATCTGGTCGGCAAGCTCTATGAGTCGTTCCGACGCATCCTTCTTTCTGTTGAGCACCACATCCTCGATAATCTCAAGTTGGTCGGCAGGAATGTCGTCGTAGGTAACCTTGGTTGCGGGATTCACAATACCGAAGTCCATTCCCTTGCCAATGGCATGATAAAGGAATACGGAGTGCATAGCCTCGCGAATATAGTTGTTGCCACGGAACGAGAACGAGAGATTGCTCACGCCGCCGCTCACATGCGCTCCAGGCAAGTTTGTCTTTATCCAGTCGACGGCACGTATGAAGTCGACGGCATAGTTGTCGTGCTCCTCCATACCTGTGGCAATGGCAAGCACATTAGGGTCGAAGATTATGTCGAGCGGATTCATACCTACTTTCTCGGTAAGAAGCTTATAGGCACGACCAGCTATCTCTATCCTCCGTTCATAAGTAGTGGCCTGTCCTATCTCGTCGAAGCACATCACCACCACAGCAGCACCATATCGCATCACGTCGCGTGCGTGGCTCAGAAACACCTCCTCACCCTCTTTCAGCGAGATAGAATTCACGATGCACTTGCCCTGCACACATTGCAGTCCGGCAGTTATCACGTCCCACTTCGACGAGTCAATCATTACCGGCACCTTCGCAATATCAGGTTCCGAGGCTATGATATTTAGGAATGTGCGCATCTCCTCGCGGGCGTCGAGCAATCCGTCGTCCATATTCACGTCGATTACCAAGGCTCCGTCGGCCACCTGCTTGCGTGCTATGCTCACAGCCTCATCATAGCTTTTTTCCTTTATCAGGCGAAGAAACTTGCGCGAGCCTGCCACGTTGCATCGCTCACCCACATTTACAAAACGCACATCAGGCGTAACGTCAAGAAGTTCCAATCCACTCAGCCACATGGTATGAGGCTTGGGTTGTGGCACATGCGGCTTCTTGCCCTCGGCAATAGGCACATATTTGGCGATAAACTTCTCCGTGGTTCCGCAACATCCTCCTATGATGTTCACGAGTCCTTCATCAACAAACTCCTGTATCTGTGGAGCCATCGACTCTGGCGTTTCATCGTATGCGCCAAGACTGTTAGGCAGACCCGCATTGGGATAAGCACTAATATAATAAGGTGCCTTGTGGGCAAGCTGCTTGAGAAAAGGCTTCATCTGGTCGGCGCCAAACGAGCAGTTCAGACCGATAGAGAATATAGGGTAGCTGCTCACGCTTGCCAGCACAGCGTCGAGAGTCTGTCCGCTCAAGGTGCGTCCTGCAAGGTCGCTCACGGTGATGCTAAGCATTATAGGCAGTTGCTTGCCCATGCGTCTGCCCACTTCCATAGTTGCGTCGATGGCAGCCTTAGCATTAAGCGTGTCGAACACAGTCTCAATGAGCACAGCATCCACTCCACCCTCAGCCAAAGCCTCAATCTGCTCCACGTAGTCAGTATAGAGAGTGAGGTAGTCGAGGTCGCGTGCGGCAGGATTGCTCACATCCGGACTCATCGAGCAAGTCTTGTTGGTTGGTCCCACCGAGCCAGCCACATATCGTGGTTTGTCGTCGGTGGAGAATTCGTCGGCAGCCTTGCGGGCCAGCCGTGCTCCCTCAAGAGCCATAGTTCTTGCAGCATCCTCAAGATGATAGTCTGCCTGACTGATACGTTGCGAGCTGAATGTGTTGGTTGAGATAATGTCTGCACCAGCCTCAAGGTATTTGCGGTGGATATCGTCAACAACGTCTGGTCGTGTGATATTGAGCATATCATTGTTGCCCTTCATCATTCCCGGAGTCTTGCGATAGCGGTATCCGCGGTAATCCTCCTCCTCAAGTCCATACTGCTGAATCATGGTGCCCATCGCACCATCGAGTATTAGTATCCTGTCCTTTGCAGCTTCTGTTATAGTCTTCGTCATCTATCAAATTTAATAGTTCTTCATTGCCCTATCCATCTCTCTTCTGTCTTCCTTCTCCTTCAGCGTCTGTCGCTTGTCGTATTCCTTCTTGCCTCGGCACAGGGCAATGTTCACCTTAGCCCTTCCGTGGTCGTCGATGAACACGAGCGTGGGCACAATGGTGTAGCCAGGCTGCTTTGTGGCGTCCTCGAGCTTATAAATCTCGCGCTTGTTGAGCAGCAGCTTGCGGTCGCGTCGTGCCTCATGGTTGCTGAACGAGCCGTAGAAGTAGGGCGATATGTTCATACCCTTCACCCACACCTCGTGGTTGTTGATATAGCAGAAAGTGTCTACCAGACTCGCCTTTCCGAGTCTTATCGACTTAATCTCGGTGCCGGTGAGCACAATGCCAGCCGTGAATGTCTCCACAAAGAAGTATTCAAACGAGGCCTTCTTGTTCTTTATGTTCACCGGGCTTTTCTTTCTCTTCAGTTCCTGTTCCTTGTTCATAATCCTAATGGTTGAAGCATGGCGGAGCGTACTCTTTTGATGTTACTGCTCCACCACCACAAATTCATCAATATGCTCATCCACATAGTGAGCCACTTCGGAAGTCCACTCCTCCTCATTCTCCACAAACTCGTCGTCGTAGTCGTCAAACTCCGAGTACTGTTCAAACATAGCCATAAACTCGTCGTCCGAGCAGTCGCGCTGTATCTTGGGTCCGAACTCCTTGTAGAGCTTGCGCACGGAGAAGAGCATCTTGGCAAGATCGCGCAGTCCCCAGTCGCGCAGCACCTTGGCAAACGGGTTGTCGAAAATGAAACCTCCGTAGCCATTGTAGATGAGTTGCACAAAGCCGCCGTCCATCACCTCCTCGTGCAGGATGTCATAAGCCAGCAGCGTTATCTGCGACACGCTCAACTGCTGCATGTTCTCAGCATTAAGCTCGCCGCCAATAGCCTCCTTAGTGGCGTCGATAAACACCTTGAGGAAAGCGTCCATATCCTGCATTGCCGCCTCACGCAGGGCAGCGTCTTTTACTTTTACCTGTATCATAAATGTGCAAAGTTAGTGCATAATGTGCAAAGTTAGTGGAAATCGAAGACAATACAAAAAATCATTGCATTTATTTTTGTTCTTCTACATGAATTTCATTTTCACTCCAACCGACAGGCCGAGAATGTCGCTGAGCTTGATATCCTTCTCCGTGGCGTATGTGCGCAGGTAGAGGTCGCAGGTGCTCACCTCGTAGAACAGCGTCACGCTCTTGCGCTTGCGCTGCAGCCAATGCGGAATGTTCCACGTGAGCTGCTGGCCTAAAAACACGTTTATGCGGACCTTAGTGGAAAGGAAGTCGTAGTAGCTGTTGGGATATCGGCTGGGCTGCGAGCCCCAGAAGTCGGTGCCAAACACGGTATTGAGATAGATACCTGTGGTGAGCGGCTCGAAGTAGAGGTCCTTGTAGGCTTTCAGTTGCCACGGGCGGAAGGTCTGCTTGAGCGTCATGGTAAGCTTGCCGTTGCTGGAGTCGTGCTTGGGTATGTAGCCAAGGAGCAGGTGGGTCTCCCATTGCTCGCGCCTGCCGTAGTCCCAACCCAATCCCAACGACACCAGTCCCATGTTGCCCGCTGTCTGCAGTATGGATTGCGAGGGTATTAGCCGCGACCATCGCAGATAGCGCTTTATCACCTTGCGCTCATATCGCGTGAGCATGGTGTCGCGGTCGACGGAGTCTCTTATCTGCCTAAGCACCTCGTGCGGGTTGTATTGCGCGCTCGCTCCCGCGGAGCACAGAAGCACGAGCAGGCTAAAAATCAATTTCTTCATATCTGTAGCTGTTGGGAGTGATGGTGAATATAAAGTACTTGCGCTTCACTACGCTGGGCATTCCATAATACATCAGTCCGTCGTTGAATAGCTCTTCCTTCTGCACGGCATGGTCGTGGCCGTTAATGCAGAACATGGGCTTGAGGAAGTACTGGAGATAATGCTCGAATGGTTCGGCAATGTTGTTGTTGAACTGGTCGCTGTATGGCCGTGCGTGCATCAGCACCAATGTGCGGTCGAAGCGCAGGCTGTCCTCTTCTGCCTGTTGGCGTATGTAGTTGAGGTCGGGCACCGATGCCACATAGTCGTACTCTGTGGCGTTGGTGTTGAGGAACACAAACTTCACCCTTCCTGCTATCATGCTGAAGTTTTTCCGTCCGTATTTCTTGGCGTAATATTCCTCGCCTGTGCCCAGGAAGTCGTGGTTGCCTATCATTGCCACGTAGGGCAGTTGCAGATTGCTGAGCACGCGGTCGCACCACTCAAACTCCTTGTTTGTGCCCGTGTCGGTCAGGTCGCCGCAATGCACCACAAAGTCGAGGCTGTCCTTGCGTCTGTTGATGTCGCCAACGGCAGCCCGTGCGTCGGCGTACCACTGGTGCGAGTCGCTGATGCAGGCAAAGCGCAACGTGTCCTTGCCTTGCGTGGCTTCCTCTATGCGCGCTATGTTCCTGGCGTTGATATCGGTCTCGCCTTTCACCTTCACGTCGTAGGGATGAATGTCGAAGGCTCCACAACCCGACATCATTGCTACCAACATTAAGACTACAAGCGGTCTCACATTTATTCTCTTCATATTAGCATTCTTGTTTAATACGAAATGCAAATGTAACAAAAACACTTGGAATGGAGAAATAATTGGGAAAGAAATATGGTTCATCCGGAAGCACTTCCCTTGGGAGCACTTCCCTTGGGAGGTATAAAAAAACTAAGCTACACATATTATTATATAGAGATTATGTTTATTAAAAATTGTTTAACGCTGTAAAAAAAAAAATGAAAAACTTTACATACAATTGTATTAAAAATTTATATAAATTTGCAGCCGAAAAAAAAGTATAAGTAACTGAGACTGAAACTGAAACATTATTATATACAATTTACAACGATCGATATGAAATGCAAAGCACCCATTTTCATTTCAGCGTTTTTACTGACAACAGGTCAACACTTGTCAGCACAAAACATAGCGATTAAGACCAACGCTCTATATTGGGCAACCACCACGCCCAACGCAGGTGTTGAGATGTCGTTAGGAGAAAAAAGCACAGCACAGATGTTCTTTGGGCTTAATCCCTGGAAACAATCTGGTGGCGACCAATCGTCGCTTCGACATTGGATGCTTATGCCCGAATACCGCCATTGGTTCTGCCAGAGCTTCAACGGATGGTTTGTGGGAGCGCATCTTATGGGAGGAGAGTTTAACGCAGGAGGCGTTAAGCTGCCTTTCGGACTACTGTCCACTCTTGAGCATCATCGCTACGAGGGTTGGTTTGTTGGCGGAGGTATAACCGCCGGCTACCAATGGCCGTTGTCAAGACACTGGAATCTTGAGACATCGCTTGGCTTTGGATACGACTATATCCAATACGACAAGATGAAATGTGGCTCTTGTGGCGAGAAGCTGAAGACAGGCCACACCAACTATGTTGGCCCTACCAAGGCAGCTGTGTCATTGGTCTATGTCATCAACTAAAAATTTAGGGAATGATGAAACTTAAGATGTTAAAGAAAGAAATCAAATTAGAGATGTTATAGTATTCTATATAGCCTTATGAACAATTTTTACATCAACCTATGCGCTTTGCTGGCTCTTGCCGGCAGTCATTGTCACGCCCAAAACTGCCACACGGTGGCTGTTGCCAACCATAGCGTGAGAGTGGAGAATGTAAAGCTCACGGGGACGGACGGCAGCATTACGCTCGCCATGACCGTCGACCTTGACTCGCTCAACATGCCTGCCAACAACCAGATTGTGCTCACTCCTCATCTTTCGATTAAGGACGCGACCTTCGCCATGCCTAAGATTGTCATCAACGGTCGCCGACAGCAGATTATGATGCAGCGTGGTGGTGGCAACAAGTTTGGTGCCGACGCTTATATAGTGAAGCGAGACAATGGCCAACCGCAACGCATTGAATATCTGCGCTCGATAAGCTACGACAAAAAGCTTGTGGACTATACCATAAACATCAGCGAGGACCTTTGCGGATGTGGCGACAGTCTTTCGAGCAACAGTTATGAGCTGAAGCGATACCGCCGACCAACGGCTAAGTTTGTGCGCCCTGAGGTGGTGGCCGAAAAGATTCAAGAGCTTGACAAGCGGGCTTACATCGACTTCCCGGTCAACCGTATTGAGTTGAACCCTATGTACCGACGCAACCCTGAACAGCTCGACAGTATCGTGCGCACCATCAATGCCCTTAAAGAGGACAAGAACCTCACGGTTGTGGGCATTAACATTCATGGCTTTGCTTCGCCTGAGAGTCCATTGGAGCACAACGACTGGCTTGCCAAGAACCGTGCGCAGACGCTTACAGACTATGTGCAACGCATGGTGAAACTCGACAAGAGCATCTTCTCCGTCTCACATACTGCCGAGGATTGGGACGGACTCCGCACCTTTATCCTCGAGAGCAACCTTGAGCACAAGCAAGAGATTCTGGCTATTGCTGCCGACTCTTTGTTGCAGGAGGACGAGCGCGAGGCGAAGATTAAGAATACTTATCCCGAGGAGTATAAGTTTATGCTCACTATGTGGTATCCTGCCCTTCGCCATTCCGACTACCACATCAAGTATAAGGTTCGCCCGTTCAACGTGGAGGAGGCTAAGGATATTATCAAGACTCGTCCACAACTGCTCTCGCAGAACGAGATGTATATGGTGGCTCAAACCTATGAGCCTGGCTCACATGAGTTCAACGAGATTATGGAGATAGCCGTGCGTATGTTCCCCAACGACCCTACCGCCAACCTTAATGCTGCCTGCATACGTCTGAACGTTGGTGATGCAGCTGGCGCAAAACCGTACCTCGACAAAGCCGGTGACAGCGAAGAAGCTGAGGAAGCAAGAAAAATATACGAAGAAATTAAAGAATAAAGAAGTTTTAACGTCAATAAGATTTTAGATAATAAACATTTATAAAACAACTATTCAAAACCTTTAAATTATGAGAATCGTAAGATTATTCCCATTCGCATGTGCAGCCTTTATGATGAGCGCATGTGCTTCAGAGAACGACGACAAGGGTGGTGACACCAATGCCGAGGGTAAGGCACAGTACATGGCTGTGAACATTGTTAGCGTTGGAACCAATGGTTCGCGTGCTGCTGAGTATGATAATGGATTGCCAAATGAAAGCCAAATCAAAGATGTACGCTTTTATTTCTACAATCAAGATGGTAGCCCATATCTCCTTGATGGAACGAAAACAAACTGGACTAAACCTATTGAGAATATCGTTAATGGTCAGCAAAATACCAATGGTGGAAATATCACACAGGAAACGAACTCTGTTCTTGTTTTCAAACCAGAAACTGGCAACTCAGCTCCTTATTCTGTTATAGCTGTTGTAAACGCAGGATCACTCGATAACACTCTAAAAAATTCACTCGGTGATGGAACACAAGAACTCAATAGTCTTCTCACGACTATTGAAGACAAGCAGTTCTATAAAGTCAACATCCCAACAGGTATTACTACACCTACAACCAACTATGGTAAGGCAGTTTTTGCCGAAAACTTCGTCATGACAAGCTCTGTATATTTGAAAGACGAAGAACCGCAATGCCAGACATTAGTCTCTGGTCACGTATATGATAAGGAAGATGAGGCTAAAAAAGACCCAATTGACATATATGTTGAGCGTGTTGTTGCAAAGGTGACAGCTGAAGTTAATACTACAACTACTACAACTGGTTCAAAATGGGAATTGGGTAATGCCACAACCAATAATTGGGAAACAACAAAATACGGAAAAGTAGTTGGAAAGACTACAGATGGCAAAGACGTTTATGCTGTACTTGACGGTTGGAATGTAGCCGACGAGAATGGAACTGCTATGCTTGAAAAGAATATTGACAAAACATGGACAAACATAGGTCTCGGCTTTACAGATAGTGATCCTTGGAACTCTGCAGACTATCATCGTTGCTTCTGGGAGAATAGTACTGAAGCTGGAGCAAGCGGAAACAAATTAATAAACTATAGCTATACAACTATAGCAAACAATGCATTTGGAACAGACAAGTATGTCTATACATTACCAAACACATTGAAAAGCAAAACAACCGAAAAATACAATAATAAACTGACAAAGTTCATCGTTGCTGCCCACTTGCGTTATTATAATGACGGTAAAGGCAAATGGGAAAACGTTGAGATTTGTAACTACAAGGGTATTCAGTATATCGGACAAGACGCAGTACTTGATGTTATAGGTAGCGAAAGTGGATTTTACATCCAGGAGTCTGCAGGTAAATATAAATCAATTGGCCATGAACAGCTTGAATTCATAAAAGCGACAACTACAAATGCCAAAGACTATAAAGCTATTGCAAAAGTTAAAGACGGTGTCAACCCTTCAGATGTTTATCATAAAGATAATAAGTAAGTGAGCAAAATTAGTTTATATAAAATATTTATTGTCTTTTCCCGTTT
>OQVS01000468.1_pt1 | contig 27495 bp, 22 predicted proteins | sample 1691601 | NCBI WGS metagenome assembly OQVS01 (sample SAMN03418268, study PRJEB22391) | human gut metagenome | biome: human-gut; feature: organic feature; material: feces | host: Homo sapiens | place: Tanzania | collected 2013-01 | reverse complement strand
TATAACGCAAAAATACAGGAAATTAAAAAGGTAGATACATGTCCGAATTGCGGAAATGAAATTCCGACAGATGCAGTTTTTTGTATGCGGTGTGGAACACGTCTGATTTCGGAAAGTCATGTTGAGAAGGCAGAAGAAGGAAAAAAATGTAATTGCACCCCAATAATCATTGGGCCAACCGGACCCCAAGGACCCGCTACAATTACAGTGGGAACTACAACAACAACAAGTCCAACAGAAAATGCTAGTGTAACAAATTCAGGAACAAAAGAAAACGTTATTTTAAATTTTAATATTCCAAGAGGAGCAACCGGACCCCAAGGAATAGCAGGACCCCAAGGAGCACAAGGTGCAGTAGGTCCAATGGGCCCACCAGGACCACAAGGAGAACAAGGAATACAAGGTCCAGCTGGTCCAACCGGACCAACACTAAGTACATACGGAAGAAAATACAATGATACAACAACTGCAATATCCTTAGAAGCCAATATATCACAAGAAGTTCCATTAGGAAAAGCAGGACCAGTAGAAAACATAACAACAGCATGTCAGAGAAGCGTGTAGAGCTTTATATCTATTGGGGAAATACTGACGGACTTTCAAAAAAAACTGCATCAAGTGTTGTCGTAGAGCTTCTAAACACCAAGGATATACCTCTTTATGCAAGTGCTGATTTCGATAATGACGGTCGTAATGAATTCCTTTTTGTAGAGCCATACAAAGGGAATATCGGCATGAATGTATGCCAAATAATACCATATGCGAAAGACGGTGAGAGTGTATCCCCTAAATATTTCAATATCGTATTGAATGTAGTTCCACAGCAACTGTTTACAGCTGATTTCAATGGTGATGGACTGACGGATTTTATGGTTGTCCATAAAGATGGTTGTTATACTTACCTAAATAGAGGTGACGGATATTCTTACACAGGTCTTATGACACCTGTAATCGATCTGAATGTCAAATCCTCCGATATCATAGACATGGGGGACTTCAATGGCGACGGTATCCCCGACATGGTGATGTTCTCTGACAGCAAACTTGTAATCGCATTAGGAAATGGTGACGGTCACTTCTCTCTTTGTCCGGTTCAAACAATCAGCGGAATAGACAAGAATGGCTTCAATAAGGAACTCTCACAAACTCTTGTATTCGATTTTGACGGTGACGGCAAAAGCGATCTTGTTATGGTAAAAGCCGGAAAGACTAAAGGACATACTTTCTGGCTTCGCTCCCTGGGTACATCCTTTGCATTGAAGAAAGATGTACCGTCCGGCCGCAAGAGCGACTCCACGATGGGATATTATGCCCTTGGAGACTTCAACGGCGACGGCTATGCTGAGATGTTGAACTATGGCTATGATGCATGGGGCGGTATGGGAAGTACGGATAGTCCGGTGCTGAGAATCTATCCAAATAACGTCACTCCTTCAACAAAAAAGGTGCAGAGTGTAACCGACGGTATAGGTAACCGTGCTACATTCAGCTACAAGTCGCTTACGACAGGCGGATTGTACAAGAAAAAGAATGACGCAGAATATCCGATTCTTGACTGCCTGGCACCGCTTAGCGTTGTGTCTTCTCTAAAAAAGACCAATGGTGCAGCGGGCGAAAACACTACAGAATACACCTACGAAGGGCTGAAAGTCCATCTGCAAGGTAAAGGACTCCTCGGCATGACCCAGATAACAGCCGTAAACCGGATTCTTGAAACAAAGCAAACGACAGAAACGTCAGAGTGGAACATCGACTACTGTGTTCCGCAAAAGACCAGAACTGCGGTAACGACAGGCGGTGCAACGGAAACAACGGAGACCATAGCGGAAATTGAAGACAAAGGAAACAAAGCTCTCTTCATATATCCGAAGTATACGAAAGTCGTGGATGCCGACGGCAACACGACGGAAAAGACAGCAATATACAATGCATCGAACGGCACACAAACAACGGTCAGGACTTTGTTTAATGACGGCTCGTATTTGCAGACAGAATTCGACGACTATGTCAAGACTGGCGGCATGTGGCTTGCGCAGAGTATTACGGAAAGAAGAAAGCACGTTGATGATAATGCGGAATACACAGACAAGACAAAATACGTTTATGACAGCAGTGGCAATGTCTGTGAGAAGATAACGCACGCTGATACGCCAAAGCAGACGAAGACAACAATCTGGTATGATTATTTCGGTAATGTCTCATCGTATATTATGGAAGGTGATGGTATAAGCGAAATAGAATATTATTCTGGATATGACGCAACGGGACGCTTTGTTGTAAAGAAAGACAACGATACTGGTCCGACCTCAATGTCATACACCTATGATATATTCGGCAACCTACTGACGGAAACCGACGATACTGTAGAAGACAATAAACTAACGACACGGTACAACTATAATACTTGGGGGCAAAAGACGAAGGAAACAACCGCTACAGGAGCTGAAATAAAGACTTTGTACGGTAGAGGACCTACCCTTGGTATGTGTTACTACAAATTGGAATACAGTCTTGGTCAGCCGTGGAAGAAGACGTGGTATGACTCTTGCGGACGTATTGTCAAAACCGAAAGCGTAGCCGGTGGCGGACTGCTGTCAACGACAGAAACGAAGTATAACAGCAAGGGACAAGAGACGGAGACTGTTCATAAAGCAGGGAAGTTGACCGTCAGTACGACGAAAGAATACGACAGCAGAGGAAGAACAACAAAGATAAGCTCAAGCACAGGTAAGAACGTATCGTACGTATACGGCAACCGCAGTGTGTCTATTACAGAGTCAGGGCGCACTACCGTAAAAGAGTTCGATGCACAGGACAATGTGCGCAAGGTGACTGATCCCGTAGCTACATTGGAGTATAAATACTATTCAAACGGCAATCCCAGTTCTGTGACATGTGGAGAAAACACCGTTAGAATGGAATATGACGAAGCCGGCAACAGGATAACGCTTGACGATCCGGATGCAGGCGTTACCAAAACCGTATATGACGCAGAGGGCAAGATACTGGAGCAGACAGACGGCAGGGGAGTGAAACAGTTTTACCGCTACGACAGTCTCGGCCACCTTATATGTAGGACTGGTGCTTTACAGGACGTGTCATACAGCTATGACAAACGTGGAAATATAACAAGGGAAGAACATGACAACCGTCGTATAACCAATGTCTATGACAGGTATAACCGTCTGACTGCGGAGCAGCGAGACTTTAATGGCGAAGAGACGCAAATCCATAGATACCAATATAACAAGTTCGGGGATATCATACAAGAAACATACGCAAACGGACCTGTCGTAGACTATGTGTATGACGCTTATGGCAACAATACCGCCATGATAATCAATAACGATACAGTATGGCAGGAGAAGTCATTTGACGGTCTGGTTACAACGGAAAACCTGTTCTCTGGAAAATACACATATCAGAATAGACTGGACAAAAACAACTATCTTGCGGAACTGATTCTTAAGAAAACTGCGGATGAAAGCAAACTTCGTCATTTGAAATACAAGTACGATGGTACTACGGGAAATATGACAAGCCGCAGAAACGAACATAGCGGAGTAGAGGAGGTCTTCAGTTATGACAACCTCGACAGACTTGTCTCATGCCATAAGAACTTTTTCGTAGCCACAAGCGATGGTACGCTTAGACCTTACGACAAAATGTCGGATGACACAAATCCTGTCGATGTTTCTGTCAGTCCGGGTTTTGGTGAAATAGAAAATACAGATTTCTATACAGATTTCCATACAGACAGATACACTTATTCTGCGGACGGAAACATACTGACATTCCCGACATCCGGTACATATTTATACAGCCGTGAGCACCCCCATGCTGTTGAAAGCATAAATAATCCGGTAAGGAATTTCGCACCGGCTCCTCAAGATATATACTATAATGACATAGGCAAGACCGATGCCATATCTGAAAACAAAGAAGACGGTGAATACTATCTTGATTTCTATTACGGACCCGACGACGAGCGTTGGACGACAAGCCTTGAGAAAGACGGCAAGCCTGTTAAGACAATTCTCTTCGGGAATGGCTATGAGAAGATAAAAGACGGCGACACACTTCGGGAATTTACATATATAGGCAATGGATTGTTACACTACAGGGAGAACGGTGGAGAATCTAAGCTCCTATATATGTTCACCGATGCGCAAGGCAGTATAAGAGAGATATACGACAGAGACGGCAACGTGCTTTTCAGTGCGGACTACGACCCATGGGGCAATATTACGATCGTCAAAAACGATATAGGCTTCATTAGAGGCTATACCGGTCATGAGATGCTTCTTGAGTTCGGCTTGATAAACATGAACGGCAGGATGTACGACCCGCAGCTTGGAAGATTTCTAAGTCCCGACAACTATGTCCAGATGCCAGATAACAGCCAGAACTTCAACCGCTATTCCTATTGCCTGAACAATCCGCTGAAGTATACGGACCCGAGTGGGGAATTCTGGAATCTTATATTTGGCGCTGCTGTAGGCGGTCTGTTCAATTGGGCTTCTCATGGATTTAAGTACAACGCTAAAGGACTTGGATATTTCCTTACTGGAGCCATTGCCGGGGCTGTCAGTACAGGAGTAGCATCAGGTGTAAATGTAGCAATGGCTGGAGGAAACTTTTGGAAAGGTGCTGTTGGAATGTTGCCAGACGTTTTATCAACAGGCTTCTTTTCTGGGGCAGCAACATTTGGAAGTTCAGCTTTTGTCGGTAGCTTTATCACTGATGCTGGCAATTCTTGGGTTGAAGGACAAAGTTTTGGAGATGGTCTTTTAACAGGATTGAAAAGTGGATATAAAAGTGCCATAGCAGCAGGTATTATGGGAGGCATTGCTTCCGGTATAGATGCATTAGGTAAGAATGTTGACTTTTGGACAGGTAATGTTTCGGTTAATTTAGATGGAGCTTATTCCTGTAAGGAAACAGATCCAACAGATATGTTGAGCCGGTTAAAGGAAAAGAAAGCGGATATTTTAGGAAAATATGTAGGAGACTATGAGGGACAGCATGTATATGAAAGCAAGATGTTAGGGACATATTCAGAAACCGGAAGTTACCGTGCCTTTACTCTTCCTGATCGTGGCATTGTAGCAAGCAAAGGCGTATTTACAAGCAACTCGATAAATGGGCGAGCCATGATACAGCATGAGTTCGGACATGTCCTTCAATATAGAATAGTTGGCACAGCAAAGTATTATACTGTCATCGCAAAAGAAAGTGTCCTTAACAGTGCTAAGATTTGGCCATATAATAAAATCTCGCATGATTTGTTCTGGACGGAAACTTGGGCAAATTATCTTTCAAAACAGTACTTCGGAGTTGCTTGGCATGGACTTGATGTATATACTTATACTACAAGATATAGATTTTATCCAGCAAGAAATATTAGCAAAGATTTATTTAGAGTTAAGTTCGGATTTTAGTAATTTAAATATAGCTGATTATGAAAAAAATATTGTTATTAGTCTTTTCTTTGTTCTTTTTAAATTCATGTATTATTGATTATAAGCCAGCTGGATATTTTGTATATAATCATACAAAAGACACGTTACTTATAGAAATGACAGAGTCTGATACTTTAACAGATAGCATTTACTGGGGAATACACCCTTTGGATTCTGTTTTGTTAGATTCGGAACAGGATACGATATGTGTGTCTGTAAAAGGAGAAAAAGTAGCTTTCTGGCGATTTAATTATGTATTGCCTTATTCAGAATCGGGTTCTATATATCCTTTGCCTGATACATGCTATGTGTATGTTATAAAATGGAATATAGCGAAATCCTATTCTTTTGAAGAAATACGTGATAAGAAATTATATGACAGACGTGTTGTTTCAAGGAAAGATTTTGATGGGCATGTATACGAATACAGATAATCTGTTATTATTAATAAGTAGGGTGTATCTTTTTATCTCTGTTATAATGGCTTCATTGTATTACTTATAATACAAAGCGTTTTTTCTTTTTGTATGTTTTTTATTATAGATAGTAAAACACAGAATTATTTTGCTGTATTTTATAGATTAAATATTCAAAAGCACAAGGATGTTACTATATGTTTTTTGCTTATTCTTGAAATTTTAGCTTGGATAGTTTGTCTTTTCCTTATCATGTAACAACAGCATTATTCTTAGTGTTAGATATGTTAAAAATAAATATTAGCATGGATGATTTGTATATATATTTTCATTTAATATTCATCCAAAAAATCCCTCATACGGCAAGTATCTTATACACCAAGCCGCATGAGGGATTACTATTTCAGTATAGAATCTGATTATTTACTTCTTCACCTTTGTAGCCCAAACGAAATAGACGATGAGCAGGGCGTAAGCTACGAGAGAGACTACCTCTGACCAAGGATTACTCCACCATGAAGTATAGTCGAACTGCACACCACAGAAACGCAACAATGCACTGACTACTCCCATCAAAGCACCACCGGCAATGAATCCGCTGGCAATAAGAGTGCCCTTCTCTCCACGAGCCTTGTTCGTCTCTACATTCTTTGAACGTGAGGTAACAAACCAGTTGATGGCTCCACCCACGAGCAACGGAGTGTTAAGCTCAAGAGGAATGAACATTCCGAGAGCGAAGGCAAGTGCTGGAATCTTGAAATAGGTAAGCACGATAGCTATCAAAGCACCAAGACCATACAGCTCCCATGGAGCACGCACACCGTTCATCAACGGGTCGATGACGGCTGCCATAGCGTTTGCCTGAGGAGCAGCAAGCTGACCGCTGGCAAAGCCATAGGTATGGTTGAGCAGCATCATTACGCCACCTACGGTAGCAGCAGAAACGAGAGTGCCGAGGAACTTCCATGTCTCCTGCTTCTTAGGAGTGGTTCCGAGCCAGTAGCCTATCTTGAGGTCGGTGATGAAACCGCCTGCCATCGACAGGGCCGTACAAACCACGCCACCCATGATAAGCGCAGCCACCATGCCGCTGGTGCCTTTAAGACCAACAGCTACAAGCACTACGGATGCAAGGATAAGCGTCATGAGCGTCATACCAGACACAGGGTTTGAGCCAACGATGGCGATGGCGTTGGCTGCGACGGTAGTAAAGAGGAAGGCGATGATTGCCACAAGCAGGATGCCTACCACGGCGAAGAGTACGTTGCCCTCCATAACGCCGAACCAGAAGAACAGGAAGGTGGCAATGAGTGTGACGATAGAGCCGATGGCTATAATCTTGAACGATATGTCACGCTGTGTGCGTACCGTGTCTTCTGCTGCCTTTGAGCTGCCTTTCATCTCACTTGCCGCAAGCGATACAGCACTCTTGATGATGCCCCAGGATTTGATGATGCCTATGATACCTGCCATGGCAATACCACCGATACCGATGCTCTTGCCGTAGTTCTTGAATATCTCCTCGGCAGACATTGCACCAACGGTCTGTGTGATTTCCGGATTCCAGAGGTTGAGCACCTGGTCGTGGAAGATCAAAGACATGCCAGGCACTATTATCCACCATACTGCAAACGAGCCGAGACAGATGATGAAGGCATATTTGAGACCGATGATATAGCCAAGACCGAACACGGCGGCACCGGTGTTTACTTTGAACACGAGTTTTGCCTTCTCGGCAAGCGTCTCACCAAAGCCCACAACACGGGTCGTGAAGTTCTCGTTCCACCATCCGAAGGTAGCCACGATGAAGTCGTAGAGTCCACCCACGAGTCCGGCAACGAGCAACGGCTTAGCCTGTGCTCCACCCTTCTCTCCGCTTACAAGCACCTGTGTAGTGGCTGTTGCCTCAGGGAAAGGATATTTGCCGTGCATGTCCTTTACGAAATACTTACGGAAAGGAATCATGAACAGAATACCCAAGATACCACCAAGCAGCGATGAGAAGAACACCTTGAAGAACGAAACGCTCATCTCCGGATACTTTGCCTGAAGGATGTAGATGGCAGGCAGAGTGAATATGGCACCTGCAACAATTGTTCCGGAGCAGGCTCCGATACTCTGGATGATGACGTTCTCTCCCAACGCCTTGTTTCTCTTTGCGGCAGTAGACACGCCGACAGCGATGATGGCAATAGGAATGGCAGCCTCAAAGACCTGTCCTACCTTAAGTCCGAGATAGGCGGCAGCGGCAGAGAACAGCATTGCCATGAGAATACCAAAGGTTACTGACCACAGGTTCACTTCGGGATAGACTTTCTGCGGGCTCATCAAAGGCTCGTAGCTCTCTCCCTCTTTCAACTCCCTGAAAGCATTTTCAGGAAGCTGCATGTTTTCGTTGTTTTCCATTTCTTATTATTTAATTTATACTTGTTTCTATATAAGACCAACAAGGTCTGCAATATTCTTATAGCATCTTCACGAGCTCTTCCATTCCTGCCGAAGCTCCTTTTACTATCTGCTGTATATTGTGTGAGCCGCCCGAACGTGTCGGCTTAGGGTCTATCAGATAGACGGGAACGCCCGGCTTCACATATTCTATAAGTCCGGCGGCAGGATAGACATTCAGCGATGTACCTATTATAATAAAGGTGTCTGCCGTCTGCACCTCCTCTATAGCCGGTTCTATCATCGGCACACTCTCGCCGAAGAACACGATGAAGGGACGGAGCAAGGAGCCGTCGCCTGCCTTCTCGCCATGGGCAACTGTTATATCGGGTGGCGTGAGCGTCTTTATGAAATGCGGATTATAGGGGTCTCTCGATGAGCATACCTTCATCAGTTCTCCATGCAGATGGATTACTCGCCGTGAGCCAGCCATCTCATGAAGGTTGTCCACATTCTGCGTCACTACGCTTACTTCGTAACGCTCCTGCAACTCTGCCACCAGCTCATGACCGCGGTTTGGCTTTGCATCCACGAGTTTTCCACGCAGCATGTTATAGAAGTCGTTCACATAGTCCGGGTCAGCTTCCCATGCCTCATGGGTTGCCACACGGCTCACTGGATAGTTCTCCCATAGTCCGTCAGCATCACGGAAAGTGCTTAGTCCGCTCTCCGCCGACATTCCAGCACCTGTCAATACAACTATTTTCTTCATACTTTTTAGTTCTTAAAATTCAGAAAATACTTTAACAATGCACAAAATTAGCGTTTTTTCTTCAATACTGTGCACTTAGTCAGATAAAAGTAGTAACTTTGTGCGCTTTTGATAGACTTTCTGAGTAAGAGAGTCGGCATAAGCAATAAGTTAAACTATAAACACATAAAGAAAAGTAATGGACAAAGTAAGCTACGCCCTCGGTTTGGGCATTGGTCAGCAGTTGGCTCAGATGGGTGCAACAGATCTGAATATTGACGATTTTGCAGCAGCAATCAAAGACGTGATAAGCGGCAACGAACTGAAGGTGGCACACAAGGACGCCCAGAACATAGTACGCGAATATTTCCAGAAGCAGGAGGAGCGCATCAACGCTCTGCGTGCCGAGCAGGGAAAGGTGGCAAAGGCTGAGGGTGAAGCATACCTTAAGGAGAACGCAAAGAAGGAAGGCGTTGTCACTCTGCCAAGCGGACTGCAGTATATGGTGCTGCAGGAAGGCAACGGCAAGAAGCCGAAGGCTACCGACAAGGTGAAGTGCCACTACGAAGGATTCCTCATCAACGGACAGGTGTTCGACAGCAGCGTACAGCGCGGCGAGCCTGCAGTATTCCCACTCAACCAGGTTATCCCAGGATGGACAGAAGGTCTGCAGCTCATGCAGGAGGGTGCTAAATACCGCTTCTTCATACCTTATATCCTTGCCTATGGCGAGAGCGGAGCAGGTGGCTCTATCCCTCCATTCGCAACACTGATATTCGATGTTGAACTGATTGAGGTAATGTAACGAACGAAGAACAATAAAAAAAACATAACAATGAAAAAAATCACATTACTCGCCGCTGCAGCAATCGTTGCAGCTGGTTTCGCTTCTTGTGGGAAGTCTACTCCAAAGGCTGACCTCAAGACAAATGTTGACTCTCTGAGCTATGCCATCGGTATGGCACAGACACAGGGTCTGAAGGAATACTTAGTAAGCAACCTCGGTGTGGACACAGCCTACATCGACGAGTTCATCAAAGGTTTGAACGAAGGTGCCAATGCCGGTGACGACAAGAAGAAGGCTGCTTACTACGCTGGTATACAGATTGGTCAGCAGATCTCCAACCAGATGGTTCGCGGCATCAACCACGAGCTCTTCGGCGAAGACTCTACAAAGACTATCTCTCTGAAGAACTTCATGGCTGGCTTCATCAGCGGAACAACAGGCAAGAAGGGACTGATGACTGTAGAGCAGGCACAGGAACTGGCACAGCGCAAGATGCAGGAAGTAAAAGACGAGGCAATGGAAAAGCAGTATGGCGCCTACAAGAAGCAGAACGAAAGCTTCATTACCAAATACAGCAAGGGTGCTGGCGTGAAGAAGCTCAAGGGCGGCGTTTACTATAAGGTGCTCACAGAGGGTAAGGGCGAAAAGCCGACTACAACATCTACCGTAAAGCTGATGTACGAAGGAAAGACCATCGACGGTAAGGTATTCGACAGCAGCTTCGAGCGCAAGGAGCCTGCAACATTCCCTGTAAGCCAGGTAATCCCAGGATTCACAGAGGCTCTTGTAAACATGCCGGTTGGTAGTACATGGGAGGTTGTGATACCACAGAACCTTGCTTATGGCTCTCGCGACCAGGGCAACATCAAGCCTTTCTCAACTCTTATCTTCAAGATACAGCTCATCGCCATCGAGAAGGAAGAGCCGAAGGCACAGGGACAGCAGATGAGCGCAGAGCAGAAAGCTCAGCTCGAAGCTGCCATCAAGGCTGCACAGGCAAAGCAGAAATAATGAAAGAATCATAATATAACAGGGATTGGGGAAACGATAACGATGCGCTTCTCCAATTCTTGTTTGTGAGACATAGAAAACAATAGTAATATTACTAAGATGAAAAAGACATTATTGATCGCCCTCGCTGTTATCGTGAGCGGCGCCTTCACAACGGCAAACGCTGAAAAGAAGGGAAAGAAAAAGCAGAATGTGGCTACACCTGTAGAAACAGTAACACTGAAAACATCATCCGACACCCTTAGCTATGCCGCAGGAAAATTCCACACAGAAGGACTTGCTCCTTTCCTGAAGAGCAAATACGGCATCGACGAGAAAGACATGGACGATGTTATCCGTGGCGTTGAGGATATGCTGAATACGGGCTTGAACAACAAATCAAAGGCATATGCCGCCGGCATGCAGATTGCAATGATGGTGGACGAGAACATGATTCCTTACAGAAAGCAAGAGTTCAAGAGCTACAAAGACTCTATCAACACCGCCCTCTTCAACAAGGGCTTCATCGCTTCGTTGAAGAAAGACAACAGTGTTCTTGCCGACTCCATAGCAAAAAACTACTTCAACAATGCCGTTGAGGACAACAAGAACACCACCAACATGAAGAGAAAGAAGGAGGGTGAAATGTTCCTTATGGAGAACGCTAAGAAGGAAGGCGTTGTCACCCTGCCAGACGGACTCCAGTATAAAGTACTTACTGCCGGCACTGGAGCAAAGCCGACAGATGCCGACCGCGTAGTAGTGAAATATGAAGGAAAGACCATCGACGGCAAAGTGTTCGACAGCAGCTACAAGCGTAATCCACAGACCACCACTTTCGGTGTAACACAGGTCATCAAGGGCTGGACCGAGGCTCTGAAGCTTATGCCTGTAGGCAGCAAGTGGGAGGTTTACATCCCTTACAACCTTGCTTACGGAGAGCGCGGAGCAGGACAGCAGATCAAACCTTACGACGCTCTGATATTTACCGTGGAGCTTGTTGACATCGAAAAGCCTAAGACAGAGACTCCAGAAGCCAAGACCAATAAAGCCGGTGCCGCAAAGACCGCAACTGCAAAGAAAGCGGTAAGAGGCAAGAAGAAATAACCGGAACAACGCCATATTGTCTGTCACACGACAGACATATATATAAATAGGTAAGGCTGACGAATTCTTAAAAGGAAACGCCAGCCTTACTTTATGCTTCAACGGCACATCAATAACGCTTATAATGTACTAAAAACATCACCTCTATATAGCAAAATAGGAATAAAACAAGAAAATAATACCAATATGACAAAGAATAAATATTTTTTAATATCAATCTGTTGCGTATGTAATAAAAAAAGCCTACTTTTGCTTACTCTTTGTACAACTAATGCCATCTTTACCCTAAATTAATACACGAAATCAGATGACAAATGTCAGAGAGAACGGAAAAACGGAAACAATTTAAGCATAAAGATAAATACAAAAAACAATATGGAAAAGATAGATAGACTTGATAAAAAGATACTGAGTATCTTATCGAGAAATGCACGTATGCCATTCAAAGACGTGGCTGCAGAGTGTAACGTTTCACGTGCTGCCATCCACCAGCGCGTACAGCATCTTACAGAAGACGGAGTAATAACAGGAAGCAAATTCGATGTAGACCCTAAGAGTCTCGGATTCTCTACTTGTACTTACGTGGGAATAACACTCGAAAAGGGAAGCATGTACAAATCGGTTGTAGAACAACTGGAACACATTCCGGAAATCGTAGAGTGCCACTTCACCACTGGTCCGTATACCATGCTCGTAAAGCTATATGCAAAGGACAACGAACAGCTGATGGACTTGCTGAACAACCAGATGCAGCAGATTCCTGGAGTGGTGGCTACAGAGACTCTCATCTCACTCGAACAGAGCATAAAGAGAGAGATTCCTATTGCCTCAAAGAGTGTTGTCGCAGCTAAGAGAAGAAGAGCTGCCAAGGTCGAAGAAGACGACGATATCGAATAAAAGCAATTGATCAGTATAACAAATAAACAGGATTACAAGACGTGGAACCATTTGACTTCCAGTCGCATCTAAACGGCATATACAAAACTTTTCCGGAGGCAAAACGGAAACCGCTGATAGGCATCACGGGGAACTTTGCCTCCGGTAATGCTACCCTTGCTGAACCATATTACATGGCGGTAGTAAGGGCAGGAGGAGTGCCGGTGATTATTCCACCGGTGAATGATACCGACGCTATCATCAACACTCTTGATAACATCGACGGACTGCTGCTGTCGGGAGGGGGAGACTTCAACCCTCTGTGGTGCGGAGAGGAACCTGTGCCGGAACTGCACGGCATAAACTCACACCGCGACCTGCCGGAACTGCTCACCGTACAGCTTGCATATAACAGACAGATTCCGATGCTCGGCATCTGTAGAGGTATACAAACCTTAGCAATGGCACTGGGCGGAAAGGTAAGACAGGACATCGACGCTACCGGAGCCGACAACATAGAATACAAGACTGAAAACAGAGTAAAGCACGATCAGAACACGGAATGGAGAGGGGAACCGACACATTCGGTGGAGATTGACGCCAACTCTATACTGTATTCTATCTACAACAAACAGAAAATCTATGTCAACTCTGTCCATCACCAGGCGGTTGGCAGCTGCGGACGAAGAATGAATATCTCGGCATACGCTCCGGACGGAGTGATTGAAGCCATTGAAAGCAGCGAATATAAATCTATCCTCGGCGTGCAATGGCATCCGGAATGGCTCGACGACGGGCTGCCGCTCTTCAAGTGGCTCGTGGAAAGAGCTGAAGAGTTCAGCGAGGCAAAGGAACTGCACAACCGCTTCGTAATCCTCGACTCACATTGCGACACTCCGATGTTCTTCCCTGAAGGCATACGCTTCGACTGGAGAGACAACAGAATATTGGTAGACCTGCATAAGATGACCGACGGCAGACAAAACGCAGTAACCATGGCGGCTTATCTGCCACAGCCGAAACCAGGACAACAGTTCAAGGACATAGCTCCCTTTAAAGTGGACACCGCTACGGAGTATGCCGACCTTATCTTCGACAAGATTGAAGATATAGTAATGAAGAACAACAAGGTTGTCTCTATTGCAAGAACACCAGCCGACATATACAACGACAAGAGACAAGGACGGAAGTCCATAATGCTTGGAATAGAAAACGGACTGGCTCTGGGCAACGACCTGTCCAATGTGGAACACTTTGCAAAACGAGGTGTGGTATATATCACTCTCTGCCACAATGGCGACAACGACATCTGCGACAGCGCTAAGCGAAGTGAGGCTACCAACGACGGAGTGAGCGACTTCGGAGCTGACGTGATAAGGGAGATGAACCGCTGCGGCATAATGGTGGACTTGAGCCATGCCGGAGAGAAGAGCTTCTATGACGCCCTTGACATCAGCAACACACCTATCGTATGCAGCCATAGCAACAGCAAGGCTTTGTGCGACGTGCCCCGAAACCTGACCGACGACCAGCTGGCGGCTCTTGCCAAGAAGGGAGGCGTGGCACAGATTACGCTCTACGACGGTTTCCTAAGAAACGACGACAACGAGGCAAGCATCATGGATGCCATAGACCATCTCGACCATGCCGTTGACATCATGGGCATCGACCATGTGGGTATTGGTACCGACTTCGATGGTGATGGAGGGGTGTGTGGTATTGCCGACTCCTCGGAACTGATAAACTTTACCATCCAACTGCTCAGACGCAGATATTCACACAGTGACATTGAGAAGATTTGGGGTGGTAACTGGCTGAGGGTAATGTCGCTCGTACAAAACAGCAGAATAAAGTAAACCGGCTCCAGAAGAGCTACTCCAAAGGCTGACAACGAAAAAAATGTAGAAACTGAAGAAATGAAAAGGATTTATATAATGTCGTTACTTGCTGCTGGCATCATCTCGATGTGCTGCTCATGCAAGAGCACAAAGAAAGCAGACAACGACACAGAGACAATGGTTGCTGTAGGACCTGAGTTCAATGCCGACTCCGCTTATCTCTTCTGTGAGAAGCAGTGCGACTTCGGACCAAGAACAATGAACAGCGACGCACATGACAAATGCGGTGCATGGATAGTGGACAAGTTCAAACAATACGGATGCTCCGTCATTGAGCAGAAAGCTGATCTGAAGGCTTACGACGGGACAATGCTTAAAAGCAATAATATCATTGCAAGCTACAAGCCGGAACTAACAACCCGCATCCTGCTCTGTGCACACTGGGACTGTCGTCCATGGGCAGACAATGACCCGGACAGCACAAACTGGCACAAACCTGTGATGGGTGCCAACGACGGTGCAAGCGGCATTGCCGTGATGCTGGAGATTGCAAGACAACTGCAAAAGAGCGACTCGCTGAACATCGGAGTGGACTTTGTATGCTTTGACGCTGAAGACTGGGGCATTCCGCAATGGAGCGACGCTGAAGACAATGGCGACTCATGGGCTCTCGGCGCACAATACTGGGCAGAGAACCCACATAAGGCTGGATATGAAGCACGCTTCGGCATCCTGCTTGACATGGTTGGCGGAGTAGGAGCACGATTCTATCAGGAAGGTATGTCGAAACAGTATGCGCAACCTATCGTAAACAAGATATGGACTGCGGCACGCACTGCCGGATATGAATCACTGTTCCCTAACGAACAGGGAGGATATGTCACTGACGACCATATACCGGTAAACCAGAAGACGAAGATTCCTACTGCGGACATCATCGCTTTCTATCCGAACTGCCAGCAAAGCTCCTTCGGACCTACATGGCACACCGTCAATGACACAATGGAGAATATAGACAGGAATATCCTGAAGGCTGTTGGACAGACCGTCATTCAGGTCCTGTTTTCTGAGAAATAATACACACATTAATTAAAATAAACAACAAAAGATTATGGATACACAGAAAAAAGCATTCGCTTCAAAACTTCTGAAAGTTAAAGCAATCAAATTGCAACCAGAGAACCCGTTCACATGGGCTTCTGGATGGAAATCTCCTTTCTATTGCGACAACCGCAAGACTTTGTCTTATCCGGAACTGCGCAACTACGTGAAACTGGAACTCGTACACGCTGTTCTTGAGAACTTCCCTGAGGCAGAGGCTGTTGCTGGTGTGGCTACAGGTGCTATTGCACAGGGTGCACTGGTGGCTGACGAACTGAACCTGCCTTTCGTATACGTCAGAAGCAAACCAAAAGACCATGGTCTGGAGAACCTCATAGAGGGAGAGCTGAAACCTGGAATGAAGGTGGTTGTAATTGAAGACCTTATCTCTACCGGCGGTTCATCACTGAAGGCTGTAGAGGCTATACGCAAGAACTGCTGTGAGGTTATCGGTATGGTCGCTTCATACACCTACGGCTTCGATGTTGCAAAGAAAGCCTTCGAGGACGCTAACGTGAAGCTCATTACTCTTACAGACTACGAGCACGTAGTGGCAGAGGCTCAGGAGATTGGATACATTAAACCCGAGGATGTTGAATTGCTTCACGACTGGCGCAAGGATCCTGCAAACTGGAAGAAATAATGAGTAAGTTTGAAAGTGGAATAAAGCATATACCCCATCCTCAGACTGCTGTTTACAATGCCCTCAGCGACCTGAGCAACCTTGACAAAGTGAAAGACAAACTGCCGGAGGACAAGATTAAAGATCTTTCGTTCGACAGTGACAGTCTTACCATCGGTGCCCCTATGGGCAGCGTATCAATGAGGATTATCGAGAGAGAGGAACCGAAATGCATAAAGTTTGCAACGGAGAAATCTCCTATCGCAGCAAACTTGTGGATTCAGATTGTTCCGGAAGGGGAAGAGGCATGCAAGATGAAGCTGACGATAAAGGCTGACATTAATCCTTTTATAAAGGGAATGGTGTCTAAACCGCTACAGGAGGGACTGGAGAAGATTGCCGACGTGTTGGCAATGATTCCATACAACAACATCTAAGCAAAATAAAATTTTATACAATACATGGCAAGTATTATTTAACTTGCTTTCGGTAAACGAGTTGACAAGAAAGACATATAATCTTCGTCAACTCGTATACTATCTAAAAACATACAAACATGAATAAACTTTGGGAGAAGAACTTTGAGGTAAACAAGGAAATAGAACGCTTTACGGTGGGAAAAGACCGCGAAATGGATTTATACCTCGCAAAATATGATGTGCTCGGCTCTATGGCACACACTACAATGCTGGAATCTATCGGACTGCTCGGAAAAGACGAACTGAACCAGATTCTCGCTGAACTGAAACATATATATAAGGTATGTGAAGAGGGAAAGTTCGTTATAGAGGACGGAGTAGAAGATGTTCACTCCCAAGTGGAACTCATGCTGACAAGGAAACTGGGAGATACAGGAAAGAAGATTCATAGCGGACGCTCACGCAACGACCAAGTGCTTGTGGACCTGAAACTGCGTTGCCGCCATGACATAAAGGATATCGTGGAAAGCGTGAAGACTCTCTTTGACGAGCTGATAGAAAAGAGCGAACAATATAAAGAGGTGCTCATGCCGGGATATACTCATCTGCAGATTGCCATGCCAAGCTCGTTCGGATTATGGTTCGGAGCATACGCAGAGAGTCTGACCGACGATATGCTCTTCCTGCAGGCTGCCTACAGAATGACTAACCGTAACCCTCTCGGGTCGGCTGCCGGATACGGCAGTTCTTTCCCTCTCGACAGGGAAATGACAACTCGTCTGCTGGGCTTCGACTCCATGGACTACAATGTGGTATATGCACAGATGGGACGAGGAAAGATGGAAAGGAACGTGGCGTTCTCACTTGCTTCTGTGGCAGGAACCGTAGCAAAGATGGCGTTCGATGCCTGTATGTTCAACAGTCAGAACTTCTCATTCGTGAGACTTCCTAAGGAATGCACAACAGGTAGCAGCATCATGCCACACAAGAAGAACCCTGACGTGTTTGAACTCATCAGAGCAAAGTGCAACAAGATACAGGCTCTGCCACAGCAGATTACACTTATCATGAACAACCTGCCATGCGGATATTTCCGTGACCTGCAGATTATAAAAGAGGTGTTCCTGCCTGCCTTTGACGAACTGAAAGACTGTCTGCAGATGGCTGCATATATAATAAACAAGATTGAGGTAAACGAACATATTCTCGACAACCCCATGTATGACCCTATCTTCTCTGTGGAAGAAGTAAACAGACTCGCTGCCGACGGTATGCCGTTCAGAGACGCCTACAAGAAGGTGGGACTGGAAATTGAAGCAGGAGAATTCATACCTGACAGAAACATCCGTCACACCCATGCCGGAAGCATCGGTAACCTCTGCAACGACCGCATCAAGACGATGATGGAGAATATTATCTCGGAATTCGGATTCTACAAAATGGAACAAGCTGAAAATACATTATTGGGAAGATGAAACACAACATTATGAGTAAGATAAGATACACGACATTATCAATAGCACTAATGCTCACGCTTCTGTTTTCGGCATGCGCCGACTCAGAGTTCAGCAGATACAGATGCTATCTGATGATCAACAACAACATTCTGAAGGACATTACCCTGGCAAGCGCTATGAACGCCGCCGCGCCAGGTATCTTCTGTCGTATCTCCATGGAGGGGACAGCAAGATTCAAGTTTGAGTCCAACCAAGGCGGCACCCCTACATATGGCGTAATGACATCCATTGACAAAAATTCAAAATGGATGATTGGTGTATACAATGGCATTATCGTGGGCTACGGAAACGACCAGAAGTTCCATGCCTACGACAATCAATGTAAGAACTGCTACGAGGGTTCCGGACTTACACGATACGCACTCACCATGAATACCGACGGCACTGCCGTATGCAAAAGCTGCCACCGTGTTTACGACTTGAACAACAACGGTAACATAACAAAGGGAGACAAGGGTGACGGACTCATAAGATACCGCACCAATGCCAACCCTGTTCCATACGGAGTCTTATCGGTCAACAACTAAGTAAGTCTACCCTTTGTTACCGATAACAGAATCTTCCCAAACACCTATTTATCATAATAAAATCAAACAACAAGCAATGTAAAAGGTGTTAATTGACATTTAGTCGTTAAATTCTGTAAATAAGTTTGGGCATTCGGATAAATACGTATATATTTGCACTACTCTTTTGCGGAAATAGCTCAGTTGGTAGAGCACAACCTTGCCAAGGTTGGGGTCGCGGGTCCGAGTCCCGTTTTCCGCTCTAATGATGCCGCAATGGTGGAATTGGTAGACACGAGGGACTTAAAATCCCTTGGCCAGTAATGGCTGTGCGGGTTCGAGTCCCGCTCGCGGCACATTTTAACAATCATTGTCAGTATTATAATCATAGCACAATTAAACCTTTATTTAATATGCAAAAAAATGTAGTCTTATTCCTCTCAGCAGCAGCGTTGATTGCGCTGTCATCTTGCTCTTCTAAGTTGGGAGCTTTGTCTGCTGACAATTTCAATGTCGTACCTAACCCTCTTGAAAGCGAAGCTGGAAAGGTACCAACAACAATCAACGGTAAGTTCCCTGAGAAATACATGAAGAAGAAAGCCGTTGTTACTGTTACTCCTGAGCTGCGCTATGGCGACGGACAGACAGCAAAGGGTCAGAGCGCTACTTTCCAAGGTGAGAAAGTGGCTGGAAACGACCAGACAATACAATATAAAGTTGGTGGCAACTACACTATGAAGTCTAACTTCAACTACGTTCCTGAAATGCAGAAGAGCGACCTCTACCTTACTTTCGAGGCTTTCGTAGGCAAGAAGAAGGTTGAAGTTCCTGCCGTTAAGGTTGCAACTGGCGTTATCTCTACATCAGAGCTCTACAAGAAGACTCTCGCCGGAGACGGAGCATGCATCGCACCAGACTCTTTCGAAAGAGTGAAGACTCAGAAGCAGGAGGCTCAAATCAAGTTCCTCATCAACCAGGCTAACCTGCGCAAGAGCGAGATGAAGAACAACTCCGTTAAGGAGTTCGTTGAGATGCTCAAGAAGATCAACCGCGACAAAGAGGGCTTGAACATCAAAGACGTTGAGGTTCTGGCATACGCTTCTCCTGATGGAGGTCTCAAGTTCAACGACAAGCTGGCTAACCAGCGTCAGAACGTTTCTGAGAAATATGTAAAGAACACCCTTAAGAGCACTAAGGTTGACACCGACGTGACAGCAAAATATACTGCACAGGACTGGGAAGGCTTCCAGAAGCTCGTTGCTGCTTCTAACCTCCAGGACAAGGACGTTATCCTCCGCGTACTCTCTATGTACCAGGATCCAGAAGAGCGTGAGACACAGATCCGCAACATGTCTGCTGGCTTCCGTGAACTCGCTGACGGCATCCTTCCTGAACTCCGTCGTTCTCGTCTCATCATCAACTATGAGACAATCGGACGTAGCGACGACCAGATCAAGGAGCAGTACACAACAGATGCAAGCAAGCTGAGCGCTGACGAGTTGCTCTATGCTGCAGCTCTTGAGGACAATGCCGAGAAGAAAGAGGATATCTATAAGAAAACCGCTGAGCTTTATCCAAACGACAGCCGCGCATTCAACAATATCGCAGCTCTCGAATTTGCAAAGGGCAACAACGATGCTGCACAGAACTATCTGAGCAAGGCTCTCGCTGTTGACGGCAACACAGCAGAGGCTAATGCCAACAAGGGTCTCATCGCTCTCTTGAACGGCAACGCTGCTGAAGCACAGACCCTCATCGCAAAGGCTAACGGTGCTAACGACCTTAACAAGGCTGTCGGTGCTCTCAACATCGCCAACGGCAAATATGCTCAGGCTGAAGAGGCTATGAAGGGCGTTAACAGCAACACTGCTGCTCTTGCACAGATTCTGAACAAGAACTATGCTGGCGCACAGACAACATTGAACAACATCAAGAACAAGAATGGTCTTACAGATTATCTGTATGCTATCATCAATGCTCGTCAGGGCAACAGCAGCGCAGCTTCTTCTTACCTGAAGAGCGCTGTACAGAAAGATCCAAGTCTGGCATCATACGCTGCCAACGATCTTGAGTTCTTGAACGTTAACAAGTAATTTCTTTTAAACGTTTACTTTTTGGAGAGGGCAGGTCGTATATTCTATGACTATGTCCTCTCCTTTTATTATATATTATAATAGGTGTACTGACAATCTCTGAGGTCAACCCGTACAATCGTTTTACTTATATAGTTCATGAAGCAAATCATTTTATTTCTTGCTCTTGCCCTGACACTGGTTTCCTGCGGCACACGCAAAGGATATTTCAGCATAGAAGGAAGGTTTCTGAATCTTAACCAAGGTGAGTTCTATGTCTACAGCACCGATGGTCTTATAAACGGCATTGACACCATCAAGGTGAACGGAGGTAGATTTGCCCGCGAAATACCTTGCACAAGGCGAGGTACGCTCATCCTGGTATTCCCTAATTTCTCCGAACAGCCTATCTTTGCCGAGCCGGGAGAAGGTGTGGACATTAAAGCAGACGCTTCGCATCTGAAACAAATGGAAGTGACGGGTACCGACGACAATAAACTGATGACTGCCTTCAGACAAGCCACAGCAATGGCTTCTCCCCCAGAAACCGTTTCAAGAGCAGAGCATTTCATCCGCGACAATGCCGGTTCTCCAGTCGCCATATACCTCTTGCGCAAATATTTCATAAAGAACGACGCTTCGGCTGACTTAAAGAAAGCCAAGGAGCTACTGGAAATTGTTGCGAAAGAGCAGCCGCAGAACGGTAACGTAACAAGACTGAAGAACAATCTGAATATTCTCAGCAATGCCAACGTGGGTAGCAGACTGCCACGGATCAAGGCTACAGACATTGCAGGAAACACCATAACAGAGGGAAACTTCAAGGGAAAGACAAGCATTATCTTCACTTGGGCTACATGGAGCTACGACAGCGAGAACATGAAGCGACGCATCAACAGCCTCATCCAGCAAGCCAACGGCAACTATGCGGCTCTTGGCGTTAACGTAGATGCAAGCAAAAAGACATGTGAAGACGCTGTCAAAAGGGACAACATCCATTTCCCTAACATCTCTGACGGTATGCTCTTCGACAGCAAGCTGATGGCTACTCTCGGTCTGCATGCCGTTCCGGAGAACATCATAATAGATACAAAAGGTAGGATTATTGCAAAGAACGTGGCAATAGACGACCTTGAGAAATATATAAAATAAACGCATTACAACATCTAATACACTAAAGCATGCTTGTCAAGACATACAGTGCAGCAGTAAACGGCTTGGAGGTTACTACCGTTACGGTAGAGATAAGCCTGATGAGAGGTGTGATGTTTCACCTCTCCGGACTGGCTGATGCTGCTGTAAAAGAGAGCCACGACAGAATCGTTGCCGCTCTTCAGAACAACGGATACAAGTTTCCCGTAGCCGACATCACCGTCAATATGGCTCCTGCCGACCTCCGCAAAGAAGGCAGTGGCTACGACCTTCCACTTGCCATAGGCATTCTTGCGGCAATGGAAAAGGTGGATGCCGGGATTCTCGATAAATATATGCTCGTGGGAGAGCTCGGTCTCGATGGCAGACTACAGCCTGTCAGAGGTGCGTTGCCAATAGCAATCAGAGCAAGAAAAGAGAAATTCAAAGGACTTATCGTTCCGAAACAGAACATAAGAGAGGCTGCCGTAGTCAATAATCTCGATGTGTACGGCATGGACTGTCTGGCTGACGTCGTAGCCTTCCTTAACGGCACCATGCAGTTTGAACCTACGAGAATAGATACAAGACGCGAGTTCTACGAACACCAGTCAAGCTTTGAACTTGACTTCGCCGACGTGCGAGGACAAGAAACCGTGAAGCGTGCCATGGAGGTGGCTGCAGCAGGTGGCCATAATATGATAATGATCGGTCCTCCAGGAAGCGGAAAGTCGATGATGGCAAAGCGTCTGCCGTCCATCCTCCCTCCCCTATCACTTGCTGAAAGTCTTGAAACCACACAGATCCACTCTGTGGCAGGAAAGCTTGGAAAGGGGATGTCGCTGATTTCGCAAAGACCGTTCCGCTCCCCTCATCATACCATTTCACAGGTTGCCCTCGTAGGCGGAGGACTGAACCCACAACCGGGAGAAATCTCCCTTGCTCACAATGGAGTATTGTTTGCCGACGAGCTTCCAGAATTCAACAAAGCCACATTGGAGGTGCTTCGCCAACCGCTCGAAGACCGTAAGATAACTATATCCAGAGCAAAATATACAATCGAATATCCATGCTCCTTCATGTTTGTCGCAAGCATGAACCCCTGTCCTTGCGGATACTTCAACGACCCCACACACCACTGCGTATGCACCCCCGGACAGATTCAGCGCTATATGAACAAAATCAGCGGTCCGCTACTTGACCGTATCGACATACAGTGCGAGATTACCCCTGTTCCTTTCAAAGACATCTCCAAAGCCCAACCCGGAGAACCAAGTTCCGTTATCCGCGAAAGAGTCATCAAAGCACGCCTTATCCAAGAAGAGCGTTTCAAGGATGTGAAAGGCATACACTGCAATGCCATGATGACAGAAAGGATGATACATCAGTATGCCGAACCCGACGAGGCAGGCATCAACCTTTTGCGCATGGCAATGGAACGCCTCAACCTCTCGGCACGTGCCTACAACCGAATACTGAAAGTAGCACGCACCATAGCAGACCTCGAAGGCTGTGAGAAAGTCTGTCCCGAACATCTTGCGGAAGCCATCAACTATCGCAACCTCGACCGCAGCGACTGGGCAGAGAGAGGGCTGTGATTGCTGTCCACCTTTCTGTTCGCACGACAAAACTCATATAACAATCAAAACAAATAATCAACAACAGTTCAACAATTAGAAATGTGCATTAAACATCAATAATAAGTGTATATTTGTCACGCATTTATGCATTTTTTGCCTCTTAAAGTATCATATAAGCAAGAAAAAGAAGCACAAACTTCATTTTTCTTGCTTTTTATTTGCTAATAAATAATATTAAACCTATTTTTGCAGCAAAGTATATACGTAGAATTAAACTATTATGAAACTCATGAGAAAAAATTGTTTCTTAAAGAGAAGCGGAATGAGCAAGGGATTGTTCATTTTGGCAATGTTGCTATTCGCAGCAGTGGAAAGTGTAAATGCTCAGCTTCCATCATTCAAGCTGAAGACCATTGAGGGCAAAACTATTGATACTCAAACCCTCAGCAACGATGGAAAACCATTCATCATCGACTTTTTCGCTACATGGTGCAAGCCATGCAACCGCGAGCTAAGCGCAATCAGCGAAGTTTATGACGAATGGCAGAAAGAGACAGGTGTAAAACTCTATGCCGTATCTATCGACAAGGCGCAGAATGCCAACAAGGTTAAGCCTCTTGTCAATCAGCACGGCTGGGAATATGAGGTTATCCTCGACCCTAACAGCGAATTCCGCAAATCATTCGGCGGAGAGATGATTCCGTTCGTCGTTATCTGCGACGGAGATGGAAAAATAGTCTATAAGCACAACGGCTACACCGAAGGTGCAGAGCAGGAGCTTATCGAAAAGGTAAGAGAACTGGTCAAGTAATAACTAAAAGCCATCAAGCCATGTGCCGACAACAGCATTGCCACGGCACACGGCTTTTTATATTTATAACCTAAAAATAATTTGATGAAAACAAGACTTTTCTTCTCCGTCGCTGCTGCTCTTGCCACAGCAAGCATGCAGGCTCAGGAGAACAATGACGACGATAAGTTTGTTGTTAGCGGTAGCATCCAGAGCGATGTCATCATACCACAAGAGGACAAGAAAATCGGAACTGACAAGTACAACGAGTGGGCTTTGACAAATACATACGCTGACATTGCAGCGCGCAGCAATCACTTCGACGCCGGACTACGCTTTGAATTTACAAAGCACCCAATGCCTGGATACGCTGAAACGGAACCGGGCTTTAAAGGTTGGGGTGTACCTAACTTCTACCTGAAAACACATTTCGACAATTGGGATCTTACACTCGGTACATTCTACGAGCAGTTTGGCTCAGGCTTCATCCTCCGTACATACGAGGAGCGCAGCCTCGGTATCGACAACTCCCTTCTCGGAGGCAGACTCGTTCTGCGTCCTGCAAAGGGTGTGCAGGTTAAGGCCCTTGCCGGCAAGCAACGCCATTATTGGAAATGGAACGACGCTTGGGTAAGCGGCGGCGACCTTGAACTGAGCATTGACCAGTGGTTTAAAGGCATGCAGGAGCACAACACATACCTCACCCTCGGCGGCTCGTGGGTAAACAAATATGAGTCGGCAAAAGACGAGGACGTTATGGTTGACCCTACACACAAGTTGAACTTGCCATCAAACGTTAATGCCTTCGACATACGTACCAACCTGCAGGCTGGCGACTTCAGCGTACTTGCAGAATACGCATGGAAGACTGACGACCCTACATACGACAGAAACTATCCTTACATATACCGTAAAGGAACAGTGGCTATGCTCTCCACATCTTATTCAAGGAACGGACTGAGCCTCTTGCTGCAGGCTAAGAGAAGCGACAACATGACTTTCCGCAGCGACAGAAGTGTCATCGGCAATTCATCTTATCTGAACAACCTGCCGGCTTTCACCACCGACCAGACTTACGCTCTTGCCGCACTCTATCCTTATGCCACACAGCCTAACGGCGAATGGGCATACCAGGCTGAGTTCGGATACAGATTCAAGCGCAACACTTTCCTTGGTGGAAAATACGGAACCAACTTCAAGGTTAACTTCTCCCACATCCATGCCATCGACCGCAACGACCATAAGGTTGACGGTAACAGCAAAGGAACAAGTGGCTACGGCTCATCGTTCTGGAAATGGGGCGACCAGACCTACTATCAGGACTTGAACGTGCATCTTGACAAGAAGTTCTCACGCTCTTTCACTCTGAACCTCATGTACATGAACCAGTTCTACAACAAGACAACTGTTGAGGGAGAAGGTGGTATGATACATTCTGATGTTTTCGTAGCTGACGCTAAATACCGCTTCAACAACAAGCTCACCCTCCGTGGCGAAGCACAGTATCTTGCAACAGACGAAGACGAGGGCGACTGGATGTTCGGTCTGCTTGAGCTCTCTATACTTCCACACTGGATGATTACCGTTTCTGACATGTACAACAATGGCGAGAGCAAGATCCACTACTATCAGGGACTTGTAACCTTCAACGCAGGAGCTCACCGTCTGCAGGTCGGATACGGAAGAACACGTGCCGGTTATAACTGCTCCGGAGGAGTATGCCGCTTTGTTCCGGCAAGCAAGGGATTCACACTTTCTTATAACTATAATTTCTAAAAGGAAAATGAAAATATCAAAGTTACTATATGGTCTCGTAGCAATCCTGTCGGTTACCTCATTCATGTCATGTACTGAGATTGACGAGAATGACCGTCTTATATATGTAAAGCCGGCAGAAGTAAAGAAGCATGTGCTGATAGAAGACTTTACGGGTCAGCGTTGCGTTAACTGTCCTAACGCTGCCACTATGATAGAGCAATTGCAGGAGCAATACGGTGAGGACAACATCATAGCCGTCGGCATCTATGGAGGTGACTTCGGATATACCCCCGTTGCACAGGGTCACACCCCACTGTCGTTGACAACGGAAGTAGGAAACTCATACTACACCAAATGGGGTGTCAAGGCACAGCCAAGCGGAATGGTAGACCGTTTCGGCGGCATACAGAAGAACCTCGCTTACTGGGCTGCCTATACTAACGGACGCATCAATATGGAGCCGACTGTAATGATCACTCCTACAACGAACTATGACGAGGCAACAAGAACTCTCAAAGTGGATGTCAACGTAGCTGGATTGAAGACCCTCAGCGGAGCAAAGCTTCAGGTATGGCTCATCGAGGACAACATCAAGGATATGCAGTATATGCCTGACGGCAGCGAAAACAACGAGTATATCCACAAGCATGTCTTCCGTGCCTCTATCAACGACAAGGACGGCGAGGATATAAACGTTGTCAACGAGCAGACCGTCAACAAGGAATACAGCATCAAGCTCGACAGCAACTGGAAACCAGAAAACATGTCTGTTGTAACATTCGTATTCACAGCTGACGGAGTGGAACAGACAGAGAAAACTTCAGTAATCAACAAATAAATAATAATAAAAACAAAAATGAAAAGAGTATTTATATCAGCAATCGCGGCATTGCTCTGCATCGGAGCATCCGCACAGTCAGATCTGACAACTTTACAAGTTGTAGACAAAGACGGCAACGTAGTTGCAGACGGAGCGACACTGGAATTTTCTGAAACAGAGGATATGGGCAGTTACATTCAGATTCCAACAGGACTTTCTGTAAAGAACACTACAGGAACAGACCAGGGTGTAGGTATCGACATCAACTTGTCGAGATTAGACAATGGTGAATTTTCATGCTGCTTCCCAATTAATTGCCAAAGAGTACCACAAACCGGAGAATACATAGACTATAATGCCCCTGCAATATTAGAGGCAAATGAAACAAAAGAGATTCAGACCGAATGGATACCAGAAACGTATGGTAAATGTACAGCAACACTTCAATTCAAGGTTTACAGCGTTGTTGAAAAGGAACTCTTCGATGTAAAAATACCTGAGGCTGGTGAACTCAAAGCCTACGCCTATGTCTAAAATCACATTTTTTACCCCGCAAGTATCTAAAAT
>OQVS01000465.1_pt1 | contig 27666 bp, 23 predicted proteins | sample 1691601 | NCBI WGS metagenome assembly OQVS01 (sample SAMN03418268, study PRJEB22391) | human gut metagenome | biome: human-gut; feature: organic feature; material: feces | host: Homo sapiens | place: Tanzania | collected 2013-01 | reverse complement strand
ACAATATGAGGTCGATATATGCTGGAAGGGAGGACGATACGTGGTGGGTACATGGTGAAGCGTGTGATTGAAGCTTTTCCCTTAGAGCAGGGCACAATGAAACGACCATAACAAGCGGGTCGTTCATTTCGGATGAAGCCGTTTTGGGTTAAAAAACAGAAATACCCAAAAAATAATGTTTTTATTGGCTTCAATCTCGGATTTTGTGGCTATCTTTGCGGTAAGATATGCTATACACAGCATAACCCAAGAATAAGAAAGCAAAACCATGACAGCTACAGAGCAGACAAAACAGTCGTTGGAGCGGTTTTTCAACAAGATTGCCCAAAAGTTACCCTCATGTGACGAACCGTCGCTGATGAGCGACATTCACGTCAGAGTGTCGCAGGAAAGCGGCGACGTGATGGCGTTCGACGACGACGAGAACGAAATAACCCGTTGTGTCGTAGAGCCTTGGATAGACAACAAGGAGGACGACTTCTACGACAAGGTGACCAGTCAGCTCCGCCAGCAGATGACGGCGATGAGCCAGGTGGTGGAAGGTCTTGGCGTGATGAAGCCCTACAGCTATGTGCTCGAAGATGACGACAAGGACAGTATCGCAGAGCTCTACGTCGTGGACGACGACACGATCATCGTGGGCGGCGACCTGATGGACGGACTGGACGAGGACCTGGACCATTTCTTCAACCAGCTGATGGATGAGCATTGCTAAGCGACTGGCCCTCGGGCTTTCCGCGCTGACCCTCGGCAGCATAGCCGCCACGGCCCAGCGCCACGAAATCCTCGACCCCAACATTCGGTCGCTGCAGGTCATTGCTGACAACGACTGGAGACGGATGCCCATCATCGGCCTCCGTGGGGGGCAACTGTCCGTCAGTTTCGACGACCTCACACACGAATACCACCGCTACGCCTACCGGCTGACGCATTGCGAGGCCGACTGGAAGCCCTCGGAAGCACTCTTCGAGAGCGACTACTGCGACGGCTTCGCCTCGGGCAACACCATCGACGACGTGCAGGAGAGCATCCTCACCAACACGCTCTACACCCACTATCGACTGACGCTGCCCAACGGACAGTGTGCGATGAAGCGGTCGGGCAACTACCTGCTGACCATCTACGACGAGAACGACGACGACCGCGAGGTGGCACGCATTGCCTTTATGGTGACGGAGCCGGCCGAGGCACAGATGGGCGTGGGGCTAAAGGTGCTGACCAATACGGACGCAACCATCAACCAGCACCACCAGCAGGTGGAGATGGAGGTGGGCTATGGAGGCTACAGGGTGACGGACCCACAGCGGCAGATCACCACCGTGGTGCTCCAAAACCAGCGCTGGGACGACGCCCGCTGGAATGCTCGCCCGCAATATACGATGGCCGACGGACTGAGGTGGAGCCACTGCGGCGACTACCTCTTCTGGGCGGGCAACGAGTATCGGAAGTTTGAGATCCTCTCGACCGACGTGGCAGCCATGGGAGTAGATCGCATCGACTGGGACGGCACGCAGTATCATGCCTACCCCTGGACGGGAGAGCCACGCCCCAACTACATCTACGACCCCGACGCAGACGGCGCCTTTGTGATCCGCAACTCGGACAACTACCATGCCAATACGGAGAGCGACTACCTGCAGGTACACTTCCGCTACCGCTGCGAGAAGCCCTTTCAGGAGGCAGTCTATCTGAACGGCAACTTCACGCAGGACCGCTTCCTGCCACAATACAGGATGGAATATCATGCCGAGACACAGAGCTACGAATGCAACGTGCCGCTAAAACTGGGTTATTACAACTATCAACTATTGATGATCGACGAGGCAGGACGCCCTACCCTGCTCCCCACAGAAGGTAACTTCTACCAAACAGAAAACAGCTACCAAGCACTGGTCTATTACCGACCGATCGGCGGACGCACGGACCAGCTGGTAGGCTATGCGCAGATGAAGTGCAACGAACGGTAGGAACAGAAACCCCAAAAGACTGACAGTGATAATAGATATGAGAACAAGGAAAGCGATATTGCTGATAATGCTACTGGCGACGGTGCTGGGACTGGACGCAAAGACGTGGGAGGCAGAGGACATCCCGATGGTGCACCTCACCGACGCGCGCCGCTACGTCTGCGACCCCGACGAGATCCTCTCGCAGGCGGAGCGCGACTCTATCGACAGCTATCTCCTGCGCCTCGACAAGCAGTGTGGCGTGGAGTCGGTGTTCGTCATCGTAAAGCGCGTGAGCAACGGCGACACGTTTCGCTTCGCACAGGACCTGGGCAACCGCCAGGGAGTGGGAAGCAAGAAGACCAACCGCGGACTGGTGGTGGTCGTAGCCGTGGAGGACCGCCGATACTTCATCGCTCCGGGAGAGGGCCTGGAGAAAGACCTGACCGACATAGAGTGTGACGACATCGGGCGGGCTTGCATCGTGGCCAACATGAAGCGCGGAGAGCCCGGACAGGCCGTACTGGCAACAGCCCAGGCGGTCTATAAGAAACTGAAGACCGGGACGACAGGAATCCAGGAGAACACCGACGAGGACGCTGGCGCAGGACTGGCAATCGTCCTCTTCACCGTGATCTGCATCGTTGTCGTCCTCGTCATCCTCAACCGCAGGGACAACCGCGGCAAGGGTGGCGGCGGTGGAGGAGGAAGCCGACGCTCTGGCGGCCCCTTCATCATCTGGGGCAACCCGGGCCACACCAACGACTCCGGAAGCGGATGGGGCGGAGGATTCTCCGGCGGCAGCTTCGGAGGCGGCAGTTTCGGTGGAGGTGGTGCTGGCGGAGGCTGGTAAGCCTACAGCGGGGGCCCACTCCAACAGGAAGCCAAAGTCCACCAAGACTACGGAGACAACAACAGAATTATTATCAGAAAACTATTAGTATATGGAATCAAAGAAGCTAATGAAAGTAGGGTCTATCGTCGTGGTAGTCCTGATGATTGTGGGGTGGCTGGTGAGCAGCTACAACTCCATGGTGTCCAACCAAGAGGAGGTGACAACGGCGTGGAGCAATGTGGAGGCGGCTTATCAGCGCCGTGCCGACATGATGCCGCAACTGGCAAAAATCGTGAAATCGTATGCCAAGCACGAGTGCGAGACGTTTGAGCAGGTGACGAAGGCACGCAATGCGGCCACACAGATACACCTCGACGCAGCCGACCTCACACCCGAGAAGCTCAAGGCCTTCGAGCAGGCACAGAACCAGGTGACGCAGGCACTCTCCCGCCTCATCGCCGTTTCGGAGCGCTACCCCGACCTGAAGGCCAGCGAAAACTACAAGTCGCTGATGGTGCAGGAAGAAGGTACGGAGAACCGCATCAACGAGGCACGCCGCCGCTACAACGAGAGCGTGCAGGGCTACAACCTCTCCATCCGCCGCTTCCCCAACAACCTCCTCGCGGGTATGTATGGCTTCGAGCGCATGACGAAGTTTGAGGCTGCGCAGGGTGCGGAGAAGGCTCCGGATCTCGACATCTAAGGAAAAAGACATCGGCACGATGCGTTCGCTGCTTGGTGGACGCATCGTACGGATGCCCTACCCTCCTACTTTCTGACGATACTCCTCCTTGATGCGCTGCTCCACCTCGTCCAGCGTCTTGCGGCTGACCCTGACAGCCTTGAAATAAAGGAAAACGAAGAAAAACACAATGGCGAGGACGAGGGAAATCACAAAATTGAGCACCTGCGACTTAACGCCCAGCCACGCCACAAACTCCATGCTACCGATGAGGGCGGCAGGCGCCACCAATGCGTCCGCCCAGTTGTGCTTGCGGTAACTGCGGAGGATGCGCTGATACTCTTCGTCTTCTTGCAACAGGCGCTGACGATTGTCAGCCCATTTTTTCTCGAAAGTTTTCTCTATCATAAGTTTCTGCTTGGTTCGGTGATTCAAAAGATCGGTGAAACAATCGTTCAGTGAGACAAAACGATCATACAAATAGACGCGCTGTGATACCATCGCTCAGATAGATGCCCCGGCGAGTGAGGCGCAGGTGGTCGTCGTCGAGGACGAGATAGCCCTGGCGCAAGTCCTGGTCGGCAGCAGCCAAGAGGAAGTCGAGGCGCTGGCTGCCGAAGTCGCGGCGTATCTTGTCGAGGTCGATGCCCTCCGCCGTCCTGAGCGACGTCAGCACCACGTCCTCATAGTGGGTGTCGGGATCGAGGGCCTCCACCGTGCTGGGCCGTTCACCACGACCGATGGCAGCGATATAAGCCTCGATGTCTGCCACATTCCAAGACCGCTGCCGTCCGTCGAAGGAATGGGCGGAGGCGCCAAGGCCCATATAGGGCATGTCGCGCCAGTAGCTACTGTTGTGGCGGCTCTCGCGCTGGGGCAAGGCAAAGTTGCTGATCTCGTAGTGGCGGTAGCCCGCGGCAGTGAGCCTGTCCACCAGGCAGTCGTACATGCGGAGCGAGAGGTCGTCGTCGATCTCCTGGACGCGCCCCTCGCTGAGCCAGCGATGGAGCGTCGTCCCCTCCTCGTACATCAGACTATAGGCCGAGATATGCTCCACGCCGAGACGGAGGGCCTCGTCGATGTCCTGTTCCCAGTCGGCGAGGGTCTCGCCCGGAAATCCGAACATCAGGTCGATGGAGATATTGCAGATGCCCGCCTGGCGCAGCAGCGTCGTGGCCCGTCGCACCTCAGCAGCCGTATGGCGACGGCGTAACAAGCGCAGGCGGTCGTCGGAGAAGGTCTGCGCCCCCATCGAGATGCGGTCGATGGGCGATTGGGCAATCCAATCCGCAAACACTGGGGTAATGTCGTCAGGATTACACTCCATCGTCACCTCGACAGGCTGCGGCCTATATACCTTATATATATAGGAGAAGAGACGGTCGAGCTGATCCGTTGTGAGCTGGCTCGGCGTGCCACCCCCGAGATAGATCGTCGTGATGGCCTCGTCGGCGGGCAATTCCTCCGCCCGCAACGTCAATTCCTGGCAGAGGGCATCGACGTAGGCATCGCGCAGCGCGGGAAGCGTCGTCGAATAAAATCCGCAATAGACACAACGACTGGCACAAAATGGTATATGTATGTATAATCCTGTCATTTCACTTGCAAAAGTACTAATTAATTTTAAAAAATAGAGTACTTTTGCCATCGTTGTTTGGCTTTTACAAAAAAAATGCCTAATTTAGTGGGCGAAATGACAGAAATGCCTGTCCTCTTTCAATTACCCTACAAGTAAATAACGATATTATTAATCGCTTAAATCTATCCGATATGAAAGTATATCAGACAAATGAGATTAAAAACATTGCCTTGATTGGCAGTGCGGGTAGCGGCAAGACCACACTTGCCGAGAGTATGCTTTTCGAAGCTGGTATCATCAAGCGTCGTGGCTCCGTAGAAGCCAAGAATACGGTAAGCGACTATTTCCCTGTGGAGCAGGAGTACGGCTATTCGGTCTTCCCCACCGTATTCCATGCAGAGTGGAATGGTAAGAAACTCAATATTATCGATTGTCCGGGTAGCGACGACTTTGTGGGAGGTGCCATCACGGCCCTCAACGTCACCGACCAAGCCGTCATACTCATCAATGGCCAGTATGGCCCGGAGGTTGGCACACAGAACAACTTCCGATATACCGAAAAGCTGCACAAGCCGGTCATCTTCCTCGTCAACCAGCTTGACAGCGACAAATGCGACTTTGATCAACTCATCCAAAGCATGAAGGACATCTATGGTCCGAAGTGCGTGCAGATCCAATATCCCGTCCAGACGGGTCCCGACTTCCACGAGATCATCGACGTGCTCATCATGAAGAAGCTTTCCTGGGGTCCGGACGGTGGCGCACCGAAGCGCGAGGAGATTCCCGCCAAGGAGATGGAGAAGGCCATGGAGCTCCACAAGGCGCTCGTGGAGGCAGCCGCCGAGAACGACGAGGCGCTGATGGAGAAGTTCTTCGAGGAGGAGACGCTCACGGAGGACGAGATGCGCGAGGGTATCCGCAAGGGCCTGGTGATGCGCAATATCTTCCCAGTGTTCTGCGTCGATGCCCATAAGGACATGGGTGTGCAGCGCCTGATGGAGTTCCTGGGCAATGTCGTGCCCTTCGTCAGCGAGATGCCGAAGGTCCACAACACGCGTGGTGAGGAGGTGACACCCGACTCCAACGGTCCGGAGAGCATCTACTTCTTCAAGACGGGTATGGAGCCGCATATCGGCGAGGTGAGCTACTTCAAGGTGATGAGCGGATCGATCAAGCCGGGCGACGACCTGACCAACGCCGACCGTGGCAGCAAGGAGCGCATCGGACAGATCTTCGCCTGCGCGGGTGCCAATCGCATCCCCGTGGATCAGCTCAACGCGGGCGACCTGGGCTGCACCGTGAAACTGAAGGATGTCAAGACGGGCAACACGCTCAACGGCAAGGGTACGGAGGAGCGTTTCGACTTCATCAAATATCCCAACTCCAAGTATTCACGCGCCATCAAGGCCGTCAACGAGAGCGACACGGAGAAGATGATGGCAGCCCTGCTCAAGATGCGCCAGGAAGACCCGACATGGGTGGTGGAGCAGAGCAAGGAACTGGGCCAGACGATCGTCCACGGACAGGGAGAGTTCCACCTGCGCACGCTGAAATGGCGTATGGAGAACAACGAGAAACTCGCCGTGAAGTTTGAGGAGCCGCGCATCCCATATCGTGAGACCATCACGAAACTCTCTCGCGCCGACTATCGCCACAAGAAGCAGTCGGGTGGTGCCGGACAGTTTGGCGAGGTCCACCTGATTGTGGAGCCATACGCCGAGGGCATGCCCGATCCGACGACGTTCAACATCAACGGTCAGGAGTTTAAGATGAACATCAAGGGCCGCGAAGAAGTGGACCTGGAGTGGGGCGGCAAGCTCGTCTTCATCAACTCCGTGGTCGGTGGTGCCATCGACGCACGCTTCATGCCCGCCATCCTCAAGGGTATCATGGACTGCATGGAGCACGGTCCGCTGACGGGTAGCTACGCCCGCGACGTGCGCGTGATCGTCTATGATGGCAAGATGCACCCGGTGGATAGCAACGAGCTCTCCTTCATGCTCGCCGCGCGCCACGCCTTCTCCGACGCCTTCAAGCAGGCTGGTCCGAAGATTCTGGAGCCGATCTACGACCTGGAGGTCTATGTGCCGGCCGACTACATGGGCGACGTGATGAGCGACCTGCAGGGCCGCCGCGCCATGATCATGGGCATGGACAGCGAGGCTGGCTACCAGAAGTTGCAGGCGAAGATTCCTTTGAAGGAACTGGCCAACTACAGCATCGCGCTCAGCTCCCTCACGGGCGGACGCGCCAGCTTCTCGACGAAGTTTGCAAGCTACGAGCTGGTGCCCAACGACATCCAGCAGAAGCTCATCGCCGAGCATGAGGCTGAGCAGAAGGACGAAGACTAAAAAGGGGGACGCTTGTCTGCGAGACGAGCCGCCAATATAATAGTTAATAATAGTGAGAGAGGGTGTGTCAAAACGGACGTTTTGATGCACCCTCGTTTTACTTTTCAGAAGAACAAGCACAACACAAACAAAACCGATCAATGCTTATGAGGTGTAGAATCAAAGAATCACTCCAGGGCTTCGTCGCCACGGTCATGCTGGCTACCTGCGCCCCCATCGCGGCATGGGGACAGGCGGACCAGTCGATCGCGGAGGACTTCTGTCTGTTTACAGCAGGCAGCGAGGAGGTTCCATCGACTGCTATCAACAGTACGGACGGAACGATCCCGTCGCGCTATTTCCACCAGCCGGGATGGACGGGCTACGGCGTACACCAGGCCAACGGGACCTGTGCGCTGATCAACCCCGACGCCTACGGAGCGCAACTCAACACGGTGGTGGGCCACTATGACGGCGCCTATGTCGTGAAGGTGCGCGCCAAGACCCTGCCGGGCAACAAGCAGGACAACGCGCGCCTGAATATCGGCCTGTGGGAGGATGCCGCCAACCAATACAACCAGACCAACTACTACGAGAATTTCGTCACGACGAAAGGGGAATGGCGGGAGTTCACCTACGAGTTCAACAACACGTCCTATGCGGGGAGCGACCGTATGTTCGTCGCCTTCTACACCAACGACCAGGTGGTCATCGACGACGTGTCGGTCGAAAGGTCCACGACGCTGAGCGCCCCGACGACCTACAAGGCCACCGACTACACCCCCGACGGCTTCACGGCCCATTGGTCGGCAGTGAAGGGCGCCACCCACTACCTGTTCTCCCTCTTCCACAACGAGGCGACACCAGTGACGGAGGACCATGCCTACACCGAGAACTTTGCCTCGCTATCGTCGGGCCAGCTGCCCGAGGGATGGACTTACAAGTCGGCGACGGGAACAGCCCCGACGGTCTATCAGAACAGCGAGGGCGGCGTGGCTTCGGCCTTGATGCTGCGCAATGGCGATGTGGTCACGATGCCCGACGACGGAGGCAGGATCACCTCGCTGACGTTCTCGATCATCGAATGTAAACTGCCGAAGAATCCCGAAGACCTCTGGGGCACGGAGATCCATGTCGAACTGTGGAACGGCGTGAGCTGGTCCGACTTCACCACCATCCAGGTCGATGCTTCGGAGTATGGCAACCAACTGATCCATGACATCGACTGGAGCCGGTTTATGGAGAAGGACAAGTATAAGTGTCAGAGCGTGCGCTTCCGCCTGTCAGGACTGCCAGACGACTGCGCCTTCGGACTGACCGACTTCGCATGGTCCACACGACGGTCTTCCACCACGGTGTATGACATCCGCGACCTGCGCGTGGAGGGCACCCACTACACCGTGACGGGTCTCAACGAGACGACGGACTACGCCTACAGCGTGAAGGCGTGCAGCGACGACGCGGTCTCTGCCTCATCGACAGCACGACAGGCCAACGGACTGCCCGCTCCCGTCGTGGAGGCTGCCACGGAGGTCACAGCCAACGGTTTCACGGCCCATTGGCGACCCGTGGCAAAGGCCACGGCCTACGAGGTGTCCCACTACGATGTCTATACTGCGCCCGCCGATGCCAGTAGCTACGTCGTGCTGGCCGAGGACTTCTCGAAGATCGCCAACACGGGCGTAGGAATCGAGCGGCCCTTTGCGTTTCAAAACTCCAGTTACAAAAAACTGGGCATGGACATGGTGTACCGGGATGGGTGGCAGTGTCTGTGGGGAGGATACGCCGACGGCTGCTTCGTGGGAACGGGTCTGACGGAGTATAATATCAGTGGCGAACTGCTCACGCCCGAACTGACGCTCTCCAACAACGACGGCTTCTACCACGTCAAGGTGACGGCGCGCTCGATGCTAAAAGACGACGTGCTGCAGGTCTATAGCCGCAAGAGCGGACAGGGCGTGGAGTGTGAACTCAGTCCAGACGAGTGGCGCGTGTTCGAGACCGACGTGACGGGAGGCCAGTTGGACGACATCGTGGTCTTCACCACGGCCCGCCATTACCCGTTCATCATCGACGACATCGAGATCAGCCAGGATCTGAAAGCAGGCGACCGCATCTTCAAGCACATAGCCTCTTCCGACGCCATCGACCAAGGCGCGACGCAATACCGCGTCGAGGACCTTGCCACACCAGCCGACCACCACGCCTACGCCTTCGGCGTCACGGCCCTGCGTGCTACGACTGCCGGCGACTTCATCCGATCGGACCGTTCGGCCTACCAGGTAGTGGCAGTAGCATCGGACGTGGCAAGACCGAAAGCCACCGTGACGGCGCACGAGACGGGACGCTATATCATCGACGGCAGGAGGGCCAACGCCCAAACCCGCGGCCTCGTCATCGTGAAATTCTCCGACGGCAGCGTGCGAAGAATGCTGCAGAAGTAGCCGCCTCAGGACGCTCCCTCCTGATCAAGACTGCATAAAAAAAGATGCCGCCTGAATCAGCTTTTGACTGGTTCGGGCGGCTTACTTATGCGTGGTTGGGGGCGACACGCGGGAAGCGAAGCGCAAAAGCGAAACGGGAAGCGACACGCGGGAGGCGAAGCGCAAAGGCGAGTCGCTACGGGAAGTTATCGGGGGCAGAAGACCTTCATGACCTTGGAGCCAACCTTGACGATGTTGATGCCTCGCTGCAACTGCGGGATGCGGCGGCCCTGCACGTCGTAGTATTCCGCCTCGGTGTCGTTGAGCAGATCGACGAGGGTAGCGGCATCTACCTGGTTGGTGCCCTCATCCACGCCGATGGTGAGCTGGGCGGATCCATCCTTCTGCGTAGCATCGGGCTGGATATAGGCGCGGTAGGCAGCTATCTTCACGCCGGTGGCAGCAGGCTTGTAGTTGCTGACCAGGCGGAACAGGTCTTTGGCAATGAAATAGCAATCGTCGGCGAGTTCGATGGGGGCAAACGTACCCATCAGTCGATGGCCCGTCTCCCTATTCGTGGGTTTTGTCACGGCCTTCGCCTTCTCACCGGAAGAAGCCGTACCGCTCACGACGCGGAAGCTGGTCTGTTCCGCGTTTTTCTTGCGAACGACGACAGGCTGGCCTGCCTCTATCACGCCTTCCTCCACGCGCACGAGCTCGACACTCTTCGCTCCTACCGACTTTAGGGTATAGAAGTAGCAGGTGTTGTTCTCCGAACTGGGATGGATGGTATAGGGCAGACAGAGCGTAGCCCATTCAGACTTTACCTGGCGCTCGTAGGAAGCGTTGTTCACGTCGCAGTCTTCGTAGAGCGTGTATGCCTTGCTGTCATCCAAAGGCAGCGCGTCGATGGTGAGCGGGGAGCCCGTGGCTCCAATGATCTCATTGCCATTCGTGCCAACCTTCTTGGTGAGATAGCCCGACTTGTAGTTCGCATAAGTCTTATCTTTCTTTGAAGGTTCGAACGAGATAGCGCCTTTCAGTGACAGGCAGTTGCGAAACATATTTGAACTTGAAACTCCATTTTTGAATCTGAAAAGATCGCTGACATAGATAGTCCGAAGCGCGGAGCATCCGTCAAACATATCGGTAAAAGAATTTGCCAAACCAGTGTTGAAGCTGGAAAGATCAAGCGTTTGAAGGCTACTGCATCCCTTGAACATAGCATCCAGCTGCATTTTGGGCCTATTAGCCGGGAAGTTGGACACATCGAGAAACTTAAGAGAACTGCAACCAGAGAACATAGCGTATAAGCCGTGATAATTCACACCCTCCGCATTGAAATGGGACAAGTCCAGCGAATCCAAACTTGAACAATTGGAAAACATTTGGTTCATGGATATCACATTCTCCGTATTAAAACTTGAAATGTTGAGATCATGGAGCTTTGTGCACCCATAGAACATCTGGGCCATTGTTGTTACTTTCTCTGTGTTGAAATGGGAAAGGTCGAGCGTTTCGAGGTTCGAACACAGGGCAAACATCCCTGACATATTCTTGACGTTGGACGTGTTGAGGTTTTCGATACCCTCTATGCTGGTAAGATTCGTACAACCATTAAACCAATTGGAGCACGTCGTGTGGGTTTCATCCCGGAAACCAGCTTTGAAGACAACCTTCTGAATTTCTGCAGCATGGGTATCCCATTCCGGATTTTTTCCATAACCCAAACCAAGGATGTTGTCGCCCGCAGGCTTCGTGGCGCCGCGATGGAAGGAGAGCGTGCCGGTTGGCGCATCCCATCGCACCCAACTGGCAGTAGCAGCCGTGAGATAACCTCCCTCTCCCGTGTGAGCCATCTCCACACCCGTCTTATTAGGGTTATAGTTGGGCAGATTAACACATCCGGCAAAAGCTGTACGGCCCTCGGTTCCTTTATCTGTAGTAAATGCAGAAGTGACATAAATCGTCTTGAGGTTTTTACAATTTTGAAACGCACTAAGCATGGAAGTCATATTGGGCGTTGCAAACGACGAGAGATCAAGCGTCTCAAGCTTCGTACATGAGTAGAACATATGAGGCATCTGTTGCAGATTCTCCGTTTCAAAACTGCTTAAATCAATACTTTCAAGGTTGGTGCAGTTAAAAAACATTAAATCCATACCAATCACCTTGCTGGTATTGAAACTGCTGAGATCGAGGCTCCGAAGCGACGAACATTGGGAGAACATTGACGCCATACTCGTCACATTTTCAGTATTGAAACCAGAGAGGTCGAGACTTTCAAGCGACTGACACGAAGAGAACAAGTACCGCATCTCGGTCAAAGATCCAGTTTTAAAACCGGAAAGATTGAGATTGGAAAGTGCGACACAACCATAGAACATACTGCCCATGTTTTTCACTTTTTCAGCATTAGAACCAGATAGATCGAGTTCGGTAAGGCTTACGCAACCTCTAAACATTCCATTGAGATCAGTCACGTTGCTGCCTATGAAACCTTTGGGCAAGTTGATTGTGCGAAGATTCGTAGAGCCTTCAAACATAGTTTGCATGTCTGTGACCTTTTCCGTATTAAAGGAAGACAAATCAAGTGTTTCCAAGCTGGTACACTTGGTGAACATTGAGTTCATATATTCGACCTCTGACGTGTTCAAATAGTCCAAGTGCTCAATCGTTGTCAAAGCTTCGAACCACAAAAACCAGGATACACATGTTGTGGGGCGTGCATCCTTGAAACTCTCGTCAAAGACCACGCTTTTTATTTTCATTCTTTCATCTAGTTGCATCCACAAGGGACTTTCAGAAATACCTTGGTCGTTCCCTTTACCGAAATTCGTGTCATAATAGAGCGTGAGGGTCTGAGTCTCTCGGTCCAATCTCGCATACATTATTCGCGTTTGTTTCTGCGCCATCGCGGGCTGCAGGAGCATAAGCATCAGCAAGAGCGAGAGCGTGCATCGGCGCTGCAATAGATATTGGGTCATTTTCTTGATCATGTTGATAGTCATTTTTTTTTTAGTTTAGGTGCGCCAAGGCACCATTCGTTGGTTGTGATAGAAAGAAGGGGCAATAGGCTGTCTATTCCCCCCAGAGGAAACCGTCCTCGTCTAAGGTAAATTCGGCGTCCACCAGTTCCTGTCGAGTCTGAAAGCGCCCTTTATAAATTTTTACCTGCGAGGGGTTGATCATCATGCACGGCCCAGTCTGCGCGACGTCAACCTGGGGCTTGAGATACTTTTTTTTCTTCATACTTTTATTTCTTGTTTTTGATTATTGTCTTCACGATTAGTCCGTCGGGCGCACACGACGAGGACTAAGCCTCCACAACGTGCGGGTCATTCCGACCTTCAAAATTAGTACAAAAGTAGGGAAAAGTAGTGAGACAGGGTGTCGCATTGTCCTGTTCAGGTGTCTCTTTGGTGGTAAATAGTTGTCTCCTTCCTACCAAAGAGACAATGGTTCATAGCCAGGAGCGGTTGCGTTTACATATTTTAAGAAACCAAGGAAAGAGCCGTCAAATATCAGAAAAGGGATCTTCAGATACGGAGAAAAGGGAATCTTCAGATACGGAGAAAAGGGCTCGTCTCCCTGCTACGAAAGAGACGCGTCCGAATCGTGGGATCCGGCCAAATAGCGCTCCCGCCAAACGGTCGGCGTACACGCCTCACGCGCCTTGAAGATGCGGTAGAGGTGGGTGCGGGAAGTAAAACCACATTCGGAGGAGATGATATCATTGCTGTAATCGGGGTTGGCAATCATCATTTTCTTGGCCGCAGCGAAGCGGATGTCGCTCAGCCATATCCGGAACGTAGTCTTCAGAGACTGGTCGAAGTATATCGTGAGTTCGTCTTTCGAGATATGGATCGCATGGGAGAGGGAGAGGAGGTTCACCCCCCCCATCCTTATAGCCCATCGCCGCGCACCATTCGTCCAGCCGCTGCTGGATCTGCTTTCTTCGATCCTCAGGCATCAGCGAGGCAGTTTGCGTCTCCTCCGCCTGGTCGGCTGCATGGGCCGCGTCGGCATGAAATGCGTTATCAGGCGTTGCGTTATCAGGGGTTGTGCCAGCATGAGACGCATGGGTAGGAGACGCGTTGGTAGGAGCCCCATTGACAGAAGTTACGCCAGCATGAGCCCCATCGCTTGGAGCCGCCTCGCCAGGAGAAACGACACCATGAGCCGCGACGGCCTGTTGTGCTACCGTCTTCTCCTGCTGAGCGACTACGGCAGCAGGGCTGACCTTTTCCTCCGCCTCTTCGTCGAGCAGCGACTCCTTCGGCTGATAGCTGTAGCCCAGGGCCACAAAACTCAGGATGAAGAAGAGGAAAGCCATGAGTCCCAGGGGCGCAAAAAAGTAAAGCAGCTTGGTGGAGATGATGACAAAGGGCGATACCAAGGCGGGGAAGAAGAGGATGAGGAGGCTGGCGCGGGAGTAGCGTACATAGGGCATGATATCGCCGCCCGCCATCGTCTCCAGCAGACGGCGGCGCTTGATGATCTCGCGGACGATGACGACGATGCAATAGACCACATCGACGGCAAAGAGGGCCTGCATGGCTTGAAGCCACGCCCCGATGCGCATGCTGCCATAGTGGAGGCAGCCGATGAAGAAACAGGCGAAGATGGCCAGGTTGATCGCCGCGCAGACCGCATAGACCCTCCCCCGGCGGACATGGGTGGCCTCGATATGGAAGATGCCCATCGAGATGAGCGTGAAACAGGGTGCATAGACGAGGGCATTGACCGTGGCGCCCACCGCGTCGTCAAGGGCCCTGAAACCAAAGCGCATCTGCATCAGATACTGCGCCGCCAAGCCCATGATGCCGACAAAGATCAACCATCGTGCGCGCTCATAGCGCGGATTGAGCCATCGCGCCTGAAGACGGGTGACGGCGAGGGTGAACGCATTGAACAGCATGAACAGGAAGCAGGCGAACTGCAGCAGAAACAAATGATCCATAGGGCAAAAGATCTCGTTAGGAATAGGAAAAATAGGTTTATGGACAAGGCACCTGCCCGGCGCTTGACGCCAGACAGATGCCTCATGATAGATACAGGCTGTAGGGGGTACTCCCCTCTTCTACTTCGTCATCTCATAGACCACGTCCATGAGCTCCTTGCCCAGGGCGTCGGCCTCCTCCATCGTGGCCGCCTCGCTATAGACGCGCATGATGGGCTCAGTATTGCTCTTGCGGAGGTGGACCCACTTCGTCGGGAAGTCGAGTTTCACACCATCAATATCCGTTACCCGCACGTCGTCCATCGATCCGAAGCGCTCCTTGACCTTGCCCAGGATGGCATCCATATCGGTGTCGGGCGTGAGGTCGATGCGGTTCTTGGCGATATAATAGGTCGGGAACGTCTTGCGGAGCTCGCTACAGGTCAGTCCCTTCTGTGCCAGCGAACTGAGGAAGAGGGCGATGCCGACGAGGGCGTCGCGACCGTAGTGGCTCTCGGGATAGATGACGCCACCATTGCCCTCGCCACCGATGACAGCACCCACCTCCTTCATCTTGGTGGTGACATTGACCTCGCCGACGGCAGAGGCAAAATACTGGCAACCATGGCGCTCGGTGACGTCGCGCAGGGCGCGCGTAGAACTGAGGTTGGAGACGGTGGCGCCCTTCACGTGGTCGAGGATGTAGTCGGCCACGCTGACGAGCGTATATTCCTCGCCATACATCTTGCCGTCCTCCTGGATGAAGGCCAGACGATCGACGTCGGGATCGACGACGATGCCGAGGTCATAGCCTCCTGCTGCCACCTCGCCCATGATGCCTCCGAGATTCTTCTCCAGCGGTTCCGGATTGTGGGCGAAGTCGCCATTGGCCTCGCCATTGAGGATGGTGTAGCCGACGCCCAGTCGGTCGAGGAGCTTCGGCAGGATGACACCGCCGACGGAGTTGATCGCATCGACGACGACGCGGAATCCACGCTTGCGGATGGCCTCCGTATCGACCAGGTCGAGCGCGAGGACGGCCTCGATGTGGCGGTCGTCGAAACTGTCGTCCTGGCGGTAAGTGCCTATATGATCGACATCAGCATAGTCGAAGTCCTCCTTCTCCGCCATGGCGAGCACGGCGTTGCCGTCATCCTTGGTGAGGAATTCGCCCTCGTGGTTGAGCAACTTGAGCGCGTTCCACTGGCGCGGGTTGTGGCTGGCGGTGACGATGATGCCACCTGCCGCATGGCTCATGCGGACGGCCAGTTCGGTGGTCGGGGTCGTGGCAAGCCCGATATCGAGCACGTCATAGCCCATTCCTATCAGTGTGCCGCAGACCACCAGTCGGACCATGTCGCCCGAGATGCGCGCGTCGCGGCCTACCACGATACAGTTGCTGCCCGTCGGGTCGCTCTGACGGATAAACTTGGCATACGCCGTGGTAAACTTGACGATGTCCAACGGGTTGAGCGTATCGCCGGTAGGGCCTCCGATGGTTCCACGGATGCCGGAAATGGATTTGATCAGTGTCATATTTTTTCTTTAGTTTTGTAATTGCATGTTATCTTCCGCGCTCGTAGGTGATATCGTAGAGACACGGATAGACCGACATCGTGGCCGCATAGGTGCCCTCGGTGGAGGGTACGATGATGCGCACGCGGGCGATGCGGTCGTCGGCCGAGAGCGGCCTACCCACCTTGATGTAAGGCAGGGGGGAAAGCCATCCGTTGGGCACCTGCGTGCTGCCGGAACTTCTTCCATAGACTTGATACATCACACTCGACGTGGGGTCGAAGGAGGCCGTGAAGGTGCCGGAGGTGTTCGTGACCGACATCTTATCGACCAGCGCGCTGAAATAGAGGATGTTGTTGGTGGCGATGATGCTATCGGTGAGGAGGTTGCGCTCGGTGAATCGGCAGAGCACGGTGGCCGTCTCGCCATCCTTGATTTTCTCTCCGCAACCCTTCTCTACGATTTGGAGATAGATGCCCGAAGACTCGAGCAGCACAAACTCGTTCTTGCTCACGTCGGTCATCGTGTCTTGATCGAAAAACTGGCGTTCGGAGATGACCGTCACGCTGCTGTCGTTGAGATACTGGCGGATGGCTCCGTTCTCTCGCTTGCGCTGGTCGGCATAGGTCTCGTCATTGCTACACGCCGACCAAAGCAGCGCTGCGAGCGGGAGGAGGAGAAAAAGCGTTTTCTTCATCGGAATCTTTTACGTTCAATAATATCTTACTGCAAAGTTATAGCAAATCGTCTGTTCCACCATAAGACGACGCCCTTTTTTAGCTACTTTTGACATTAAGGACCGCCCTGCGGACCATGATCCTGGCCCGCGAGGGGTCATCGCAGCTGCTCCTTGTAGGCCATGATGGCCCGGAGGACCACCTGCTCGGCTTCCTCGATGGAGCACTCCAGCCGTCCGCCAGCCGCGTCTTCGTGGCCTCCGCCGTGGAAGAACTCCTCCGCCATCTTGCGGCAGTGGAACCCGTTGCCCGAACGGAGGCTGACGCGTATGACCTGGTCTTTCTCCGTGTCCTCGCGCAGCGAGATGGAGAGTTTGAGTTTTTTGATCTTCTGCGGGATGTTGACCACGCCCTCCAGGTCGCCCCTGACAAACTGGAAACGTCGCATTTCGTCGCGCGTGACGGTGTAGTAGGCCGCATGGGAGGCCGGCAGGACGCGCAGTTTCTTGAAGATCACATAGGACCTGAACTTGATGGCCTGTGGCGAATAGTTGTGATAGACGCGGTTATAGACGCGGTCTTTATCGACGCCCTTCTCCAGCAGCCGGCTGATGATGAGATAGACGGCTGGCGCATTGGAGTTGTAGGTGAAGGCCCCCGTGTCCGTCATCATGCCGCAGTAGATACATTGCGCCATCTGCAGCGTCATCTCGTCGTAGGCGCCCAACTGCCACAGCAGGCGGAAGACGAGTTCCGACGTGCTCGACATCGCGGGATGGGAGACCGAGAGCGCCGCCTCGACGGTCGGGCCGACGTGGTGGTCGATGAGCAACCGTGGCGCCTTCGACTGGGCAATGACGTCCGCCAGCTCCCCCGTGCGCGAGAGGTCGTTGTAGTCGAGACAGCAGACGAGGTCGGCCTTGTCGAAGGCCTCCTTCACGCGGTCGGGATGCTTGTCGTAGCGGAGCAGCGTCTGCGATCCCGGGAGCCACATCAGGAAGTCGGGAGCGGCATCGGGGATCACGCAGGTGACCTCCTTGCCCAGGGCCTGCAGATACTGCGCCCAGGCCAACATCGACCCGATGGCATCCCCGTCGGGCGACTTATGGACTGTGACTACCACAAAGCTGGCATCGGCAGTCAGCTGCTGCAACAGAGCAAGCTGACTGTCGTCCAGAAGGTTGATTTCCATGTAGAAATGGTTGGTGATACGATTAGAACAGTTTGGCGGGATAGACGCCCTCATCGACGAGGCGCTGGATGCGATCCACGACGCCCTGACGATCGGCAGGATAGGTGACGCCAAACCAATGGCTGGTGGTATCGAGGACCTTGACAGCCGCCGTACCGTCGTTGATGAGCTTGTTGACCATCAGCGGGATGAAGAACTCGGCCTTCAGGTTGGCCATGTTCTCCGGATCGGAGAGGAACGTCTTGAAGTAGTCCTCGCTATAGTCGAAATAGTCGGGCGTGAATCCCCATACGTTCATCGAGACCGGCGTGTTGTCGGGCGTCGTCACCCACTGGTCGTCGTCGTCCTTATACTGCACGGCGCCGTCCCTGCGCTCTATCTTCGTGCGCTCCACGACGGTGGCCAGGTTGCCCTCGGCGTCGGTCGTGCAGATGCCACGCGATACCGTTCCGTTCTCGCTGAGCGTATTGCCCACACGGAAACCCACCATCGCATAGCGGTTCTTGCTGCCCTCGGGAAGCTCGGAGAGATACTTGCCGATGACCATGAAGGTGTCGCGGTTGTAGAAGTCGTCGCAGTTGATGACGCAGAACGGCTCCTTGATGACGTCCTTGGCCATCAGTACGGCGTGGTTGGTGCCCCACGGTTTCACGCGGCCTTCGGGCGTGGTGAATCCCTCGGGGAGGGCGTCGAGGCTCTGGAAGACGAGCTCTGCGGGGATGTGGCCCTCATACTTGGCGAGGACCTGCTTGCGAAACTGCTCCTCGAAGTCCTTTCTGATGACGAAGACGATCTTGCCAAAGCCCGCCTGGATGGCGTCGTATATGGAGTAGTCCATGATGGTTTCACCATTGGGTCCAAGTCCGTCGAGCTGCTTCAGCCCGCCGTAGCGGCTACCCATGCCGGCAGCCAAAAGAAGTAATGTCGGTTTCATGTCTTTTTATGATTTTGTCATGATTATACTTTGTTCTCTCTACCTCATTTATATAGCGCACGCGCGGCGCCCCATCTCTCCGGGGCCCGCCCAGGCGCTCGCCCTCCCCCACTCGGGGCTAATCGAGCAGGGTGCTGCTGCGTACGCGGCTCAGCGTCTCCGGCGTCATCTGGAGAAAACTGGCCACATAGACCAGGGGTGCGCGGAGGACGATCTGTGGCGCCAGTTTGCAAAACTTGCGGTAGCGCTCCTGTGCCGTCTCGAAGCGCACGAGGTCGGCCATGACCTGCGAGATCACGAGGCTCTCCTCCAATATCTTGCGAAAGAGGATCTGTATGTTCACGTTGTGGAGGGCCACCTGCTCCAGGCGATGCTTGGGGAGCGCATAGATATAGGAGGCCTCCAGGGCCTCTACCTGCAGATGGGTGGGCTCTTCGTGAAACAGGCTCTCGATGCACATGAAGATGGTGTGGTCCACCCCCAGGTGCTCCGTGATCTGCTTGCCGTTCTTGAAGTAGAACTGGCGGATCAGTCCGCGCTCCACATAGTAGATGTTGCGGCAGACCTCGCCCTCCCTTAGGATTATCTCGCCCTTGCTGAACTTCATGGGCACCAGCACGCTCTCCAGCACGTCGAGTTCCTCGTGGGTCATCGTACTGTACTTGCGGGCCAATTCGCGGGCCACCTCCCTGGGGGTTGCTATCGGTTCTCTCATCGTGTCTCCTCTTTTCTCCTTTTATATATCTTGTTGGCCGAAGGATGTTCCTCCGGCGGTTAGTCCAATTTCAGCACGGCCAGGAACGCCTTCTGAGGCACCTGCACGTTGCCGACCTGCTTCATGCGCTTCTTGCCCTTCTTCTGCTTTTCGAGCAGCTTGCGCTTGCGGCTGATATCTCCGCCATAACACTTCGCCGTCACGTCCTTGCGCACCTGCTTCACGGTCTCGCGTGCGATGATCTTCGCTCCGATGGCCGCCTGGATGGCAATGTCAAACTGCTGGCGCGGGATCAGTTCCTTGAGTTTCTCACACATCCTGCGTCCAAAGGCCACGGCGTTGCTCTCGTGGGTCAGCGTGGAGAGGGCATCGACGGGCTCGCCGTTGAGCAGGATGTCGAGCTTGACCAGTTTCGAGGGGCGGAACGAGTCGATATGGTAGTCGAACGAGGCGTAGCCCTTGGAGATGCTCTTGAGCTTGTCGTAGAAGTCGATGACGATCTCGCCCAGCGGGATCATGAAGACGAGCTCCAGGCGGTTGCCGCTGACGTAGTTTTGGCTCACGAGCTCGCCGCGCTTGTCGAGGCAGAGCTTCATGATCGGTCCGATAAACTGGCTGGAGGTGATGATGCTGGCCTTGATAAACGGTTCCTCGATATGGTCGATCATCGTCGCGTCGGGCAGCCCCGAGGGGTTGTGTACCTCCTTCACCTCTCCTTGCTTGTCATAGACCATGTAGCTGACGTTGGGGACGGTCGTGATCACGTCCATGTTGAACTCGCGGTCCAGCCGCTCCTGGATGATCTCCATGTGGAGCAGTCCGAGGAATCCGCAGCGGAATCCGAAGCCGAGGGCCTGGGAGCTCTCGGGCAGGAAGGTCAGCGAGGCGTCGTTGAGCTGGAGCTTCTCCAGCGAGGCGCGGAGGTTCTCGTAGTCGTTGGGGTCGATGGGATAGACGCCGGCAAAGACCATCGGCTTCACCTCCTGGAATCCCTCGATGGCCTTGGCGCAGGGCCGTTCGACGTGGGTGACGGTGTCGCCCACCTTCACCTCCTTGGCGTCCTTGATGCCGCTGATGATGTAGCCCACCTCGCCAGCGGAGAGCTGCGCCTTGGGCACCATGTCCATCTTCAGCACGCCCACCTCGTCGGCGTCATACTCCTGGCCGGTGTTGAAAAACTTCACCTTGTCGCCCTTGCGCACCACGCCGTTATCGATTTTCACCAGCGTGATGATGCCGCGGAAGGAGTTGAAGACCGAGTCGAAGATGAGGGCCTGCAGCGGCGCTTCCTTGTCGCCCGTCGGCGCGGGGATGCGGTCCACGACGGCGCGGAGGATGTCATCGACGCCCTCACCCGTCTTGCCCGAGGCCCGGATGATCTCCCCGGGCTCGCAGCCGAGCAGATCGACGATCTCGTCCTCCACCTCCTCGGGCATGGCGTTGGGCATGTCTATCTTGTTGATGACCGGGATGATCTCCAGGTCGTGGTCGATGGCCATATAGAGATTGCTGATGGTCTGCGCCTGCACGCCCTGTGTGGCATCGACGATGAGCAGCGCGCCCTCGCAGGCGGCAATGCTTCGCGACACCTCGTAGGAGAAATCGACGTGGCCCGGCGTGTCTATCAGGTTGAGCAAATATTTCTTTTCCTCCATCGTGTACTCCATCTGGATGGCGTGGCTCTTGATGGTGATGCCGCGCTCGCGCTCCAAATCCATGTTGTCCAACATCTGACCCTCCGTGACTTGGATGGTCTTGGTGCGCTCCAACAGACGGTCGGCCAGGGTGCTCTTGCCGTGATCGATATGGGCTATGATGCAAAAATTCCGTATATGGTCCATTCTTGTATTGTAATTTCAAAATGCAAAAGTAGCAATAAAAAACGAGATACACGACTTCCAGCCCGTTTTTTGCTCGCCAACCGTGCAAAACCATGCCACGGGACGCGCTTTGGCAAAACCTTTGTGGCTCTTTTTGCCACTTAGAGGAAATAAAAAACACGATTTGGCGTTATTTCCATAGCGTGGCGATGGCGGACCCGGGACACGACCTGCCCCGGGGCGGCTTCGCCATAGCCGACATTTACAGAAACTAAAAGAGAAAAACTGACATGAAACAGACAATTTTAGTGACGGGCGGAACAGGCTTCATCGGCAGCCATACCACCGTGGAACTGATCGAGGCGGGCTACGACGTGGTCATCATCGACAACCTTTCCAACTCCAAGATAGAGGTGCTCGACGGCATCGAGAAGATCACGGGTGTGCGCCCGGCCTTCGAGCAGGTAGATCTGCGCGACAAGGCTGCCACGGAGGCCGTGTTCCAGAAGTATCCGGCCATCGCTGGCATCATCCACTTCGCCGCTTCCAAGGCCGTGGGAGAGAGCGTCCAGCTGCCCCTGCTCTACTACCGCAACAATGTTGTCTCGCTCATCAACCTCCTGGAACTCATGCCCGAGTATGGCGTCAAGGGGATTATCTTCTCCAGCAGTTGCACGGTCTATGGACAGCCCAACCCCGAGAACCTGCCCGTCACGGAGGACGCGCCCCACCAGAAGGCCACCTCGCCCTATGGCAACACCAAGGAGATCAACGAGCAGATCATCTACGACTTCATCCATAGCGGCGCGGCCGTCAAGAGCATTGTCCTGAGATACTTCAATCCTATCGGTGCCCATCCCTCGGCGCTCATCGGCGAACTGCCCAACGGCGTGCCCAACAACCTCATCCCCTACGTCACGCAGACGGCAATGGGCATCCGCGAGCAACTGACCATCTTCGGCAACGACTACGACACGCCCGACGGCACCTGCATCCGCGACTACATCTATGTCGTGGACCTGGCCAAGGCGCATGTGGCGGCCATGGCGCGCGTGCTGGACCAGGAGACCGAACCGATCGAGTATTTCAACATCGGCACGGGCAAGGGCAACTCCACGCTGGAGATCGTCACGACCTTTGAGGAGGCCACGGGCGTGAAACTCAACTGGAAGTATGGTCCGCGCCGCGAGGGCGACATCGAGAAGATTTGGGGCGACTGCACCAAGGCCAACCAGGTGTTGGGCTGGAAGGCGGACACGCCCCTGGCCGACGTGCTCCGCAGCGCCTGGAAGTGGCAGGAGAAACTGCGCGAGGACGGCGTGATGTAGAATAACCTTTGGGCGGGAGGGGCCGACCTTCCCGCCCTTGACAGAAAAAAGATATGGAAAAGAGAAAGATTTGTATGGTCACCGGCGCGACGAGCGGCATCGGTGAGGCTTGCGCGCTGCGCTTTGCCAAAGAGGGCTACGACGTGATCATCACGGGCCGCAGAGACCACCTGCTCCAGGCGCTGGCCGAGCGCATCGAGGCGCTGGGCGTGCGTGCGAAGACGCTCTGCTTCGACGTGAGAGACCAGCAGCAGGTGTTTGACGTCTGCGGCAGCCTGAAGGCCGACTGGGCCGAGATCGACGTGCTGATCAACAACGCCGGACTGGCCTTGGGCCTCGACCCGCTGCAGGGTGGCGACCTCGACGACTGGAACACGATGATCGACACCAACATCAAGGGCCTGCTCTACGTGAGCCGCGCGCTCGTGCCGGGCATGGTGGAGCGCAACCGTGGCGAGATCATCAACATCGGTTCGGTGGCTGGCGACGCTGCCTACGCCAACGGCAACGTCTATTGCGGCACGAAGGCGGCGGTGAAGATGATCACCGACGGACTGCGCATCGACACGGCCCACACGCGCATCCGCGTGACCAATATCAAGCCGGGACTGGTGGAGACCCACTTTAGCAACGTCCGCTTCCATGGCGACGATGCCCGCGCCGACAGCGTCTATAAGGGCATCAAACCGCTCACGGGCGAGGACATCGCCGACGTGGCCTACTATGCGGCCAGCGCGCCTGCTCATGTGCAGATCGCCGAGGTGCTCGTACTGGCCACCCACCAGGCCAGCGGTTCCGTCGTCAAGCGCAACGCCGAATGATGACGGTGGCGGAATATCGGCAGGCCGTCCTCCAGGCCATTCTCCAGGCCAAGGACAAGGACGGAGCGCCGCACACCGACGAGGAGACGGCCAAGACCTACCTCGACTCGCTCAGCGACGCGGACCTGGAGGAGGGCATGCTTTTCAACACGCCCGAGGAAGTGGCCGAGATGGTGCTGGAGATCCTGTAGCCGCTTGCGGAGTTGGGAAAACAACAAATACAACTTTTACAACTTATAACAACCTACACGCTTCGCGTGTCGCAATCCTGCTGCAAGGTAAACAACAAAATACAACGCTTCGCCATGGACATTTCCTGCTGATTGTCCTGGCGAAGCGTTGTTCATAGTTGTTTCCCTTGCAGCAAGCCTTAGTCTGCATGGGCCTCGAAGAGGCAATGTCCCCGCGAAGCGTTGTTACTTGTTGTAAAAGTTGTTCAAGTTGTCTTCTATGTGTCCACGTCGTATCACCCCATATTTCGGAAGAACCATTTTTTATCCCCCTTGATTATAGTTTCACTTTCTTTGCCTTGCCTTCGCTCTCGTTGCTCATGCGGTCGAGGGCGGTGACGACATAGACCCACTTGGTCTTGCCGTGTTCGTAGGGCAGGACGTAGCGCGGCTCGCGCGTGATGGCGGCGATACGGGCAGGATTGGACAGATCGGTCTTCTCGCCCTTGGCAAAGCGATAGACCACATACTGGTGGGCCTCGTCCTGCCATCCCTTGGTCTTCTTCGCCGGCAGCCATTGGAGCGTGTAGCCCTGGGCCGTCCAGCGCGCCTTGACCTTGCGCACCTTCTCTGGTGCCTCGCTGTCTATGAACGGCATGAGGGGCTGCAGGGCCGGATAGCGCCAGTAGTCCGTGCGCAGCACCGTGCCGTAGTTGCCGGGGTTATCGACCGCCGCCTTCGCATACCAGAGCACCGTGCCCTTGACGTTGGCACACTGACGGTGGAGGCGGTGCTTGGCGCCCAACTGGTGGACGTTAGGGTTCTGCGGGTCGGGATATTTCACCGTGCGCAAGACGTCCTCGCCGATATACAACGGGCGGTTGGCGGCGTGGCGGTTCCACCAGCCGATGAGCTCCTGGTAGTCGGCGGCCTTGTGCCCAATCTCCCAGTAGAGCTGGGGCACGCAGTAGTCGATCCATCCGTTGTTCACCCATTTGAGCACGTCGGCATAGAGCTCGTCGTAGTTCTGCAGTCCGCTGGTCGCGCTGCCGTTGGGGTCCGACCGTTTGTTGCGGTAGATGCCGAAGGGAGAGACGCCAAACTTCACCCACGGTTTGATGCGGTGGATCTCCTCGCCGAGGGCCTTGATGAAGACATCGACATTGTCGCGGCGCCAGTCGGCGACGGAGGCAAACTGGCGTCCGTAGCGGTTGTAGGAGGCCTGGTCGGGGATGGGGACGCCCGCCACGGGATAGGGATAGAAGTAGTCGTCGATATGGAGACCATCGACGTCATAGCGGCTGACGATATCGCCGACGATGCGGAGGATGTAGTCGCAGTTCTCGCGCTGGCCGGGGTCTAGGATCTTGAGACCGTCATAGTCGAAGACGCGCTCGGGATGGGTCACGGCGATGTGGTTGACGGCCAGTTCGCGCGTGTCCTTCGTCTTCGCCCGATAGGGATTGATCCAGGCGTGGAGCTCCATGCCGCGACGGTGACACTCGTCGATCATCCACTGCAGCGGGTCCCAATAGGGCGAGGGCGGCGTGCCCTGGCGACCGGTCAGGAAGCGGCTCCACGGCTCGTAGCGGCTCGCGTAGAGAGCGTCGCACTCGGCGCGCACCTGGAAGATAATGGCGTTGACGCCGTCTTTCTGCAGCTCGTCGAGCTGATAGGACAGCGTGCGCTGCATCTCCTGCGTGCCGAGGCCAAGAAACTGGCCGTTGACGCATTGGATCCAAGCGCCGCGAAACTCGCGCTTCGGACGGCTCTCCTGGGCCACCAACTCGCTGACGGGCAACAGAAGGAGCACCGACAGCCATATCACTCTCAATATCTGGGAAGTTTTCATACGATGATTTTCATGCAATGATTTTCATACGAGGGAATTGTGCCAAACCTGCTTGCGGGCTCGATCGAGCGAGGCTAATGGCCGTTCCTGGCCGCCTTGCGAAACTTCATGCGGTGAAACTTGCGCTCGGCGTCGAGGGCGGCCTTGAGCTTCACCGCGCTCATCACCTTCAGCATCCGCAGGTGGTAGTCGCGCTCCACCTGGCGCATGCTGATCTCGAGGTTGTCGCGGCGCTCGATGAGGGCGCGTGCCGCACGCTCGTTGTCCGCCGACTGCTTGCGCAGCTGGCGCAGTTGGCCGTGGATCTTGCGCTTCTTGGCCACCATCTCCTTGTAGAGTGGCACGAAACGGCGGGTCTCCTCGGGGGTGAGGTGTGCCTGCTGGACGATGTAGGTCTGCTTCTCGGCCTCGAAGGCCTGGGCGTCGAAGTGGTGCTGCGCCGAGGCGGCTGTCAGGCCACAGAGCAGGAGGAGCGTGAGGAGGAGTCGTTTTCTGAACGGGTTCATAGGCTCTAAGTGTTATTCTCTGGAGATATAGGCGTAGGCGTCGTCCTCGTCCATCATCGTGTAGTCGGCGAGCCGGTCGAGGTCGTCGGTATAGGATTCCGCCTTCGAGACCTTGGGGGCGTGGGACACGGTCGCAGCCATGTCGCCCTGCGGGTTCGTCGAGCTCACGCCGAGTCCGACAAGGACAATCACGCCCACCACGCAAGCGGCTGCCACAAGGGGCGACAACTGCTTCCACAAAGACTTGCGGACTATGCGCACCACGGGCGGCGCCGCCTCGGTAGCCACGCTCCGCATCACCTCCTCCTCTACGCGATCAAAATAGGCGTCGGGGACGGTGAACGGACGATCCGTACCGTACCGGGTCTTCAATGCCTCATCTATCTCCATCATGATTTCTTCTTTTTTATATAGGACGCATAGCGAGACAGAAAGTTTAGAGCCCATCGAAAAAAAATCATCATGCCGCGAAGAATTAAGCAAGAAGGCCGATGGCGAGAAAACCGCGATAGCAGTTGGCGAGGTAATCTCTGAGGCAGTTGCCGAGGAAAGCTCGGTAGCTGATTCCCCCGCCAAGATTGACATCTTAGAGTGGCGAACCCAAGTCTATGAAAAACAATCTCATCTATGGAAGAACTCTGTATCATTGCGTTGAAGGTTTTAAAGATGAATCAAAATGGAGACCTTGCCGATGGTAGCTTAGGACCGGCGCCGATAGTTGCTTACCCTTCACTCCTGTCGTAAGAAACGCCCATCGCGGGCCCTCTATGGGCTTGTTCCGCAAGTCTTGCATCTGGGTGCAAAGGTACGAAGAACATTTCATGCCGCCAAATATAACAACCAATATTTTCCAACTTTTTTTTCATCGCAGCGCAATAGCACATAGCAAAGCTATGTGGACAGCCTATGTGCATTTGAAACAATCTTTACAATTATATTCTTTGCAGAGTGAGCAAGCGTGAGAAGTAGGATATCTTAATGTTACATTGTTACATGTTACATGTTACGTTAAGGAAAACCCAACTCGGGCATTTTCGGGGTCAAAGAATAGTATATAAATAATATATTATTTATATACTATTCTTTGACCAGTTTTTTCTCCCCCTTTTCGCGAATTGCAAACCTCTTAATGTAACATGTAACATGTAACAATGTAACAAAGTAACTATCCCCCAAAACACCACCAGCATCTATTAACAATCCTTTACAGCAACATAAACCACTACTACTCAACGCATTGCAACTAAAACACCACCCACGCCGAGCCCTACATAGCCTCCCCAACTGCTCACACATTTACTTTCGTTAACAAAGAATTTCTCCCCTCCCTGCCCTTCTCCGCTCGTAAGCGTGTCCGCGATGCAACCTTGCTCAGCATCTTTCAATTCTTTACCTTTGC
>OQVS01000462.1_pt1 | contig 27817 bp, 21 predicted proteins | sample 1691601 | NCBI WGS metagenome assembly OQVS01 (sample SAMN03418268, study PRJEB22391) | human gut metagenome | biome: human-gut; feature: organic feature; material: feces | host: Homo sapiens | place: Tanzania | collected 2013-01 | reverse complement strand
GCGCCCGCTCAGGGGGAGAAGCGGGATAGGAGAGGGAGAAAACGCTGCATTTTTTGCTCGATCATGCTGCGCGCGGCGGGGGACACCGAATCTGTCATACCATGCGGCAGGCCTCGCAGCTTTCGCAGTCGGGAAACTCCTTGTGATCGTAAGCAATGCCGTTTCTGTCGTAATAGTCCTTGATGGCGGACTTGAACGCCTCCTCGGCGAGCACACTGCAGTGCAGCTTGTAGACGGGCAGACCGCCCAGCGCATCGACCACATCTTTGTTCGTGATCTTGAGCGCCTCGTCGATGGTCTTACCCTTGATCATCTCGGTGGCGATAGAGCTCGAGGCGATCGCGCTGCCGCAGCCAAAAGTCTCAAACTTCACATCGTCAATTTTGTTGTCTTTGATTTTCAAATACATCTTCATGATATCGCCGCACTTGGCGTTGCCGACCTGGCCGACGCCGTCTGCGTTTTCGATCTCGCCGACGTTGCGCGGGTGCATGAAGTGATCCATCACAGTTTCCGTATAAAGAGCCATTGTCGAATCCTCCTTTGTGGGCTGATGTTATAAAATGAACGGTTTCCTGCCGCTGATGAGATCCTTCCACATCGGAGACATCTCGCGGAGATATGCGACGACCTCGGGTACGGCGGCAAGAATGCGGTCAACGTCCTCATCGGTGTTCCATTCGCAAAGGCTCAGGCGCAGCGAGCCGTGCGCGACCTCGTGCGGTCTGCCGATGGCCAGCAGCACATGGCTCGGGTCAAGCGAGCCGGACGTACACGCGCTGCCGGAGGAGGCGCAGATGCCCTTCGCGTCGAGCAGCAGAAGAAGGCTCTCGCCCTCGATGCCCTCAAAGCAGAAGCTCACGTTGCCGGGCAGACGATTCACAGGGTCGCCGTTGAGCGCGCTGTGCGGGATCTTAGAAAGTCCGGCAATCAAGCGGTCGCGCAGGGCGCTGACCTTCCGGGCGTTTTCATCAATGTGCGCGCAGGCGTCCTCCAACGCTGCGGCCATGCCCATGATGGCGGGGAGATTCTCCGTGCCGGCGCGCTTGCCGCGCTCCTGCGCGCCGCCCTCGATGAGACTCGTGAGGGGAACGCCCTGCCGCGCGTACAGCACGCCGATGCCCTTCGGGCCATGGAACTTGTGCGCGGAGAGGGACAGCATGTCGATGTGCTGCGCCTGCACGTCGATGGGGACATGCCCCGCCGCCTGCACGGCGTCGGTGTGGAACAGCACGCCCGCCTCGCGGCAGACTTCGCCGATTTCGGCGATCGGCAGAATGGAGCCGATCTCGTTGTTGGCGTACATGACGGTCACGAGACAGGTGTCCGCGCGAAGGGCGCTCTGCACCTGCTGCGCCGTGATCGTGCCGATGGCACCGACGGGCAGAAGCTCGATCTCGAATCCCTCTTTTTCAAGCTTTTTGAGCGTGTGCAGCACGGCGTGATGCTCGAAAGCCGTCGAAATGATGTGCTTTTTGCCCTTGCGCGCGCCGAGACGCGCGGCAGAGAGAATCGCCTGATTGTCGGCCTCGCTGCCGCCGGAGGTGAAGTAGATCTCGCGCGGCGAGGCATTCAGGCACGCTGCGATGCGCTCGCGCGCATTTTGCAGCGCCTCGGCCGCCTGCTGCCCGACGGAGTGCAGGCTCGAGGGGTTGCCGTAGACCGTTTCCATATAAGGCAGCATCGCGTCGATGGCCGCGCGGCTCATCTGCGTGGTGGCGGCGTTGTCTGCGTAAACAGTTGTCATAGGTATTGCTCCTTTGCAATGGATAATTCCTATCTATCAAGTATGTTTATATGATAACGATAAAATCCTACTTTGTCAATAGGAATTTAGAAAAAACCATATTTTCTCATTTTCAGAAAGACCGGCGGCAAGGGACAATAAAAAGGAAGGAAGGAACGCTCTAAGGAGCGTTCCTTCCTTCCTATGGGGGGTGGAGGAAGTATGCTTACTTTTCAAGCTGCGTCCAGTCGCGGTTCGCGCGCAGGGCGGTCCACTGCTCGTCGCCGTTCTTCTCGGTCGCGGCGCGCTCGTAGGTGTGGCTGTTCGTCGCCTCCTGCACGGCGATGTAGAACCAGTCGCCGCTCTTGCAGTCGGGGAAGGTCAGCATTACGCGCTTGGAGAGCAGGTGATCCTCGTCGGAGGGTACACGCTCAAGCGCACGGTTCACAAGCGTCATCATCTCGGCGCGGGTGATGGTCGCATCGGGACGGAACGTGCCGTCGGGATAGCCCTCGATCCAGCCCATCTTCGCAGCGATGGCGATGGCCTCATACGCCCAGTGCTCGGCAGACACATCGGAGAACTTCACACCCTTGACGGGCTTGGCGTCCGAGAACTGCGCGAGCATCGCGGCGAGCTCGGCGCGGGTAATGGCCTCGTTGGGACGGAACGCGCCGCCCTTGGCGGTGTCAACGATCACGCCGGCCTTTTCAAGGGTCGCGATGCTGTTGTTGTACCACGCACCGGCCTTGACGTCGGTGAAGCTGCTCTCGGTCGTGAAATACTCATCGCGCGTCTTGTCAGAGAGCAGGCGGAAGAGAATGGCCGAGACCTCGGCGCGGGTGATGCTGCCGTTCGGGCGCACCGTGCCGTCGGGATAGCCCATGACGTAGGCGTAGTGATCGCCCGTGTTCAGCGTGGGCTTGCTCGGGGTGGAGGGATGATAGGCGCGGGTGTAGTAGAAGATGATCTCATTCGTGCCGGTGCCGATGGTGATGGATTTCACGCTGTCGCCATAGACGCGGTAACCGCTGATACGGATCGCGTTTTCTGTCACGTCGGCGTTGAAGGTCTGACCGGCGACCATCTTGTCATTCGCGACCTGCTTCGTCGTATTCTTGAGATAGTAGTGGACGGTATAGCTCAGGTCAGTGCGGGCCGTCCACTGGGCAACATAGGTGACGTTGCCAGTCACGGTATCAGAAAATGCGGGCTTCCAACCGTCAAAGACGTAGCCATCGCGGGTCGGATTGCCCTTGAACGCAGGGGTAGCGGTGCCGGACAGGAGGTCGCCATACACCTGATCGGCAAAGACTTCTTCGTTAGCCACGCCGTCAGTGTAAGTAACGGTGTACTTATCATCATTCTCATCAGGGATACCGTTGTGGTTCTTGTCTTCCTTCCACTGGGCAGCGTAGGTGGCATTCTCAGTTACCTTCTCAGCAACCTCGGGCTTCCAACCGGCAAAGACGTAGCCAGCGCGGGTCTTGGTACCCTTGAACGCAGGGGTAGTGTCTTCGAACGGCACTCTGTAGGTCTGGTCTGCAAAGACTTCTTCGCCGTCCACGCCGTCGGTATAAGTCACCGTGTAGATGTTTTTCTCCCAGTTGGCGTACAGGGTGATGTTCTGCTCAACAGCATCGGAGAAGTCATACTTTTCATCGCCCAGATACCAGCCGTCGAAGGTATAGCCGGTCTTCGTGGGAGCGGTAGCCGGCTCGGTCGCGGTGAGGCCGTATTCCACTTCCTGCGCGGGCGGAACGGGCGTGCCGCCGTAGGAATTAAAGGTGACGGTATACTTGTTGATGTTCCACTTTGCCGTCAGGGTGATGTTCTCTGTGACAGGGGTATTGAAGTTATACGCGGTGGCGTTCTCCTCGTCTTCGCCCAGATACCAGAAGGCAAAGGTATAGCCCTTGAGCGTCGGGTCGTCAGGCTTGGTCGCGGTGAGGCCGTATTCCACTTCCTGCGCGGGCGGAACGGGCGTGCCGCCGTAGGAATTAAAGGTGACGGTATACTTGTTGATGTTCCACTTCGCCGTCAGGGTGATGTTCTCTGTGACAGGGGTATTGAAGTCATACGCGGTGGCGTTCTGCTCGTCATCGCCCAGATACCAGAACGCAAAGGTATAGCCCTTGAGCGTCGGGGCGTCAGGCTTGGTCGCGGTGAGGCCGTATTCCACTTCCTGCGCGGGCGGAACAGGCGTGCCGCCGTAGGAATTAAAGGTAACGGTATACTTGTTGATGTTCCACTTCGCTGTCAGGGTGATGTCGCCTGTGACAGGAGTATCAAAGTCATACGCGGTGGCGTTCTCCTCGTCTTCGCCCAGATACCAGAAGGCAAAGGTATGGCCCTTGAGCGTCGGGTCGTCAGGCTTGGTCGCGGTGAGGCCGTATTCTACTTCCTGCGCGGGCGGAACAGGCGTGCCGCCGTAGGAATTAAAGGTAACGGTATACTTGTTGATGTTCCACTTCGCTGTCAGGGTGATGTCGCCTGTGACAGGAGTATCAAAGTCATACGCGGTGGCGTTCTCCTCGTCATCGCCCAGATACCAGAAGGCAAAGGTATGGCCCTTGAGCGTCGGCTCGGCAGGCAGGACAGCCTTCTCGCCGCTCTTGACGTGCTGCTCATCGGGCGTCGGGAAACCGCCGTAAGCGTTGAAGGTAACGGTATATTCCTCCGTCACATGTACGCTGCCCTGCGTCTTGAGCTGCCAGCTGCCGTCGGCCCAGATCAGCGTGACCGGAACGATCTTCTCATCGTTTCGGACATGTTTCAGGTTCGGGAACGCCGTGTTGAACTTGGCCACATAGAGGTCGGGGTCATAGCTGATTTCGCAAAGCCAGTCGTCCCCGTCCTTCTTCGGCGCGCCGACGAAGTAGTCTTCATCGTACTTGCCGAGCAGATCGTAGGCGTCCTTATGCTGCTGCGAACCATCTACGACGCACTTGACCTGAACAGCCATTTCAAGCTTTTCCAGCTTGTCAGCCGTCGGGGCTTCGGGCGGGGTCTCGGTCTGGCCGCATTTGACTTTAATGTCAGCATCAACGCCGTCCGGGCCGCCAATCAGGTGCCACGCGCCATTCTCCCACCGCCATTCGATGTAGGTTTTCTCGTTTGGCTCCGTATCGGTGTGGGATTTGTTGATATCCTGATCGAACCGCGCAATGTATTGCGCTTTGTGCAGTTCGATGGTATAGACGTATGTTCCATCGACATTATCCATGCCGCGGTCTGTGTATGCACCGGGCAGGATGCCATAGTTCTTCGTGTACGGATTATGCTGGGACGGCCACTCGACGCACTGCACACGAATTTTGGCCTTCTCTTTTTCAAAGTCCGGCTTCGTGTCGCCGGGCTCGTCCGGGGTCACTTCATGCGTGGCTTCGATCCGCGGGTTCGCTGCCGGTTTCACCCACGTCTCACTATTTTTATCATAGGTGAGGTTGAACGTGATGGTCGACGCGGTCTGGGTGTGCTGTACCTTCCAGACCAGATCGCTGGCCTGCTGCACGAACCATGCCGTCCGGACAGTCACTGGGCAGATATATCCGCCCGCGCCATCGCTTACGACCTCGCCGATCGTATGTTGTGCGTCGGTCGGGTGTCCGAGCGGATACTGTACCATAACATGCGTTCCGGTTGTCGTAACGCAGACAATATCTACAACAACGCCGGTCACGTCGTTTTCCGTGGGCTTGGCGGGCTCGTCGATGGACGGGGTCTTCGGCTGCCAGACGGCGTAGAGATTGGTGGTCGCGGCGGTTGTTGTAATCTGATTGCGAGGTTGGACGGTGGGCTCTGTTGCGCTCGAATTTCCAGCCCAGCCGAGGAAGTCGTAGCCGTCTCTGACCGGCTTATTGGGGGAAACGTCGAACGTTACCGAGCCGGTACTGCTCTTCAGCGTCACCGTTTTGGGGTTTGGCATGTTGGTGACGGTACCCGCCGGCGCGTTCTCGTAGTAGGTCAGGGTGTAGGCGACCTGCGGGTTGGGGTTCTTGTAGACAAGGTAGAAATTCTTCGAGCAGGGATACGGCTCCGTGCCGGTAACGTTCGCAGTCGCATTTACCGTAGAACTTGTAAAGCTATTGAAAACAGAATTATCGTTCCCCTTCGTATAATACGAAGCGAACTGCCAGCCTGTCCAGTCTGTTCTCTCGTCCGGATAGAACTCTTTCAGTTTTACAAAATGGTTGTAGCCAGAATGCCCTGTGGTGTCGGTACAAGTAACAGTTTTCGTCTTGACATACTCAGGACTCTGGTAGCCTAGGGGCTTACTGCTGTCCAGCACAACCTTGTAAATATTTACAGAGATTTTGTGCCCGGTGCCATTTGCCGCCAGAGCCGACACCGGAAGCAGGGACAGTGCCATTACAAGCACCAGAACCCACGTCAGCAGCCGCTTTCCTGTTTTCTTTCCAGCCATAAAAAAATTCCTCCTTCTTTTGGGCGCAATACGGCACATAGAAGGGGGAGCATAAATGCATCGGCAACCGGCTGCCATGCGGTGCGGGGACACCGTTTAGGCCCTTGGCTTTGCGACACCGGCTTTCGCCGGCTGTGCCTTTTGTCTGCGCATTTGCTCGTTTCCGTGAGCCGCACAGCGTATGATTGACAATTGTCAAGTCAGGGATTGCTTACAGTTATCAGTATAACATGAATCTGAGAAAAAGCAAGGGAATTTGCGAAGTTCGGCACATCGACGAAGAACGCGGACGGCGGCGGGATCGCCCCGCCGCCGCAGATCTTTTTTTGCTTACACGCTGAGCCAGTCGTCGAGCACGAGTCCCTTGTTGTGCTTGGTGAGGAAGCCCACGCTCCACTCGCCGCCGAAGGCGATGAGCTTGCGGCCCTTGAAGTCCTCGAGCACGCGGGAGCCCGAGCAGAGCATCAGGTCCTTCACGTCGCATGGGCACTCGCGGATCAGGCGCAGGTGCTCGTAGGGGAGGCCGCTCATGCGCAGGTCGACGCCGTACTCATTCTTCATGCGGTATTCAAAGACGTCGAATTGCAGCGTGCCGACCACGCCGACGACCACGTCCTCAAAGCCGCTGTCGGGGATCTTGAAGATCTGGATCGCGCCCTCCTGCGCGATCTGCTCCACGCCCTTGACAAACTGCTTGCGCTTCATCGTGTCCTTGGGCGAGACGAGCATGAAATGCTCGGGCTCGAAGGTCGGAATGCCGGAGAAGCGGAACTTTTTGCCCGGCACGGTGATCGTGTCGCCGATGGAGAAGATGCCGGGGTCGAACACGCCGATGATGTCGCCCGCGTAGGCCTCGTCCACGATCTCGCGCTCGGCGGCCATCATCGTCTGCGGCTGGGAAAGGCGCATCTTGCGCCCGGACTGGACGTGGAAATACTCGCTGTCGCGCTCGAACTTGCCCGAGCAGATGCGCATGAAGGCGAGGCGGTCGCGGTGGGCCTTGTTCATGTTGGCCTGAATTTTAAAGACGAAGGCGGAAAAATCGGGGGAGTAGACGTCTACCTCGCCGGAGTCGCTCACGCGCGGCAGCGGCGGCGTGGTCATCTTCAAAAAGGCGTTCAAAAACGGCTCGACGCCGAAGTTCGTCAGCGCGCTGCCGAAGAACACGGGGGAGAGCTTACCGTGGCGCACAGCGTCGAGGTCAAAGTCGCGGCCCGCGCCGAGCAGCTCCACCTCGTCGGCGAGCGTGTCGCGGCGGGTCTGACCGATCAGGTCGACGAGCGTGGGGTCGTCCAGCTCGATGGAGGTGATGCCGGCCTTTTTCGCGTGGCCCTCGTCGGTGAAGTGGAGAATGCAGCGCTCGCTGCGGTCGTACACGCCGAAAAATTCCTTGCCGCAGCCGATCGGCCAGTTGACGGGGTAAGTGTCGATGCCTAGCTCGCGCTCGACCTCTTCGCAGAGCTCGAGCGGGTCGCGCGTTTCGCGGTCCATCTTATTGATAAATGTAAAGATGGGGATGTTGCGCAGGGCGCAGACCTTGAAGAGCTTGCGCGTCTGCGGCTCGACGCCCTTCGCGCCGTCAATGACCATGACGGCGCTGTCCGCGGCCATCAGCGTGCGGTAGGTGTCCTCGGAGAAGTCCTGATGTCCCGGCGTATCGAGAATGTTGATGCAGTAGCCGCCGTGCTGAAACTGCATGACCGACGACGTGACGGAAATACCGCGCTGCTTCTCGATTTCCATCCAGTCGGATTTTGCCGCGCGCTCGCGCTTGCCCTTGACTTCGCCCGCCTGCGCGATGGCTCCGCCGTAAAGCAGGAACTTTTCCGTCAGCGTGGTTTTACCGGCGTCCGGGTGCGAAATGATCGCAAACGTCCGGCGGCGGGAGATCTCTTCCTGTAAAGTGGCCATGACTGCCTCCTGAAAAATACGATTTACCGGGCAAGTTTATCACAGCCCCCCGCATTTTGCAACAGAATCCTAAAATCTATGCTTGACAAAGCGAAAAATGTCTGGTATAGTACATCTTGTTCCGCGGGCGTAGCTCATCTGGTAGAGCGCCACCTTGCCAAGGTGGAGGTAGCGAGTTCGAGCCTCGTCGCCCGCTCCAAAAAATAAAGGCGTGACGTAAGTCATGCCTTTATTTTTTGGTTCCAGCGGGCAGAGGGTCGAACAGGGCGCGAGCGAAGCGAGAAAACGCCCCGGTGGGGCGTTTGTCGCCCGCTGTGTGTGTCGCGGCACGGCAGTGCCGCGAGCGAGCCTCGTCGCCCGCTCCATAGTAAACAGGACATCCGATTTGGGTGTCCTGTTTTTTTTGTTAGAAGAAAGAACTCGCTGCCGCGGTTAGGATTCTGCTGACATATAGAGTTCTTCTGCTTCTTGCTGGGCAGTGATGAGGGTTTCTTTGGCAGTACCGAAATTTTGCGATTCCATTTGTTCCAATGCATCCGTGATGGCGTTGAACAGTAAATGATACAGTTTCTCGTAATCCATAGCGCATCCTCCTATTGCAATGCAAATGTAATGCTTTTATATTACACATATTTTTACCTTTTTGCAATACACTTGTCATATAAAATGTATTGCAGGTGAGAGCTATGCCTTTTAAGATTCCAAACGTACCGCCGACAACGAACAAGTCAGTGCGTTTTCCCAATGATATGCTGGAGGAAATTGAAGATGCGATTCGCGGCAAGGATTGCACCTTTTCGGCTTTTGTTGTTGCCGCTGTCCGTGCAGCATTAGATGATTTGAAAGAGCAGGAAAATGACCGTTGACGCGGTCATTTTTCGTATCAAAGTTGCGTAAGATTTCCGAATCGCAGGCAGAGCGGCAGCGGGTGCAAGAAGCAGAGGCAAATCGTGCAGCACTCATTTATGGCGGCGAGCGAAGCAATGCCGCCACGCAGACGGTTGCATTCCGCAGGCTGTGTACTTCTTCGAGCCACAGGCTGCCAATGTAAGCCTTTCTCTGGGGGATTCAAAGGGGGTATTCTCTTTTGCGAAAGAGAATACCCCCTTTGGCTTGCGCGCTGCCCCCTCTTCGTGCTATGATAAATCCATTATAGAGAAAGTGAGGACACTACCGATGATTCTTTCTGAAGCGATCCAGTCCTTGATGACTTTGCAGGCAAAGCTTGCCGCCTACGGTCACGCCATGGGACTGCTCTTTTACGATGGGGCGACCACCGCGCCCAAGGGCACGGCGGCGAACCGCGGCCAGACCATGAGCATTTTAAGCGAGGAGCACTATAAGCTCACCACCGGCGGCGAGACCGTCGCGCTGCTTGAATTCCTCGACGCGCACAAGGCTGAACTCGACGAAAAGCAACAGCGCATGGTGTTCCTGCTCATCAAGGATATCCGCAACATGCAGAAGATCCCGATGGACGAATACGTCGCCTACCAGCAGCTGCTGGTCGAGGCGGACGACGTATGGCACCGGGCGAAGGAGACGAGCGATTTTGCGCTTTTCGAGCCGGTGCTTGAGAAGATCTTCGAAACGAATATCCGCTTCGCGCACTACTGCGCGCCGGAAAAGGACCCTTACGATTACTGGCTCAGCGAGTATGAGGACGGGCTGACGATGGCGCAGTGCGACGAATTTTTCGCGACGCTGCGCGAGCACATTGTGCCGCTCCTGAAGAAGATCAAGGCGCAGCCGCAGCTTGACGACGCGATGCTGCACGGCAGCTTCCCCGAAACGGCGCAGGACGCGCTCTCCCGCTATCTCATGCGCACGATGGGGCTGGATCTCGACCATGTCGGCCTTGCGACGACCGAGCATCCCTTCACCACGTCCCTCGGCTCTCATTTCGACGAGCGCATTACGACGCACTATCTTGAGGATAACTTTGCGTCCTCCATGTTCTCCGTCATCCACGAGGGCGGACACGCGCTCTACGACACCGGCAGCGCGGACGAGCTTGCCTACACGGTGCTCGACGGCGGCGTTTCCATGGGTATCCACGAGAGCCAGAGCCGCTTCTATGAGAACCTGCTCGGCCGCTCCCGCGCCTTCACGGGTTTTGTTTTCCCGAAGCTCTGCGAGCTCTTCCCCTCGCTCGCGGGCCACACGGCGGAGGAATTCTACCGTGCTATCAACAAGGCCGAGCCCTCGCTCATCCGCACCGAGGCCGACGAGGTCACCTACAGCCTGCACGTCATGGTGCGCTATGAGCTGGAAAAGCGCGTGATGCACGGCGAACTCAAGGTACACGACCTGCCGGGCGAATGGAACCGACTTTACAAGGAGTACCTCGGCGTCGACGTGCCGGACGACAAGCACGGCGTTTTGCAGGACAGCCACTGGTCGGGCGGCAGCGTGGGCTACTTCCCGTCCTACGCGCTCGGCAGCGCCTACGGCGCGCAGCTGCTGGGCAAGATGAAGGAAACGGTCGACGTGGAGGACTGCCTGAAACGCGGTGACTTCGCGCCCATCAACGCGTGGAACCGCGAGCACATCTGGCAGTACGGCTGCCTCAAGAAGCCGGGCGCACTGCTGGAGCAGGCGCTGGGCGAGAAGTTCGACCCTACGGCCTACACGAGCTACCTTGAAGAAAAGTACGGTGAGCTCTACGGCCTGTAAGTCCATGAGCATTCCGAAAGGAGATGTCCGACAGGACATCTCCTTTTTTGCGCGCAAAATACAGAAAGTGCATTGCAATTCGGATAAATTTTCGGTACAATAGAGGGCAAAAGTGCCGCCGCATTGAAGCTGCGGCGGAAAGAGAGATTGGAGAAATGACCATGGATGCAGCGCTTTATCAAACGTATGTCCGGATCCTGCACGAAGAGCTTGTGCCCGCGATGGGCTGCACGGAGCCCATTGCCATCGCTTACGCGGGCGCGCTCGCACGGAAAACATTGGAAAGACTGCCGGAGCGGATCGAACTGACCGTCAGCGGCAATATCATTAAAAATGTCAAAAGCGTCATCGTCCCGCACACGGGCGGGCGCAAGGGAATCCCTGTTGCCGTCGCAGCGGGTGTGCGCGTCGGCGACGCGGACGCGCAGCTTGAGGTGCTGGCCAATGTTACGCAGGAGCAGCTGCCGCTGCTCGACGATTACCTTTCCGCAGTGGAGATCACGGTGACAAAGTCGCCGCTGCGCTGCCCGTTCGATATTCAGGTGCGCGCCCACGCAGGGGACGAGACGGCCTTTGTCCAGATCGTCGACAGCCACACGAATATCGTGCGCATCGAGCACAACGGTGAGATTTTGTTCAGCAAACCTTTTTCTGAAGAGGCCGCCCAGCCGGACGAAAGCCGCAAGCTGCTGACGGTCGAAGACATCATCGCGTTTGCAGATGAAGTCGATCTTGATGACGTGCGCGCACCCATCGCGCGCCAGATCGAGTACAATACCGCCATCGCTGAGGCGGGACTGACGGGCGAGTACGGCGCGGCCGTCGGCAAGATCCTGCTTGACTCCTACGGCGACAGCGTGCAGAACCGCGCTAAGGCGTGGGCTGCCGCAGGGTCGGACGCGCGCATGAACGGCTGCGAAAAGCCTGTTATCATCAACTCCGGCAGCGGCAATCAGGGCATGACGGCGTCGCTTCCCGTTATCGTCTACGCGCATGAGCTGCATGCGAGTGAGGAGCAGCTCTATCGCGCGCTCGTCGTGTCGAATCTTGTTACAATCCACCTGAAAACGGGCATCGGCAGCCTCTCCGCCTACTGCGGCGCGACCAGCGCGGGCGCGGGTGCCGGTGCGGGCGTGTGCTACCTTTACGGCGGACGCTACGATGAGATCGCCCACACCGTGGTCAACGCGCTCGCCATCAACTCGGGCATGCTCTGCGACGGGGCGAAGGCCTCCTGCGCGGCGAAGATCGCCTCGGCGGTCGAGGCGGGCCTGCTCGGCCTTCAGATGTACCGCCACGACAGCCAGTTTTACGGCGGCGACGGCATCATCGTCAAGGGTGTGGAGAATACCATCCGTGCCGTCAGCAGCATCGCGCGCGACGGTATGCGCGAAACGGACAATGAGATCATCCGCCTGATGATCGGAGAGGACGCGAAGAAGTGAAAATTCTGGTCACGGGCTTTACGCCCTTTGGCGGAGAGCAGATCAACCCCTCGTGGGAGGCGGTGAAGCGCCTTCCCGACCGCATTGGAGAAGCGGTGCTTTTAAAGCGCGAGATCCCGACGGAGTTTGACGCCGCCTGTGCCGCGCTGCGGGCGCAGTTTGACGAGCTGAGGCCCGATGCAGTGCTGTCTGTCGGGCAGTACGGCGGGGCAAATTGCATTCGCGTTGAGCGCATGGCGGTCAACCTGCGCGATGCCCGCATTGCCGACAATGCGGGGGCAAAGCCCGTGGACGAGCCGGTCGTCCCCGGCGCGCCGGACGCTTATTTTGCGACCCTTCCCACACGCCGGATCGTCGAAAAACTGCGCGGAGAGGACATTCCCGCCCTGCTTTCGTACTCGGCGGGGACGTTCGTGTGCAACAATCTCCTTTACTGCGCCCTGCACGAGAGCGCGCAGAAATTCCCCGCCACGCGCTGCGGCTTTGTCCACGTGCCATATCTTCCCGAGCAGGCGAAGGACGGCAACGCGCCGAGCATGAGCCTTGCGCTGATGACCAAAGCACTGGAGATCGCAGCGGAAGTGATCGTCGAAGCATAGAATTCAAAAAAAGAGCCATCTGACTCCACGGTAGTTCAGATGGCTCTTTTTGCATAGTTCATTCGATGTGGGGGCCTGTAACCGTACTTCGGCCCCCAGAAAGTTTTCTCGCCCCACCGATGCCTTGATCAATTGTCCCCCAAACCTTGAACACGGGGCGGCATAACAAATAACCATCAAAATAACCGATGCTCGCACCGAACCCTAAACACTTACGGAGATCGTAACTCTGTTATCAAAATAGTCTGGCATTCGTATGGAAACGACGGAGAATCTCATTCACCAAATTCGAAGGTCTCCCGCCCGTTGACCGCGTCGAGCGCGAGCTGCGCGCGGGAGAGCTCGTCGGCGGTCTTTTCATAGTCCGCCTCCACAGCGGCAATGTCGTAGTTTGCGTAGCGGTAGTCGATGAGGTTCGACGGCCGGCCGTACTGCTCCTCAACGCGCTCCTTGGGAAGGCGGCTCTTCATCTCAAGAAGTTTATTTTTACGCCGTGTGAGCTGCGGGATATAGACCAGCATCTCGTCGATGGTCATGTCAAAGCCATCGACAAAATGCGTCGTGTTGAAGCAGTTGATCGCGTGCTTAAGACGGCGGATCTTTTCTTCGAGCGCTGCAAGGCGCGCCTGCGTCTCGGCGTAATCATAGACCGGGCGCACGGACGCTACGTCCTCGCCCATCGCGGCGCGGAAGTCACGGCTGCGCGTTTCCTTGTCGAGCAGCGCGGTATATTCGTCGTTGAGCTTCTTCAAGAGCTTATTTGCCTCGGCGGAAGTGTAATTCATATTGTTCTGACCTTCTTTCTTATGCTTCAAAAAATGACGGGGAATGGCAGCGTGGATCAGACTTGCGGTGGGAGATCAGAAACCGGACAATGCTCAAGCATATCCTCTGGCATAAAGGCCGATTCTTGCAGTAGAAAGCTGATCTCTGCTTAAAAACCGGAGAGGGATTCACCGCCCCTCCTAAAAACATTGACCTTAGGCTGTACGCTGCTGCAAAGGGCTGATTTTCTAAGAACATGATAAGGCAAGCGGGCGGAAAATGTCAAGATGCGGAGAGGTAACCGGCAGGATAGAAAATTGGCAAGAACGAAGAGTTTATGATAATTGGCGTATGACAAAAAAGAGCTACCTGACTTCCTTGGAAATCAGATAACTCTTTTTCTTGTGAATAATGAAATTCTGTTGCCAAATCGTTGCCACGAGGGGCATCAAGACTCAAAAAATCCAGTGTTTACGGGCTTTTTTCAAGCTATGCAATCATTCCCACTCCACCGTTGCGGGGGGCTTGCTGGTGATGTCGTAGACAATTCTGTTGATGCCCTTGACCTCGTTGACGATGCGGCCGCTGATCTTGTCGAGCAGCTCGTAGGGGATGCGGGCCCAGTCGGCAGTCATAAAGTCCTCGGTCGTCACGGCGCGCAGGGCGAGCACACGGTCGTAGCTGCGGCCATCGCCCATGACGCCAACGGTACGCGTGTCGGTCAGGACGGCGAAATACTGGTTCATCTTCTTATTTTCACCGACCTTTTCCAGCTCCTCGCGGTAGATCGCGTCGGCAAGGCGCAGCGTGTCGGCCTTCTCCTTGGTGATCTCGCCCATGATGCGAATGGCAAGACCCGGGCCGGGGAACGGCTGGCGGGAGACGAGATACTCGGGCAGCCCCAGCTCGCGGCCGAGCTGACGCACCTCGTCCTTAAAGAGCAGGCGCAGCGGCTCGATGATCTCCTTGAAGTCGACATAGTCGGGAAGACCGCCGACGTTGTGGTGGCTCTTGATGACCGCGGCGCTGCCGAGGCCGGACTCGATCACGTCGGGATAGATCGTGCCCTGCGCGAGGAAATCGACCGCGCCGATCTTTTTCGACTCTTCCTCGAACACGCGAATGAACTCCTCGCCAATGATCTTGCGCTTGCGCTCAGGCTCGGTCACGCCGGCGAGCTTTTCAAGGAAGCGGCTCTCGGCGTTCACGCGGACAAAGTTGATGTCCCACTTATCGAATGCCGACTCGACCTCGTCGCCCTCATTGAGGCGCATGAGACCATGATCGACAAAAACGCAGGTGAGCTGCGGGCCGACGGCCTCGGCGAGCAGCGCCGCCACGACCGACGAATCCACGCCGCCGGAGAGCGCCAGCAGCACGCGGCCGGAGCCGACCTTTTCGCGCACAGCGGCGATGGCGGTGTTCTTGTAGTCGCCCATCGTCCAGTCGCCCTTCGCGCCGCAGACCTCGTAGAGGAAGTTGCGGATCATGTCCTTGCCGTACTCGGTGTGGTTGACTTCGGGGTGATACTGCACGCCGTAGAAGCCGCGCTTTTCATCGCAGATGGCGACGTTGGGGCAGGCGTCGGAATGGGCGACGAGGGAGAACCCATCGGGTACCTTTTCCATGTAGTCGCCGTGGCTCATCCACGTCACGCTCTTTTCGGGAAGCCCCTTGAAGAGCTTGCAGGACGTATCGAAGAAGGTCTCAGTCTTGCCGTATTCGCGCGCGGACGCATCGCTCGCGGCAACGACCTTGCCGCCGAGGTGGTGCGCGATGAGCTGGCAGCCGTAGCAGATGCCGAGCACGGGCACGCCCGCGTCAAAGAGCGCGGGATCGACGTGCGGCGCGTCCTCGAGGTAGACACTGTTCGGGCCGCCGGTGAAGATGAAGCCGATGGGCTTCATTGCAAGAAGATCTGCGAGGGGCGTCGTGTAGGGCTTCACCTCACAGTAAACGCCGCATTCACGCACGCGGCGGGCGATCAGCTGGTTGTACTGACCGCCGAAGTCCAGGACAATGATGGTTTGATGGTTCATGTTGTTTTCTCCTGCCGTATCGTAAACTCAGCGCAATAGCGCAGTTTGGTAAAAACATCATATCATAGCTCTTTTCATTTTTCCACCAATTTGCAAAATAAAAATCGCACAGCCGGACGGCTGTGCGATCGGACGGCGCCTTGAGGCGGCAACGGGACGGAGCCGCACGCGCTCAAAGCAAAAAGGACGCTCTATCAAGAGCGCCCTTTTTGAAACTTACACGGAGAAGAGCAGTTCGCAGAACGTCGGATACGGCCAATACTTGGAGGCGGTCAGTACTTCCAGCTTGTCGATGATCCTGCGCACATCGTCCATGCGCTTTTCAACTTCGTCGTGGTAGTAGTGCAGCAGCTGCTCGGGGGAAAAGCTTTCCGACACGGTCTCAAGCGCGGTCTTGAGGCCGATGGTCTCTTCCAGAAGCTGCTCATTGAGCGAACCGATGGCGTTGGCAAGCGAGGATTCCACATGGCACGTCAGCTCCGGCGCGGCGGTGTGCTTGGCGACGATCGTGTTGCAGAGCGTGGCCTCGTATTCGGAGGCGGCGTTCAGAATGCCGTGCTGCACCATGTCGACGAGCGTACCGGCCTCGATGCGGATGACCTTGCAGTACTTCTCAATGTGGACTTCGTGGCGGGAGAGGATCTCCTCGCGGGAATACACGCCCTGACGGGTGAGCATTTCGATGTTTTTCGGCAGAAGATAGGTCGGCAGCGCCTCGGCCGTGTTGCGCAGGTTGGCAAGACCGCGCTTTTCCGCTTCGCGGATCCAGGCGTCCTCATAGCCGTTGCCGCTGAAGATGATGCGGCGGTGGGCGGAGAACGTGTCTCGAATGAGTTTGTGGAGCGCAGCGGTAAAGTCGCTTGCGTCCTTGAGCGTTTCGTAGAACTGATCCAGCTCATCGGCCATGATCGCGTTGAGGATCGTGATCGGGCCTGCGATGGACTGCGAGGAGCCGGGCATGCGGAACTCGAACTTGTTGCCCGTGAACGCGAGCGGGGAGGTGCGATTGCGGTCGGTGGTGTCCTGCGGAATGGAGGGCAGCACGTCTACACCGATGCGCAGAGACTTGTGCTCGGGCGCGGTATAGTTGTTGTCGCCGACGATGGCGTCGATGATACCCTCAAGATCCGTGCCGAGAAAGACCGAGATGATGGCCGGCGGCGCTTCCTGCGCGCCGAGGCGGTGGTCGTTGCCCGCAAAGGCGACCGAGCAGCGCAGCAGCTCCTGATAGTCGTCCACGCCCTTGAGGAAGGCGGCGAGCAGCAGCAGGAACAGCGCGTTCTGGCTGGGGGTCTTGCCGGGGGAGAAGAGATTCTTGCCCGTATCGGTCGAAAGAGACCAGTTGACGTGCTTGCCCGAGCCGTTCACGCCGGCGAAGGGCTTTTCGTGCAGCAGACAGACAAGGTCATGGCGCTCGGCGACCTTTTTCATCGTTTCCATGACGAGCTGATTCTGGTCGCTCGCGGTGTTGGCATCGGTGTAGATGGGCGCCATCTCGTGCTGGCCGGGCGCGACCTCATTGTGCTTGGTCTTGGAGAGCACGCCGAGCTTCCACAGCTCTTCATCGAGCTCCTGCATGTAAGCGCCTACGCGGGGGCGGAACGCGCCGAAGTAGTGGTCGTCCAGCTCCTGCCCCTTGGGGGGCTTTGCACCGAAGAGCGTGCGCCCGCACAGGCGCAGATCCATGCGCTTTAAGTACAGCTCGCGGTCGATGAGGAAGTATTCCTGCTCCGCACCGATCTGCGGCGTGACCTTTTCGGCGTTGTCGCCGAAAAGCTTCAGCACGCGCACCGTTGCGCGGTTGACCGCGGCGATGGAGCGCAGCAGCGGTGTCTTTTTGTCAAGCGCCTGGCCGCTGTAAGAGCAGAACACCGTGGGGATGCAGAGGCTGCCGTCTTTGATGAAGGCGAAGGCCGTCGGATCCCAGGCGCTGTAACCGCGCGCTTCAAACGTCGCGCGCAGGCCGCCGTTGGGGAAGGATGAGGCGTCGGGCTCGCCACGCACCAGCTCCTTGCCGGAGAAATCCATCATAATGCGGCCGCCGCCGGCATTGTTGATGAAGCTGTCATGCTTCTCCGCCGTCACGCCGCTGAGGGGTTGGAACCAGTGCGTGAAATGCGTTGCGCCGTGCTCCAGCGCCCAGGTTTTCATCGCGTCGGCAATCTCATTTGCCGCGGAAAGGGGAAGAGGCTGCCCGCTTTTCAGGCAGCCGCGCCAGACTTCCATGGCGCTCTGCGGCACATACTGCTCCATCGTGCGTTCATTGAACACCAGAGAACCGAAAAGCTCAGGAATGCGAATCGCTTCACTCATGATCCAGACCTCCTGTTTCCAATCAAAAAAATCATAAGTAATGATACTGCACGGGGGCGAGCAGCGTCAATACCTTGTTTTCCTAACTTTTCCCGCGCTTTACCACGGTGAAATGTGCGGGGTGAACGAAATGACAAAAGCGCGGTAACTTTGCCTTGCACGCCAGATACCGCTGTGCTATAGTTAACCTGAACCCGCCCATGCTGAAAAAGCAGGGGCGGGTGCTTTGTTTTTCAGCAGACAGGGGAATTCCCCCTGCCATCGAAGCAGAAAAAGGGCCGTGGCCATAATCGGCGCGCACGGCTCCTTTTGCACTTATTTGATGGTCGCACTGTCGTTCAGCACGCTCGTGCTGTAAAGGAACAGCACATCCTGCGCGTCAAAATCGACAAATCTTCCAAGCGAGGCGGGCGAGAGATAGCGAATGTCGATCAGCGTGATCTCACGGTAGCCTTCTGCGAGCAGCGGAATGAGGCTTGCGCCGAAGGAATCACGAAAGACAATGAGCTTGCGCTCCGTCTTTGCGTTCGGATTCTCGATGCGCAGCAGCGACTTCGGCCCTGAGAGGAAAATCTCGTACGGGTCGCTGCCGCCTGCCTTGTCGAGCGTGTAGACCGGCAGATATTCGCCGCTTTCATAGTCGTACACGCGGCAGCCTTCGAGCACGCTGTTCGTGAGATATGCAAGCTTGTCAGACTCCATCGGCAGCGCCGACTGCCCGCGGTAAACGCCGTAAAACGGCGTATCAAGCGTCACCTCGGTAAAGTCTTCGGTGAGCGAGACACCCACCATCGCGTCCGCCAACACCTGTGCCGTGGGGAGAAGCGCTTCCTGCCGCCAGTGGAGATCGGTGCGGTAGTAGGATCCAAGCGAGAGCGTGTCCGTCAGATCGACGAACTGCGCAAAATCGACCTTTTCCCGCATCAGGGCAAAGAATCTGTCGTAATCCATTACCGGATAGCCATTTTCGGCGGCGAGAAAGCAATTCTTGTCGGGAATAACGGAGAGATAGATGTTTGCCCGCGTGTCCTTGAGGTACGTTTCGTACACGTAGCGGAAGCGGTCGGCCGCATGGTCGAGGGAATCTTCACGGATCGTGTCGTCGAGCTTGGCGGCGTATCCGCCGGCCATGTAGATGCCGTTGTTGTCCTTTTCCCCGAAGAGATAGCGGACGGACAGGGCCTTGAGCGTGCGGAACCGGTCGCGCAGCGGGAACTGATCGAGCGTGTAGCTTTCAAAGTTCGACTGGAAGCGCCCGGAGAGCACCTCCTGCGCGCTGAACGCGGGAAACTGCTTGAGCGGCCGGCGTTCGCTTTCCGACACGGCGTCGTCGCTTTTGAAGATGCCCCACAGTGAGAGCGTCAGCACCAGAAGCGCGGCGGCGCCGAGAGTGAGGAGGTCTTTTACTTGTTTGCTCATACGGTCTCCTCCTTAAAAGCGGAAGTAGAGGAACGGATTGAACGATCCGTCCACTAAGAAAGCTGTGCCGATCAAAAGCGGGAGCAGCACGCAGAGCGGCTCGAGCACATCGAGAGCGAGCGCCACGCCCTTTTTCTCGCGCAGCAGTGCTACAGCCTTTTTCGGCAGCGGCGTTGCGCAGAGCATACCGAGCACGAGCAGCGGCGCATAGCTCTTGAGATAATAGACCGCCTGCGCGCTCACGAGCGGCAGATCTCCTGCGCCGAGCATCGCGCCGATGCGCGAAAATGCCTGCGCAGCGGTGCTTGCGTCGAAGAGCACGAAGCCGAGCGTGACGAAAAAGAGCGTATAGACGTGGCCGAGCACGCGGTGCTTTTCCAGTATCGGCAGCAGTACGAGCTTTTCAAGGAGCAGCAGGATCGCAAACCACAGCCCCCAGAGGACGAACGTCCACGCGGCGCCGTGCCACAATCCTGTTGCGAGCCAGACGATGAAAATGTTCAGCAGCTGGCGCGCCTTGCCCTTCCGGCTGCCGCCGAGCGGGATATAGAGGTAGTCGCGGAACCACGAGCCGAGCGAGATGTGCCACCGGCGCCAGAACTCGGTGATGCTGGTCGAAACATAGGGATAGTTGAAATTCTCCGAAAAGCGGAAGCCTAAGATGCGGCCAAGGCCGATGGCCATGTCGCTGTAACCGGAAAAGTCAAAGTAGACCTGAAGCAAAAACGCGAGCGCATAGAGCCAGACGAAAAGAACGCTTTCCTGCTGTGTCTGCTGATAGGCGCTTGCGAGCGCGCCGAACTGGTTGGCAAGTAGGATCTTTTTGCAAAAGCCGATCGTGAAGCGGCGCACGCCTTCCGCCGCGGCGGAAACGCTGTGCGTGCGCTCCCTGAGCTGCAAAGCAACGTCGCTGTAACGTACGATCGGACCTGCGATGAGCTGGGGGAAGAGCGAAACATAGGCGGCAAGGTCAATGAAGTTTCGCTGTGCCGCCGTGTCGCCGCGATAAACGTCGATGACATAGCTGAGCACCTGGAAAGTGTAGAAACTGATGCCGATGGGCAGGCTCAGCTTCAAAAGCGGCAGGGAAAGTCCCGTGGCGGCGTTGACGCTGGAGAGAAAAAAGTCCGCGTACTTGAAATAGCCGAGCAGCCCAAGACTCACGAGGATCGACAGCGACAGAAAGAGCCTTGACGCATTTCGCCCGCGGTGCTTTTCAATCAGCAGGCCGAAGAGATACCCCTGCGCGATGGAGACGAGCATCAAAACGACATATTTCGGCTCGCCCCAGGCGTAGAAGAAAAGGCTTGCGAGCAGCAGCGCCGCGTTTTTCAGCCTGCGCGGCACAAGAAAGTAGAGCAGCAGCGCCGCAGGCAGAAAATAAAAGAGAAAGGGAACGCTGGAAAAGAGCATGGACGCCTCCTGCCTTTCAAAAAATCAAATCAGGCGATGGCCTCATCGCAGACGACGGAAGCGCCGGAGAATGCGGCGGTGACCTTTTCGCTGAACTCATCGACCAGCTCCTCCGCGCCGAAGCAGGAGACAACATAGTCGCCGAGCGTGAGGACAACGAGCTTGTCGGGGAAGCCGCACATCCACTGGCGGTTCATGATATTGTCCTTGAGGTCGGAAACGACCGTGCCGACGTCAGAAGAGTTCGTGACGTGGAAAGCGCCGGCGGTGAAGGTGTTGGCGTTCATCATGTGGCTGAGGGACGCGGCGTCGGTCAGCTTGTCCGCGTCGGCGGCGGGGAAGCCGAGCATGGAGTCGAGCGTGTCGCCGTCCTCCACGCCGAAGCGGCCGGGAGCGTCCTCGGTCATGTTTGCCTCGTCATAGTCGCCGCCGACAACGGCAAACTTATCGTCGTCGGCATAGCTCGACCAGACGGTATTCAGCAGGGCAAGCGCGTCGGCGGGCTGAGAATCGCCGCCGTTGGCGTTGCCGTCGTTCTTGCTGCCGCAGGCGGCAAGGGAAAGGGTCATAGCTGCGGTGAGCAGCAGCGTGAGAAACTTTTTCATGGGAATTTACCTCCAAAATAATGTTGTATGTGTTGTTTGGTTGCTTCAGGGCCGCTCGGCGACCCAGTAGCCGTTGGCGCTGTCGCAGCGCAGCACGGCGGCGGTTTTGCCGTCAAGATAGAGGGTGTAGACCGCGCTCTCGTCGGGGGGATCGACCGTCCAGAGCAGTATTTCTCCGGCGGAAACGGTGCGGGCGGAAAGCGCGCGCGGAGAGGCATCGGAAGGGGAATCCAGAACACCATCCGAAACGGAGACTTCCAGCAGCGCATCTGTCCGGCTCTCAAACGAGAGGGACAGGCACAGCGTCTGCACATCTGTGCTGCGGCCGTCGAGTGCCATTGGCATTGGCTGATCGATGGGGACGGGATCTGCGGAAAGCGCCGTGCCGTCGATGTAAATATCCGTTTCCGGCGTGCGGTGCATCACAAGCGCTGCCGTGGCAATGAGCACAAGGCAGGCCGCCGCGGCCAGCATGCGCGGGAACAGATAGGTTTTGTGCGGCTTTGCGCGGTATTGGCAGGCTGAGGCGATGAGATCGTCGTCCAGCTCGCTCATGGCGCGCGCCATTCCTTCATGCTTCACAGTATCCCTCCTTGATCAGATGCTCCCTGAGTTTTCTGCGCGTGCGCAGAAGTGTGGTTTTGATCCGGCTCTCGCCGCAGCGAAAGCGCGCGGACAGCTCCTCGATCGACTCGCAGTAAAAGTAGCGAAGAACGAACATGCTGCGCACCTCCTCGCTCTGTGTGCGAAGAAATGCGCTGATGCTCGCGCCAAGCTCTGCTGCGGCAGTCTCGCTCTCCGGGTCGGGCAGCGAAACGGCGCAGTCGTCCAGCTCGTCGAGCGAGAGGGCAAAGGCGTCGCCCTGGCGCTTCTGCGCGCTTTTTGCCTTATAGCGGTTGAGCGCCAGATTGCGCGCGATCCTGCCGAGAAAGGCGGAGAGGATCGCCGGACGCTGCGGCGGAATGGCCTCCCAGGCGTGCAGATAAGTGTCGTTCACGTTTTCCTCACTGTCGGCGCGGTCAGATAAAATGTTTTGCGAAATTTTCATGCAATAGGTTTCATATTTTGCGGCGGTCTCAGCGATGGCCTGCTCGTTCCGCTGCCAGTAAAGCTCGACGATCTGTTTATCGTCCATGCCTGCGCTCCTTTCTGTCTATCAAGTGCCATCATGGCGTAAAGACAACTTTTTTGCTCCCTGCGTTACAGGAAAAAGCAAATATTTTTGAAAGTATACCACATTCGCCCGTTTTCTAAAAGGTCGGTGCGCTATTTTTGGAGGGGGCGGGAACTTTTTCTGCCCGCGCGCCGTCTAACAGAACAGATATCAAGAAACGGAGGTCACCCGACATGAAACGAGTTTTTGCTTTGCTGCTGGCTGCGGCAATGGCGTTTGCCCTCTGCGCCTGCGGCGGGGGAGATACAATGATCCGGGACGATGAGGAGGATACCGCGAAGAAGGATCCCGTTGCCGCGCAGTATTTGCAGGAGCTTGCCGTGAAGCTTGCCGAATATCCCGAGCTTCCCGCCATGCCGAGCACGGAGGAACTGGATAAGGCGTTCAGCACCATCGACTATGACAAGATGGGCGCGGACGCTTACGAAAAAGCACAGGAGAAGATCTGGGAGGACTGGGACGCGCGCAGCAACGCCTATTATGACGCGCTCAAGGCGCTGCGCAGCAAGGGGGCGGGCAACCCCGCGGCGTTTTTGCACTTTACGCGGGCGGCGGCGGGCGCGCTGCTCTCCGCTGAGGACAATATCGTGCTCTCTCCTGCGAACCTCTATCTTGCGCTTGCCATGCTCAGCGAAACAACGGACGGCGAGAGCCGCGCGCAGATCCTGTCTCTCCTTGGCCTTGATGATACGGAGCTGGCGCAGAGCGCGGGCAACTACATCTGGCGCAACCTCTACGGCGAGACCTCGACGGGAAGAACACAGCTGGCGAGCTCCATTTGGCTCAAGGAGGGCGTGCCGTACAACGAAGAAACGCTTGCAACGCTCGCGCAGCAGTACCTTGCCTCGACCTTCTCTGCGCCGATGGGCGAGAAAAAGACGGACAGCGCCATCGCCGAGTGGATCAACGAGAATACCGGCGGCCTTTTGCGTGACGCCTCGGGCAGCATCGAAACAAAGCCTGAGACGGTGATGATGCTTTTGTCAACGCTCTACTTCAAAGACCAGTGGCGCGATGAATTCTGGGAGAAAGAGACGAAAAAGGATACCTTCACCGCAGCGGACGGCGCGCAGCAGACCGTTGACTTCATGCACCTCACGCAGGATCGCGCCGACTACTGCCGCGGCGAAAACTTCACGGTGGCGCAGCTGAGCTTTCGCGGCGGGCAGACGATGCGTTTCCTGCTGCCCGACGAGGGGACAACACTTGAACGCCTTCTTGCGGACGATACCGTCGTCGGCGGATTGATGATCTACGATATGGGGGTGAGCCTGCCGAGCGGCAAGCTTGTTTGGAGCGTGCCGAAGTTTGACGTCAGCTCCGATCTTGAACTGACGGACGCGCTCAAGGCGCTGGGTGTCACCGATGTGTTCGACTTCGATAAATCGGATTTTTCGCCGCTTGTCGACTTCGATCGCTTTGATAAGGCAGTTGCCGTGACGAAGGTGCAGCATGCCGCGCGCGTCAAGATCGACGAAAAGGGCTGCGAGGCCGCCGCCTTTACAGCCGTCAGGGGGGACGCCCAATCCGCCGCGCCGGAGGATCTTCCTGTGGTGGAGATGGATCTGAACCGGCCGTTCGCGTTCATGATCACCGGCGTGGACGGACTGCCGCTCTTCCTCGGCACGGTGAATAGCCTATAAGAGCAAAGCTGGCGCGCCGGCAGTAAAAAACAGATGATGCGAAAATGAAAAGGGGAGAAACGATGAAGAAATTATTTGCCTTTTTGCTCGCCTGCGTGTGCGCATTGGCGCTGTTTGGCTGCGCGGGAGCGAATGATGACAAATCGGACGGCGGACCGGAGGATGATTGGGCGCCGCTGACGGAGACGCAGATCGAAGAATTTAAGGAGTTGTGTGCCTCCACTGCCGATGTGACGGATGAGACAACGGGAGAGTACCGCTATACGACCTCGACGCCGGTGAGCTGCTTTTTCACCTCGCATTACGATGATCCACGCGATATCGACCTTGCGGAATTTTTGCGGTACTGTCCGCTCAGCACCACGTTGGGAGACGCGGACGTGGAGGAATTCCACGCTGTGCTCGACACGCTGGGAATAGAGGATGCGGAGAGGTTCAAGGTGCCGGATGACTGGGCGGTCCCCGTGCGGCGCATTCCCAAGAGTGACGTTTCCGCGCTTTTGACGCAGTGGGCGGATATCACGGTGGACGATCTGCGCAATCAGGATGGTGTGACGTACCTCGCACAGTATGATGCATTCTATGAGTTTACGAGCGATTTCGGCCCCGGATCCTTTATTCCGATGGGCGGTGAGCAGTACGGCGACAACATCCGGTTGTGGAATGGGGACGGCGAAGGAACGCACGATGAGTTGACGCTGCGCGTGCGCCAGGACGGGAGCTATTGCATCGAAGCCTTCCGCGGGGTCACAACGTGAAGCAAAGAAGGGGTTCTCTCATGTGAGGGAACCCCTTCTTTTGCCTCGTGCAGCGCTTGCGCCGCTGCCATTCATCCGCGCGTTCGCGCGGGCTTCTTGCTATCTTTATGGTAAGTGGAAGAAAACAAAAAATGACTGACCCCTGATCGCGGTTACTCAAGTACGATCAAGGGTCAGTCATGATGAATATTGGGATCTCTCATATTCTGTTTTCTTCCTTCCTTTCTTCCGTGATCTGGTGCCGAATACCTCTTACTCCGGTTTCCACTCCTGCTATCTCAAACACTGCTGTTGCAGTGGTCTTACCTGAATGACGGTACAAATCAGAGAGTGCTGCGCGATGGATATGATCGGAACCATTGGGATCGGGTTAACTGCTGAACTTACTTGTACATTGGTCTCACCCTTTCTGTGATTAAAGAATAGCAAGAATCGGGGTGAAAATCAAGTGGCGGAATGGATAAAGATACAGGATAAAAATTGTGTGCGTGGCTGATTATCCAAAAAATGCAAAAGAATGCTTGAATTTAATCATGCGCTTTAGTATACTAAAACTGTTGGGTCGCCCGAAAGGACGACCCATTCTTCGTTATTTGCGGAAATAGACGCGATCCCACTCCGCAGAACCGGGGATAAGCGGCGGCTCAAGGATAAGCCCGCTCTTTCCACCGCGCTTTCCTTCGACCAGCAGGAGCGAGGGGGCGCTGTCCGCGGATTTGGCGAGAAAACGAAGACGCTTGGGCTCGATGCCGCTTGCACGCAGGGTGCAGAGAACGTCCGTGAGCCGTTCGGCGCGGTGAACAAGGGCAAAGCGCCCGCCATAGCGCAGAATGCGCTTTGCCGCGGCGCACACGTCCTCAAGCGTGCAGGATACTTCCTCCCGCGCCGTCCGGCGCGCTTCGCCGTCGGCGCTTTTGCCGCTGCCGGCGGGAAAATACGGCGGGTTGGAGATCACATAGTCGACGCTGCCGGGGAGCGGCAGGGTGGAGGCGTTGCGCAGGTCGCCCGTGTGAAAAACGGCGTGCCCCTCCCAGCCGTTTTCCAAAAAGCTCTTGCGCGCGAGCGCTGCCGCGGGCGCGGAAAGTTCCACATTTTCAATGATGAGGGAATCCTCGCGCGCAAGCAGGAGCGTGCCGAGAAGCCCTGTGCCGCTGCCGAGGTCACAGACCGTGTCGCCGCGCGCGGGGCGGGCAAAGTAAGCGAGGGCAAAGCTGTCCGTTCCCGGCGGAAAGAGGGCGGTATCGTAGTAAAAGCAGGGGCCGTCCGGCCAGAGTTCGTCGCGCTGTTCCATGCGATGCTCCTTTCCGATGATAAAAATAAGGACGCGCGAAAGCGCGTCCTTATTTTTTAAGTACTCTTGAGCCTTAGGCCTGAGAGATGGCGCCGTTGGGGCAGGTATCAGCGCAGGAGCCGCAATCGAGGCAGGCATTCGCGTCGATCTGATACTGGGAATCGCCCTGGGAAATAGCACCGACGGGGCAAGCGTCTGCGCAAGCACCGCAGCTGACGCAGGCAGAGCTGATCTGGTAAGCCATAATTAGTACCTCCATAAGTTGATGAGGTTATTATAGCATGTCAATGTGAAAATGCAAGAGTCAGAATGTAGGAAAATATTGAATTTTCTGTGTCGTTTGCGGCGTTTATTTTTGGGGAAAGCGGTTAAAAATGATAGGACGAAAATGCATTGGGAGGCGGAGAGATGAACGACCGGAAATTCAGTGTGCGCGCCGAGCAGGTGCTGCGCTGCGCGCAGGCGGCGGCGGGAGAACTGGGGCACGGATACGTGGGGTGCGAGCATTTGCTCCTTGCGATGCTGCGCGAAGAGGGCGACGCGGCCTGCCGCGCGCTGAACGCATCGGGGGTCTATGAGAAGGCGATGCGCGAAAAGATGATCGAAAAGCTCGGGCGCGGCACGGCGGAGAAATCGACGGTACAGGGGCTCACGCCTCACGCGCGCAGCGCGGTGGAGCTTGCCGTGGGAGAAGCTGTGCGTGCAGGCAGCGGCGTGATCGAGGCGGGACATTTGCTGCTCGGTATCCTGCGCGACAGCACGAATACGGCGGTGCGTTTGCTGCGCCTTTCCGGGGTGGACACACGAAAGCTGTACAGTGAAACACTGTGCGCGATGAGCGCTTCCCCGCGCAGGGCGCCGCTGCCCGAGGTGCGCGCGAGCCGCAGCGAGGGCAAGAGCGGCAAAACGCTTGCAGAGTTCACGCGCGACTTAACGGCTATGGCGCGTGAGGGAAGGCTCGATCCCGTGATCGGGCGGGACGAGGAGATCGCCCGCGCACTGCGCATTTTAACGCGGCGGACGAAAAATAACCCCGTGCTCATCGGCGAGCCGGGGGTGGGCAAAACGGCCATCGCCGAGGGCCTTGCCGAAAGGATCGCCGCGGGCGATGTGCCGGAGGAACTGGTGGACAAGCGCATTTTGCTGCTCGACCTATCGGGCATGGTGGCGGGGACAAAGTACCGCGGCGAATTTGAAGAGCGCATCCGCGTCCTGCTCGATGAGGTGCGGCGCGACGGCAATGTGATCCTCTTCATCGACGAGCTGCATACCATCGTCGGCGCGGGCAGCGCTGAGGGAGCGGTGGACGCGGCGAATATTCTAAAGCCCGCCCTCGGGCGCGGAGAGATCCGCGTCATCGGAGCGACAACGCTTGCGGAGTACCGTAAATTCATCGAAAAGGACGCTGCGCTCGAGCGGCGCTTCCAGAGCGTGCAGGTGCGAGAACCGGACGAGGGAAAGACGCTTGCCATTCTGCGTGCCCTGCGGCCGAAATATGAAGCGCACCACGGCCTTGCGATCGAGGACGGCGCGCTTTCTTCTGCGGTGACGCTTTCCAAGCGCTATCTGCCCGACCGCTTTCTGCCGGATAAGGCCATCGACCTGGTGGATGAA
>OQVS01000461.1_pt1 | contig 27831 bp, 20 predicted proteins | sample 1691601 | NCBI WGS metagenome assembly OQVS01 (sample SAMN03418268, study PRJEB22391) | human gut metagenome | biome: human-gut; feature: organic feature; material: feces | host: Homo sapiens | place: Tanzania | collected 2013-01 | reverse complement strand
ATCTTTTCCTATAAACTCGACGTCTCCGTCTGATTTAACGCGATAATAATCGAACGGTCAGGAATCACCACTCTGGATTTGGACCTGTCGAAATTCATATGCACAGGCACTGATGATATAATTGCCGGCAAGGACAACAGCGCCCTCACGGGACTGGAATACTCTTTTACAGGAGGTGATGAAGACATCTTTCTTTTTAAAGATGGTGAGAAGGGTAACATTGATCTCACCAGCATGATCAGCGAGAATTATGAGAATGGTGACGCCGTAACCAAAGGAGTGGCCTGGTATAGTGAATTCAGTACAGACGGCGGAAAGACATGGAGCAGGACACTGCCTGACATGTTCTCTTCATTTACGCTTTCCGGAAATGGCGATAAAGAGCACGATATCATTTCATACGAAGTGACGCAGTCTCCTGATGACAGGGAATGCAAAGTAAGACTGGTGCAGGAAATGAGCGGAAAGAGCAAGGAATTCTCTGTCAGACAACTGTCCAGTGCCATCATCGTAGAGGTGGAGACCAAATCGGCAAATGAACTCCTGACAGTATTCCACAAACACGGAAACAATATTGAGACTGCATATTACGATGACGGGACGTCCACGTCTTTTAAGCCGTCCACTTACGAAGAAGGCATAACCCACAAATACAAAGACATCGGCATCCACAGAGTTATCCTCAAGGTCAGGAAAGGTGTACCGGCTCTTGAGAATCTTTTCCTCAAGAACTTTTATGTCAAATCGCCTTACAGAATCCACTCCGTAGATATCAGCCATGTCGATTTTACGGAAATAACCAGCCTGAAGAAATTGTTTGACAACTGCGCCAATGTCTCGGAAATCATACTCCCCGCACCGGGGACAAAGACACCGGTACTCAAGAACATCTCAGGCCTGTTCTACAATTGCCAGAAGCTGAAAGCAGCAGACTTGAGATGGATTGACAGCAAAGTACTTGAGGACATCTCGGATTTATTCATGTATTGCTACGCTTTGGAATCTGTTGACCTGAGTTCCATATGCACTGACCATGTAACAAACATGGCGAACACGTTCTTCCTCTGCAAGAGTCTTAAAGAACTGGATGTGAGACATTTCAAGACATCAAACGTCACTGATTTCACAGGCATGTTCAGTTCATGCACAGGGCTGACCGCCCTTGATGTCACCGGCTTTGACACCTCAAATGCCACCTCCATGACTACCATGTTCAGGAAATGTTCATCACTCAAGACTCTTGACGTCTCAGGATTCAACACTTCAAAGAACACAAGTTTCGGAGACACGTTCAGCGGATGCGAATCGCTCGAAGAACTTGATGTCTCAGGATTTGACACAAGAAGCGCCCAATATTTCAATGGGACATTCCAAGGATGCCGGAAACTCAAGAAACTGGACGTAAGCGGATTTGACATGTCTGTGGCTGTCAAAACATCTGACATGTTCAATGGTTGTTCATCTGTCACCGAACTCGACGTCTCAGGCTTCAGGACAAGTTCCCTGGAAGACATGAGCTACATGTTTTCGTCCATCAATGTTCCGCATCTGGACCTGTCAAGTTTCGACTATTCCTGTGCGACCGATATGAGAGGGATGTTCAATTACTGCAAAACGGACTCGCTCGTATTGTCCGGAATCCATGCACCGAATCTCACCAATGCGTACATGATGTTCTTTCAGACCAATACAAAAAGCATTACGATAAAAGACCTGGAATGCCACAAAGGATGCACTTTCAGCAATATGTTCAACCAAAGTACTGTGGAAAAAATAACATTGACAAACTTCAACGGTGCAAATGGATCTGATATGAGCTACATGTTCAACTCCTGCCGCCATCTGAAGAGGCTCATTCTGGACAATTTTTCCACAGACAATGTCCAGAACATGAATCACATGTTTACGGCCTGCTACATACTGGAGGACCTCGACTTGTCCATGTTCAAGACATCAAATGTCACGAATTTCAATTGCATGTTCCAGGGCTGCAGGGCACTTACGTCAATGGACCTGTCATCTTTCGACACGTCAAAGGGGAAAGAATTCTACAGTATGTTTGAAGACTGCACAGGGATCTCAGAACTTGATGTCAGCAATTTCCGATTCATCAGTGCAACCAACATGAACAATTTGTTTGCAAAAAACTACAATCTGCATTCAATACGCATGGACATGAGAGACATTCCGGCAAGCTGTACACTCAGCAAGGTCGCATATGGTGTAATGACTGTCGGAACCATGTTCTGCAAAGACAACGTACAGGATTCAAGAATAATGGAGTCCCTTCCAAAAGACTGGACCATCTCATCATTTTAAGATTCAGTGATATGGATATACGCAACTATCTGATTTTCATATCAGCATTGACACTATTCTCATGCGGGAAACAATACGGGACGGAACCTCAGGACGATTTTGTCAATGCTGAAGTCATCTCACCTTCCTATACCCGAGTCTCTACGGGAAATGAAACAGAAGGCAAGATTCCGCTGATGTGGGAAGCCGGAGACAGGATTAGAATCTTCGGAACCGGATCTTCTGCCGGAAGCACATATGTCACCTATGATTCCGGTACAAAAACGGCCAAATTCAAATACGATGAAACTGTCCGGGACAATGTGAGACTCCCCTGCGGAGAGATCTTCACGGCTATGTATCCGGCAGAATATCTGCCTTCCGGACGCGAAGTGACTTTCCCCGGACAGATTACCATTCCGTATCCGGAAAAGAATAATTCACATATGCCAATGCTAGGTTACGGCGGGCGCAAGTCAATGATATTCAGATATTCAGCTGCCGCAATCAGAGTCAGGCTATATAGTCTGACAAAGAGTATCCCAATGCAGGAACTCCGCATCGGCGCCCGACAGGACATGAGTGGAGAAGCAGGCAAGATAGAAGACAACGGCACCATCACGTGGTCCAATACCGGAAACGAAGATTCCATTTTCGGGAATATCGTGAGGGTACGTATCGGCGGCGACACGGACGGAAACGCAAATGAAAGCACTAATGGAAATGCAACGGGCATGGCTGAAATCACCACCAATGATACAATCAGCCTGACCGTATCGGTACCGCCGGGAGAGTATTCAAACATGGCGTTTCAGATACAGGATGTTGACGGGAACTGGCACTCCTATTCTGTTCCGGGAAGCAAGACTCTGGCGCAGGGTACACTGACAAGTTTCACATTGCCGTGCGAAGCATTCAGCAGTGCGGACGGCCCCATTGAAAAAGGCCGGCACTTCTACCCGCAAATCACAATGGAATACAAACTGACGGCCGCACACGATGCAGACAAGCACACGATATCTGTAGAAAGCTGCCGGGAAGAAAAGTTTGCGGACGGAAGGATCCTGACCACAAACATACCATGGACAACCGAATTCAGCATTGACGAGGGACAGTCATTCAGCAAATCCGTACCGCCGGATATCTTCGGAAACTTTGACATCAGCGGGACCGGGATAAGTTATACGACCGCCGCCTCGGCAGGGACAGGTTCGTGCATAGTCAGAATACGGCAAGCCGTAAGCGGAAAGACACAGGACTTCCGGATCAGCTGTTCCGGGCAAGCCTGAGGTATTTGGCGGTATAAGTCTTGCCCTTTGCAGCAAGTTGCTCCGGAGTTCCTTCGAATACAAGACGCCCTCCGGCATCTCCCGCATCAGGACCGAGTTCTATGACCCAGTCAGCCGCACGTATCACGTCCATGTTGTGCTCGACGACAACTACCGTATGACCTTTCTCCAGAAGCGCATCAAACGCTTTCAGCAACCTCTCCACATCATAGAAATGAAGTCCGGTAGTAGGTTCATCGAAGACGAACATTATCTTCTTGGATTCAGGTCGGTCAAGCGACGAATTCATCGAGAGGAAATATGCCAGTTTGATACGCTGGCTCTCACCTCCTGACAAAGTGCTGCTGCTCTGCCCGAGTTTGATGTAAGACAGGCCTACATCCACCAGCGGCTGAAGTTTTCTGGCTATCGACTTGGCCTCAGGCTCAGGCTGCGCACCAAAGAAAGAAATGGCTTCATCGACACTCATGTTCAGGATATCGTCAATATTCTTTCCCTTGTAGCGGACCTCCAGGATTTCAGGCTTGAAGCGCTTTCCTCCGCAGGCCTCACATACCATCGTCACGTCAGCCATGAACTGCATGCCGATATGGACGAAGCCCTCACCCTGACACTCAGAACAACGGCCGCCGTCCTGGTTGAAAGAGAAATATGATGGCGTAAACCCGTTGATTTTGGCAAACTGCTGCTCACTCATCAGTTTACGGATATCATCGTACACCTTCAGATATGTCACGGCATTGGACCTCGAACTCTTTCCGATAGGATTCTGGTCCACGTATTCAATGGCAGAAATCCTGTCCAGATTACCGGCAAGTTTCCTGAACGTTCCAGGCAGGGAGCCGGTCTGGTTCAGATGTCTGTAAACCGCAGGATACAGGATATCGCCCACAAGAGAGGATTTGCCGCTGCCGCTGACTCCGGAAACGACCGTCAGGACGCCAAGCGGGAACTTCACATTGATATCCTTAAGGTTATGCTCAAGGGCGCCTTCAATGCCAATGTAATATGTCCAGTCACGTTTCTCCCTGGAGACACGCTGACGGGCTCCTGTCAGATACTGGAGAGTAAGCGACTTATCAACAACCTCTGCAGGCATCTCAGGCCCGACCTTGCCCTGGAAAACGACCTCCCCGCCATTGACACCGGCCAAAGGCCCCATGTCGATGAGCATGTCCGCCGCCTTGATGATTTCCTCGTCATGCTCGACCACGACCACGGTGTTGCCGACATCACGGAGACGTCTCAGAACACTTATAAGCCGGTCAGTATCACGAGGATGCAGTCCGATGCTCGGCTCATCCAGAATATACATCGAACCTACAAGGGAACTGCCAAGGGCCGTGACAAGATTGATCCGCTGGCTCTCACCTCCGGACAATGTATTGCACGCCCTGTTCAATGTCAGATAAGCAAGTCCGACATCGGAAATATACTGCAGGCGGGACATGATCTCAGCAATGGCCTTGTCCGCTATGGAATGCTCATACTCAGTAAGTTTGATATCCCGGAAGAACGACAGAAGTTCACCTGCATTCATGCATAGGAGTTCGTAAATGTCCTTCCCTCCGACTTTGACATAGAGCGCATCTTTCCTGAGACGGCTGCCGTGGCACTCATGGCACACTGTCCTCCCGGAATAGCGGCTAAGGAGATATTTGTACTGGATTTTATACCTGTTGGCCTCGACCCACTTGAAAAATTCATTGATACCGATGAGGGATTCTTCCTCAGTTTCAGCCTTCTTGCCCTCCCAGATGAGATTCTTGACCTTCTCGGAAAGGTTGCAATAAGGTTCGAATATAGGAATGCCATACTTGTCGGCGACACTGATGAGATGGTCCTTGAACCAGCCCATCTTCTCGCCCTTCCAGCAGGCAATGGCCCCGTCATATATGCTCAATGTCTTGTCCGGGACGACAAGGTCCTCACTTACGCCGATTATCTTGCCGAGTCCCCCGCAGACAGGGCATGCGCCAAGCGGACTGTTGAAGCTGAACATGTACTCATCCGGCTCACGGAACGTCATTCCATCAGCCTCAAACCGGTTGACAAAACTCTTGATGCATGTATTTTTCTCTCCGGATTCGGAAACGGACTCACGCCACACTGACATTGACCCGTTCCCCTTATTGAAACAGGACGCGATGGAGGCATGGAGACGCGCCTGCATGTCCTCCCAGTCAGGCTGCGGCATAGGCGACCCGTCAGGCATGACAGGCAGCCCGTCGCGCATAGAAGGAATCTTCATCCTGTCCACCATAAGCATCAGCCCCGGCCGGAATTCGCCGGAAGAGGATGCCTGAAGGACATCGTCAATCCTGGTGACACCGCCGGCTTCGCTCCAAAGGCGGGAATAGCCCTCTTCTTTCAATGACAGCAGAAGCTCCACCTTATCACTGCGCCTGTCCCATCCCAAGTCCGCCAGAAGATATACAGATGTAGGAATCTTGCTCCCGAGCACAAACTCCATCACATCATTTTCGCTATGGCATTTGACCTCAACTCCGCTTACAGGAGAAAAAGTGCGGCCTATCCTTGCGAAAATGATACGCAGATAGTCATATATCTCAGTGGTGGTAGCTACAGTCGAGCGAGGATTCTTGGTATTGACCTTCTGCTCAATTGCAATCGCAGGAGGTATGCCCTCAATGGACTCGACATCAGGCTTGCTCATTCGTCCAAGGAACTGCCTCGCATAAGATGACAGACTCTCGGCAAAACGCCTCTGCCCTTCCGCAAACAAAGTATCGAAAGCCAATGACGACTTGCCGGAACCTGATATTCCGGTAATCACCACAAGTTTGTTACGGGGAATCTCCACGCTAACATTCTTCAGATTGTTAACCTTGGCCCCCTTGATTTTAATATTCCCGCTATCTGCCATAAACGATTGTCTGATTCAAGTTTTAAAAACCACCCGACCTGCTGAGTTTTCACGCACATTTGAGGTTCGTGTCTTGTTCGAAAGATGTAAACCCCTCACACTTCTGAGGCTCGCCTCCTATACGAAGATTGTCAATGCCGGGCATTGTCAAACCGGACAACAAAAATAATCAATTGGAAAGAGACGACAAACTCCGGACGGCATAACTTGGAGCTAACATGTATATACGACAAGTGCCCCTCATTTTCATGAGAGGCACTCGGGCGGTGCGGAAGGGGCTCGAACCCTCGACCCCGGGCGTGACAGGCCCGTATTCTAACCAGCTGAACTACCGCACCAGGAGTTGCTGTGTTTGGTTTGTTTCTCAAACGCGGATGCAAAGTTACGTATAAAATTTGAACCTGCAAGTATTTCCGCCAAAAATTTTAACAATTTTGAAAATAAATTGTTTTAATGAGTAACAATAACGGCAAAATACAGACAAATAACCACGTCATCCTGCGACTGGCACAAAATGACGTGGCATAAACTTTCGAAAGATTATATGTCAAAAGCTATTTGACTTCGATTACCTTGTGGGCAACTTCAGGCTCGACTTTGACAATCTTAGGGATGTTTACCTTGAGGACACCATGCTCAACCTGTGCACTGATCTTTTCCCTGTCAGCATCATCAGGAAGCAACATGGTCTGCTGGAATTTGCTGTAAGAAAACTCACGACGCAGATAGTGTGCGTGCTTTTTCTCGCCATTTCCTTCCTCTTTATTTTCCTGTTTCTTCTCCATGTTGATGACGAGGTCGCCATTCTCATCGAGAGTAACATTGAAATCATCCTTTGTCATACCAGGAGCGGCAAGCTCGAGGTCATAACTCTTTTCGTTCTCAAGTACATTGATTGCAGGAGCTGTAGCATTTGACCTCTCCATCCAATCATTATCAAAGAAATCATTGAAAAATCCTGGTAACCAATTCTGGTTATTTCTTCTTGAAGGTACCATAATAAAATCTCCTATTTTTAATAATCATTTCCGATTCCGAAGTCTCAGTTCCCAAGGCCTGCGCCCTGCCGGAACCCTTCCGGAATCCGCCCCGTCTTTCAACGGAACGACTATAGACAAGTCAATCTGTGTGCCATTTCCAAAAAAGTCCCTTTCTTCGCCAAATTGGCATATAATAAGACATTTTGACATTGATTTATTGCCATTTTGTCGCTTTTCACGGATTTTTTACACTAAAACCAACTTGCAGGCCACGCAGAAACATTGATAATTACCCCGACAGTATGTATTTTTGCCGATGAAGAACAAAAACGACGGATGGCACGCGAAAGCAAAAAGAAAAGGACATTGGCCGGAAGGCTCTGGAGACTTCTGCTGGTAAAGATACCGGCAGCCTTCCTGGCATTGACAATCCTATGGGTCGTGGCACTCAAGTGGATTCCGGTAGCGGTTACGCCATTGATGATCCAGAGGAGCATCCAGCACATTGACGACAAGAATTTCCACACACGCAAGACCTGGGTCAGCTACGGGAAGATCTCGCCCGAAATGGCACGTGCAGTAATCGCCAGCGAGGACAACCTGTTCGACACGCACAACGGATTCGACTGGGAGCAGATCAACCGGGCCATCTCGGACCACGAACAGAAAGGGAAACGCCTGAGAGGAGCCAGCACCATATCGCAGCAGACCGCCAAAAACGTATTCCTCTTCCCCACCAGAAGCTTCATCAGAAAAGGATTCGAAGCCTATTTCACGGTACTGATAGAGAAAATCTGGGGCAAAAGGAGGATAATGGAGGTTTACCTCAATGTTGCAGAAATGGGAAAGGGAATCTACGGAGCACAGGCCGCCGCCGAACGGTTCTTCCATAAAGACGCGTCGAAATTGTCCCGCAGAGAAGCCTGCCTGATAGCCGCCTGCCTGCCCAACCCATTGAAACGCAACGCCTCCGCCCCATCGCAATATGTAAGCAGGAGAGCATCAATGATAGAAGGCCTGGAAGCGAAACTGGCTTATCCCGACTGGGTGTACCACAGGAGCAGGCCCGGCCAGGCTGCGGACAGGAACAAGGCCGCAACCGGAAAGAAAACGAACAAAGGAACTCACAATAATGTTCATAAGAAAACCCAATAATCCTTTGCAGAAAGGAATTCTGGTTCTAACTTTGCGACAGCAAACAGGCTTACGGGAGCCATCATAAATACTACGGCAAGAAACCCGTACGACTTGCCATAAAACTGAACATGGCGATGGACGCAATTGTAAAGACCGATTTCAATTTCCCGGGACAGGTCGGCAAGTATGTCGGGAAAGTACGCGATGTCTATGACATTGACGGCAAGTATCTGGTAATGGTAGTTTCCGACAGGATTTCCGCATTTGACGTGGTTCTCCCAAAGGGAATTCCTTTCAAAGGACAGGTTCTCAACCAGATAGCAGCGAAATTCCTCGATGCGACCTCTGATATCGTTCCGAACTGGAAGATAGCATCACCGGACCCGATGGTGACAGTCGGCTACAAATGCGAGCCATATAAAGTGGAAATGGTCATCCGCGGCTGCCTTGCAGGACACTCATGGAGAGAATACCAGGCAGGCAAGCGCACACTCTGCGGCGTAACCCTCCCCGAAGGCATGGTAGAAGGACAGATGTTCCCTGAGCCTATCATCACCCCATCTGCAAAAGCATCAGAAGGCCACGACGAGGACATCACCCGCGAAGAAATCATCGCACAGGGCATTGTACCGGAAGAAGATTACATCAAGATAGAAGAGTACACAAGGGCCATCTTCAAGCGCGGACAGGAAATCGCAAAGAAAATGGGACTCATCCTCGTGGACACGAAGTACGAATTCGGAAAACGCGACGGTCAGATTTACCTCATGGACGAAGTCCACACACCTGACTCTTCACGTTACTATTATGCTGACGGCTACGAAGAAAGACTCCGCAAAGGCGAAAAACAGAAACAGCTTTCCAAAGAGTTCGTAAGAGAATGGCTCATGGCCAACGGATTCCAGGGCCAGGACGGCCAGAAAGTGCCGGAAATGACACCGGAAGTCGTTTCCCACATCACCGACAGATACATTGAACTTTACGAAAAGATCACAGGAACAAAATTCGAACGTCGCGAGTATTCCGCAGAAGGAATCTGCAACAACGTGACAGAATACCTGAAGACCATCAGATAGGTCAATGCCATCGGGCAAGACGATATTTGACACTGCCCATATTCAGATGGTAAAACATACCTGAGACGGAATCCGCCCTCGACAATGCAGTCCTCACCCGGGAAACCGGATCGACGACGAATTGGACCGGAGGGCGGATTCCGTCTTCAATAAAGCCAAGCCGTTCATAGACAGCCCCGTCCGTCCATTCCATATCAGCATAACTCATGACATCATCAGGATGGACATCCTCTTCGAAAGCCTTCAGGACCTTGCCCATTCCTCCCACGACACGCACGTCAGGAAGTGAGGCATATCTGACCCACTCGAAAGAACGCACTGTCCGCTCCCCTTTGGTCCACGTCCTCCCGGAAGAGAAGGAAGCCACAGCCACCAGTTCTCCAGACTTCGTAAACACCCCGTAACGATATCTTGCAGCTGCATCACGATAAGAATGCCACTTGTCCAGAAACGAAGCAGCCTCCTCCTTCCCGATTCTCGAAACTACAGTATTTCTTGCAAAAACAGATCTGAACCTGCCAAGCTGTGCCAGCAGTCTCGGCCTCATCATCTCAGGCCTCCCGCGCCACATATCCTCAGGCACAAGCACCTTCCTGCCGGACAATCCGGAAACCGCATCACACAGCCTGACATGCTGACTTTCAGCATCTTCCATTGACATTGACTTCACAGGAACAGGAATGACATTGACTTCTCCGCACACAAAGACACTGAACCCGTCATTGACAGTTTCAGTTGCATCAATCCCGTTTTGAGAAAGGAAATCCCGTATTTCAGAAACAAAATCCATCAGTCATCACTCCCCCGCGAAATCCTGTCCACAGCACTCATCACCTGATCGTAACCATAGCCACGCCCGAGCGCAAACCGAATCAGTTTCAGCCTCCACTGCGGGTCCTCCTTCAGAGTCCTGTACTTCGCCGCAATCACCGACTCCAGCTTCCTGTCCGCAGAAGCCGCATCGATTTCCGTCAATGCCTCATCAGCAGTCTTCCTGTCAATGCCCTTGCGCATGAGCATAAAGCGGATCTTCTGGGCACCCCAGCCGGAAATGGACGCCTTCTCCCGCGCAAAAGCCGAAGCATAACGCAGGTCATCCACAAACCTGTCTGCAACCAGGTAAGCAACCATCCGCTCCGCAGCCTCCTCATCTCCCTCCAATGCCTTGAGAGCCTTGGTCTTCATGTCCGCCGAGCAGCACTCCTTCCTGGAACACTGAGCCTGCAGACGCCCCAACACCTTTACATACAACTCATTATCCATACTCTAGAAATAAAGGCCAATGTTAAGATAAGCACCAGGCTTGTACTGCTTGCGCGACGCCCAATGGACATCGATTTCCACAGGACCTATGATGGAGTTGTAAGAATACTTGAGGCCGGCCCCGAACACGCCCTTCGCCCTGTCAACATTGACAATATCCTCTATATCAGCAACTGTCAAGGCATAGTTGAACATAGCCGTAAGGTAATTGTTCTTGAACAGCTTGAAGCGGAAATCAGTACGCGCTATAGCCAGGAAATTCGCACACGCCGTAGCGTAGTTGATTCCAGTGAAAGTCATCTGCTGGTCAAGATATCTGCCCGGAATCGCACCGCCCATGACATTGACATAAGGCAAAGTCGGATCACCTCCGAAGAGATAACGCGCCTGCAGAGAAGGAATAATCGCGAGCGCACCCCTCGTCTGAGCCACCGCCTTCACATCGAAGGTCAATGAATGGAAAGGATCCACATGATAATTGGTTCCATGGAAAATCCATTCATAGCCAATTCCGAGAGTGAATCCCCTCGTAGGGAAATAACCATCATCGAAAGTATCGGCCCTCACATTGCCGAACACGGACTGATAGTTATTGGTAAGATGTCCGAAGTCATAGTCACCGGAGACCTTGTCCGTCATCGCGGAATTCAGCTTGAAATAATTGTTTCTGATACCTGCCCTCATATCGAACCTCCTCCAACGGATATTCGAAAGGTAGATTTCCTGCATCATATTGAAATAGGCCACCTTATAGTCACTGGTACCAAGTTTGAACTGATTACGGTCAGTCCACTTGAAAAGCAAAGAGGCATTGAGAGTAGGCCCCTTAGGCGCCATCAGATAGAAATGAGCCTTACCATAAGGATTTGTACCCACCTTTCCGGTAAAATCGACTGCAGGCCCCTGAAGCCTGTGGACATTCAGACCGAGATTCAGCAACACCGAGACAATTTCCTCGGAATCAAACCTTCCACCTATTCCGAACTGATGGATAGGACCTCTCTTGCAATGAATCAGAAGCCCGAACGGCTCACTCTTCCCGACCAGTTCATAAGTCACGTAATCGAAGGCATTGGTACCGAAAATCATCGCCACCGCATCCTCAATGGCACCTTTTCCTACCGTCTGGTTCGGTCTTATGCCAATCTTTCCCATAAGGTAGCGGGACTCCTTGTCAGACACGCCGGTAATCTCCACGCTCGAAATCCTCACCGGCTCGGAATTTATGTCAATCGCCCTGCGGTTGTGAAGTTCCGTGCGGAAAGGACCTATCAATGCTTTCAGGCTGTCCAGTTTGTCAATCTGTGTCAATGCTGCCTCATAACCCCTGTCAATGATAGTACTGATGCTCCTGTCGTCGAAGCTCATCATCGTAAACTCATCCAGACTAGGCTTGATGGTCACGTCAGGAATCCCCACATTCTTCTCATACGACTCCCTGCCGAGCATGTCCACACCCTGGGAAATGATATCTCCAAGGTTATTGAGGCCGGAATAATCACGGAAACCGGACGAAAGGTCCACACCAATGATAATGTCCGCGCCCATGGCCTTCGCAATATCGGTAGGATAGTTGTCCCTCATACCTCCGTCCACCAGCACCATTCCGTCAGTCCTCACAGGAGCAAATACTCCCGGTATCGACATTGTCGAACGCAGTGCCGTATTAAGTTTGCCCTCATACCAGATTTTAGGCTTGGCAGTAACCATTTCAGTAGCCACGCACACGAACGGGATAGGCAGGTCCTCGAACGACATATTGTCCTGATAACCTACTGTAAGCGAACTGAATATATTATTCACATTCTGTCCGAAAGCAAAGCCGGAAGGCAAACTGCCGAGCAGATTGTCCCTCACGACTCTAGTGGCATCCTCACCCTTGGCCGCGCCAAAATGAATCTGGTCATATTTCCTTTCAGTACCGGCATATTGGATATTCTCCGCCATGCGCTCCACATAGTCCTTCTTGGAATAAAAGAACGGGAACGAGAGAAGAATCTTCTCCTTGTACTTGCTTGTAGCGTATGAGATGTAGTCGCGCGGCACCTTGTCCGTCAATGCCACATCCCAGTCAAAGGACCTGAGGATGGAATCCATCTGTTCAGGCTGGTAGCCAAGGGAATACAGAGAGCCTATCAGACCTCCCATGCTGGTTCCGAGCACCACATCGACAGGAATTCCCAATGAGTCCAGACACTTGATGACTCCGATGTGGGAGGCGCCTTTCGCCCCGCCTCCGCTCAAGACCAATGCAACTGTAGGCCTCTTTTCACGTATCATAGAAAGATAATCCCGCAGAGACTCCAATGAAAGGGAATCGCGAGTTTCGTCAATGCCAGAAACCTGTTTTTCCGGCAGACTGTCCGCAAAGACCGGCATTGACGCACATAAAAATGACGTCAGCGCAGCCAACAATGTCAAAATTCTCCCGTGCATAGCCTACAATAAATTAACAGTTAGTCAGATATTCTTATTTGTCACCATGTTTTCCGGCAAGCATACCGCAGGCCGCAAAAATGTCCTCACCCCTCGAAGCACGTATTGTCGATGTGATGCCGGCCTTGTTCAGACGGTCTCGGAAAACCTCCATAACCCCCTCAGGAGAAGACACATATGGGAAGTCAGGAATCTTATGAAACCGGATGAGGTTCACGCGGCATTCCAGACCGGAAAGCAGACGGATAATCCCATCCGCATGACGCTTGTCATCATTGAAACCGGAAAACATCGTATATTCGAAACTTACACGCCTCTGGCCTGTGAAGTCATATTGACGGATAAGCGAAATCACATCTTTCAGCGGATAAGCCTTCTGGACCGGCATCAGTTCGCCACGCTCATCAGGAAAGGCATCATGCATACTGATTGCAAGATGACACCTGGTTTCATCCAGATAGCGCTTGAGATTAGGCAAAACACCTATGGATGAGAGGGTTATACGTTTCGGGCTCCATCCGAAACCCCAGTCGGCAGTAAGAACTTCTATCGCTCTGCGAACATTCTCATAGTTGTCCAACGGCTCACCCATACCCATAAATACGGTACCTGTAAGGTCAGCAGCCTCATCCACAGATATGAACTGGGAAAGGATATCGGCAGCCGACAGATTGCCATGGAACCCCTGACGGCCGGTCATACAGAACTTGCAGCCCATCTTGCATCCAGCCTGAGATGACACGCAAAGCGTCTTCCTGTCCAGTTCCGGAATCATGACAGCCTCAATGCTGCTGGACTCCACCTTTCCGGGATTCTCCCCTTCAATGCCATTCAGTCCGCCCCCGAAAGCGCAAGTCACAGGGAAAAGGTACTTCTTGGTACCGTCCGAGGACTCGCGGCAGTCCGAATAGGCAACCGCTCCTGTCTCATATTTCTCCGACAACTTCTCCCTTCCCGCCTTGGAAAGGTTCGTCATCTCATCTATTGTCTTTACTTTCTTCTTGTATAGCCACTGGGCAATCTGGCCGCCCGCATAAGACGGCAGCCCGCATTGGACAGCTATTTCCTTCAACTCCCCGGGAGTCTTCCCAAGCAGTTTATATTTAATCACTTCGCTCATAACTCTACAAATTTAACTAATTTTTCATTTCTAATTACTGCGTTTTTTCTATCTTTGTAAAGAATGCGGAATAATCCGCAGATAAGAACAAAAAATAACACATTATGGCTAAAGAAGCAGTAAAAGACGCCGGCGCCCAGGTTGATACCGGGAAACTGAAAGCGCTGCAGGCGACGATCGACAAGATTGAAAAAGACTATGGGAAAGGCACGATCATGAAGCTGGGAGATCAGCCACAATGGGATGAACATCAAGTAATACCGAGCGGCTCCATCGCTCTCGACCATGCTTTGGGAATCGGAGGATACCCTAAGGGCAGAATCATAGAGATCTACGGACCTGAGTCCAGCGGTAAGACTACCTTGGCTATCCACGCTATCGCACAGGCCCAGAAACAGGGCGGAATTGCAGCGATGATAGATGCGGAACATGCCTTCGACCGTTCTTACGCGAAAGCTCTCGGTGTAAATCTGGATACGCTCCTCATATCACAGCCGGACAACGGTGAGCAGGCGCTTGAAATCGCCGACAACCTCATCAGGTCAGGTGCCATTGACATCATTGTCATCGACTCAGTCGCAGCCCTTACTCCGAAGGCTGAAATCGAAGGTGAGATGGGTGACAACAAGGTCGGTCTTCAGGCCAGACTCATGAGCCAGGCCCTCAGAAAACTAACCGCAAACATCAGTAAGACAAACACTTGCTGCATCTTTATCAACCAGCTCCGTGAAAAGATCGGTATCATGTTCGGTAATCCTGAGACCACTACCGGAGGTAACGCGCTGAAGTTCTACGCATCAGTACGTATCGATGTCCGCAGGACCACCCAGATCAAGGATGGCGAAGAGGCCCTCGGAAACCGCACCAAGGTGAAGGTCGTAAAGAACAAGATGGCCCCGCCTTTCAAGAAGGCAGAGTTCGATATCGTTTACGGTGAGGGCATCTCACACACAGGCGAGATTGTCGATCTCGGAGTCGAGTACGGCATCATCAACAAGAGCGGCTCATGGTTCAGCTACGGCGACCAGAAACTTGCCCAGGGCAGAGAGGCCACCAAGCAGCTGATTGCCGACAATGCCGAGCTCAGCGACGAAATCGAGGCAAAAATCAGAGAGGCGCTCAAGAACGTCCACGACTAGGCCGGGACTCTTGGGCATCACTCTATGACACATCTTGAGAGACGAGTTGCAGTCTCCTTGTCGATTATCCCTGCACGTTCGAGACCGGAAACGGTCCAAGACGAGCGGGGATTATTGTTTCTGTAAAGCACTATGGCATTGGCAGTTCTGAAATCCCTGACGTACGGATGCCTGCGGAGTGAGTCGGCCGGCATTGACCACAGCCTGAACGGCGACGGTCTCTTCCCTACCTCTATAAGGTCAGAAAACTTCGCAAACTTCTCTTCGTCAAGATGATAGATTTCCATCAGCTGCACGATGTCAGAATAGCCGCCCAGCTTTTCCCGATATGCCACCATCTTGGCAGCAAAATATCCGCCGATGCCGGGAAGAGCGTCAAAAGCCGCCGAATCCGCAACATTGATATCGACAAGGGGTATGTCAATGAATTTTTCCAGCCTCCGGAACAGGGTATCAGACACCACATAGGACTTGGCAAAATCACCCGGTCTCCAGAAGCGGCCTCCCTTTCTGCGGTATGAGTCAATGGATTCCGCCTGCTTTTCCGTGAATCCCAGACGACACAAGTCAGATACCGAAACCGTATTCGGATTAAACCTGAATGATTCGTAAGTACGTGGCGTGAACGTCCTTATCACCTTCTCCGCCGGTTCGGGACGCTTGGCATAATGCCTTTCGGTCCGGGTTTCCCCACGCCTTTTGTCAATGCTACCATGCTGATTGACAGGCACTTCATTCACCGGACTTTCAAATACGAAAACCGTATCCGGAGCGGTCGCTCCGGACAAAATCTTAAGCGTGGCAGCCCTGTGCACGAACAAGGCTGTCTGATAACCGATAATTAGAAATGCAAGGGCTATCGCCCCTGTTACAAATGATGCGGAAACACGTTGTTTCCTTTTCTGTTCAGACATTGTCTTTCCAAGCCACCCGCCCTGAAAAGATACATTACATTGACCTCCGGTATCCTCTTCCGGATGTCAGTTATTCTTCGTCTTCGTCGTATTTGGACTCCTTGCGCTTGCGTGCAGGTGCACCCGCAACGACTATCACGATTTCACCCTTCGGTTCATGCTCGCGAAACCACCCGGCGACCTCTGCCAATGTTCCCCTGCGGTGTTCCTCATGGACCTTGGATATTTCCCTTGCCACAGAACACTCCCTGTCAGGACCGAAGAACTCGGAAAACTGTTCCAGAGTCTTGACAAGACGATAAGGGGACTCGTAAAAAATCATTGACCTTGTCTCCTCTGAAAGCGCCTTCAGCAAAGTCTGGCGGCCTTTCTTCACCGGAAGGAAGCCCTCGAAGCAGAATCTGTCGCATGGAAGTCCGGACGAAACTATCGCCGGAATACAGGCCGTTGCTCCTGGAAGTGTCTGTACTTCAATGCCTTCCGCCGCGCATGTCCTGACCAGCAGGAATCCGGGGTCCGAAATTCCTGGTGTTCCGGCGTCGCTGATGAGAGCCACATTCAGACCTGCAAGAATCCTGTCCTTGATGACGGAAGCGGTCTGGTGTTCATTGAATTTATGATGTGACTGCAGTTTGCCGTGGATGTCATAATGTTTCAGCAGTACAGAACTGGTTCTGGTATCCTCCGCCAGAATAAGGTCAGCCTCCTGAAGGACTTTCACGGCCCTGTAGGTCATATCTTCGAGATTCCCGACAGGTGTCGGAACGATGTATAGTTTTCCTGTTGTCTCCATTGTCTATCAACACGTAATCAGCTGTTCTGACGTATCTTACGCCTTACAGCCATCATAAACCTGTGGACATTGTCCGAATAAATATCCCACTCAGGGAATGTCTCCGAAAGATATTCCACAGCCTTTTCCAATGTAGGGAATGAATTTATGCGGTTCACCACATCCTGGAACAGCATCGAGTCGTCACGGAACAGGCTGCAGATGAACAACACCCTATCATTGAGGGAAATAGCGCTTCTGACGTCCTTCACTTCCGAGCCCGGGATATCGGTGTACCACCGTGGTTTGTCAGGTCTGGAGTCAATGACAGCCTTGTGGACACTGGCAGCATTGACATCATTCAATGTCCTGGGCACAGGCTTTTTGGCGGGTGCAGGCTTCGATTCTCCCCAGAGTTCTCCGAATACGCTTTCAGGCGCATCCTCTTCCGCAGCAGGAAGGTCCCCGACGGCAGTCTCAGACGCAGCAGGGATTTCCGGTCGTGACTCCACCGGAACTGATTCTGCAGGACCCTCTTCCACAGCGATAATCCCAGGCGCAGTTTCTTCCTGTACCGCCTCGGAAATCTCCGGCAAGAAATCTTCATGAACGAGTTCTATATGTTCGGCCACTTCACCATTCTCTTCAGAATCAGAGGTTTCCGTTCCGTTATATTCCGCTATGAGCTTTTCCATCACGGCTATCTTTTCCTTAAGTTCGGACAGGCCGCGCTCAAGTTCAGCCAACAATTCCTTCTGGTTGTCCATTTTCCGCAAGGTTACAAATTACACAGTTCATGTTCCGCATGTACGGAACACATATCACACAAAATTACGTTTTAATTGCGACAATCGGAATAGCAGCATGGAAAACTCTGAAAAAATATTGACCCGACATGAAAATCCCCCGAAAAATTTTCCGGACGCATGAAAAAATGTTAAATTCGCAGCCTATTCAAACAAAAGCCATGTATTCTGAAAACCCTATAAAATCAGGCTGCATAGAAGTGATATGCGGTTCAATGTTCTCAGGCAAGACCGAGGAACTCATTAGAAGACTGAAAAGAGCACAGTTCGCCAACCAGAAAATAGAAATATTCAAGCCGGCTGTTGACAAGAGATATTCTGACATGGACGTCGTTTCCCATGACCTCCACAGCATCCCATGCACCCCGGTAAAGGACGCGGCCAAGATGCTCGAATGTTCGGATGAGACACAGGTCATCGGCATTGACGAGGCCCAGTTCTTCGGCGAAAACCTCATCGAGGTGGCCCAGACACTTGCAGACAAGGGTAAAAGAGTCATCGTGGCAGGTCTTGACACCGACTACATGGGCAAGCCTTTCGGTCCTATCCCTGGTCTCATGGCAATCGCCGAAGACGTCCAGAAAGTCCATGCCATCTGCGTGAAATGCGGCAATCTTGCCAACCATTCACATCGTCTGTCCAAGAGCCACAAGCTTGTGCTCCTCGGTGAAAAAGACATCTATGAGCCTCTGTGCCGCCAATGCTACAATGAGGCTATGGCTCAGGAGAATAAGGAAAGCGAAGATTAGAGTACCAGACCCGAGGCCTTGTTCCAGGACAAGGTCTTGTAGAACTCGTCCAGTTCTGAATTTCCGTCAGCCGGAAGGTACATGCTCAGGCCGCAATGCGTTCTGATATCGAAATTTATGAAGGTGTCCGTTGCCGCGTTATATAACACGCAATCGGACATCGCTTTGTTATAGCCGGCCATATCCGCCTCCGGAATACCGCTCTGGCGGAGGATGTCAGTCAAGTCATAGAACCAATGTTTCCTCGCGCGGAAATAGCCCTGAACATTGGCGGCATTGACAAGTGAAATCTGGTTGCGGTACTTGGAAAACAGCGACTTGCAAGACTCTGCCAGCCCGTCCAGACGGGTACAGTCTATCATTGATATTGTCAATGATCTGTAAATCGGGTCATCCTGATTCTTATAGTGCTGGTACGAGTCTTCGCAGAGGTTGTAAAGGTCAGGTACGGCAGGCCTCAACACTCTCTGTGTCAATGTCGTATAGTCGCAAAGTCCGTCTTCCAGCACCTCCGCCTGCGAGAAAACGAGTTTGTCGCACTTGTCTTTCAACGCATAGGCCACCTCGATGCAGCCCATCAGACAAGCGTCAATGATAATGTAATCAAATTTCATCGGCAGTGCCTGCGCGAAAGTCTCGATTTCCATTTCGTAGGTATTCCTGCTCGTAATATTGTCAATGCCAATGCTTTTCACCCTTGGCATCGAACCATCTGAGTTCGGGTCAATGTAAGGGACAGCCTGAAGTCCGGCGGTACCTGCCGTAATCTTGCCAGTAGAATAATAGCCTGATGGCAGCCATCCGCTTCCATGTGACGAGAAGACCATTCCGTAACTTGCATGAGGATAGAGTCCTTTCACGGTTTCCAGAACGTCGGTCATGGTAGATGCCGACACAGCTTCGTCCGTTTCAGGCCAGGTTTTAAGGGTATCCGAAATCACTTTCCCCCATCCGTCCGCGGAAAGCCTTATAAGATATGATGGCGTTCTGTCCGTGTATCTTCCTGTCTCTGACAGCCTCCTGGAATAAACCAGAACCGCCTTTGACATTGACCCTACCAACGGGAGATAGCCGGATTTTATATCATTGACATCATCCTCAAGGGCTGCGCACAGGGAGTTGAATCCGGCGGAATACAGGATCATCACCTGCGCTTTTTCGGGCGTCACGTCCCTCACCGGTGTTGTCCCCTTGTTTCCCGGCATGTCATCAAATGTCTTGTCACACGCCACCGCCGACAACATAAGCAACGATGCCAATGCCGCCCATATAATATTGACCTGTTGTCTCTTTCCTCTCATAGTCTTTATCTTCGCAGGTGTCTGAAATCTTAGCTTCCCCATGGTAAACTTTTGTCGTTTCCAAACGCTCGACTTGCAAATATAACAAATTCTCAGATATCCCAAGCGGATAGTTTCATCTCAGGAGCAAAATAATCAGATACCACTGTCATCCTTTCTCGGATGATGTTCCAGAATGTCGTTCTGCCAAGTTGTGCTGTCCAGATGCGTGTAGATTTCCGTTGTAAGAATGCTTTCGTGCCCCAGCATTTCCTGTACGACTCGCAGGTCAGCTCCGCCTTCGATAAGGTGTGTCGCAAAGGAGTGTCTGAAGGTGTGCGGAGATATTTCCTTGGTTATCCCTGCCAACATGGCCTGTTTCTTCACCATGTTGAAAACGGATATGCGGCTGAGCTGCTTGCCGGATTTGTTCAGGAAAAGAATATCTTCGGACTTCGCATCCGCGGGCTCCGGACGGACCGCCAGATATGCCGCAACTGCCTCTGCTGCAGGGTCACCCATAGGAACGACACGTTCTTTGTTGCCCTTTCCGACTACCCTGACGAATTTCTCTTGCAGATAGATATTTGAGATTTTCATGTCGGACACTTCCGTGACTCTGAGTCCGCATCCGTAAAGCAGTTCGAGGATAGCCCTGTCGCGTACGCCGCCCCACTTGGATTGGTCCACGGAGTTCATAATGTCATTGACTTCATCAATGGAGAGCACCGAGGGGAGGTAGCGGCCGATTTTGGGGGTGTCAATGCCGTCACACGGATTCTCCGCAATGACGCCGTCTATCTGGAGCCAGCCGAAGAATGACCGGAGCGAGCTGAGAATCCGGGCCTGCGTCCTGCCAGTTATCGCCGGTCCTTCGTTAGGGTCAATGCGGGTGCCCAGGTATTGCCTGATGTTCTCGCCCGCGGTTTTTTCCAATGTTACTCCGGGACCGGACTCCGAATCAAGCCATAAGGCGAATTCCTTCACGTCCGAACTATATGAATTATAAGTATTTAAGGACATACCCCGCTCCAAGCGAAGGTATGTCCTGAAACCTTTGATATATTCCTCGGTAGAGTTATACATATCGAATAGTGATTACGGAATCATCAGATTCCGGCCGGAGAACAGCGAAGCGCCGGCCTCGAGCGGTGGTGCGCACGTAGGCCCACTCCCCCGTAATGGGGGCCGGGGGGGGGGGTTAAAGGGCACTATATTTATGACAGTACTCGAGCATCTGGCCCATGTAGTCATCAGGATAAACGACCACGTAGTCCACGACCTTGCCATCCTTCTCTACCGGCACGATATCCGGATTCACAAAACCGCCATAAGGCTTGAGACCGAGAGCAGCATAACGTGTCAGAACCTCCTTGTGAAGTTCAGGATCCACGTCCACAGCATACTTCATGATAAGATTCTTGCCGGCCTCGTAGTCACCCTCCGACTTGATTCTCTGAATCTCGGCCAAAAGATTGCCGAACAAACCACGGAGCGCCTCATAGTCATTGACAACAAAATAAGTCTTGCCGCCCTTGACCTTCTTCTCGATGACATTGTCCTTCATGCCCTGCTCGTAGCACCAAGCAGCGATGAGCTGACGGTTCTGCATGTGCGCCTCAGTAATCTTGCGGCCGAGTTCAATGCGGGTGAGCTGTGTCATGAGACCGTTGCGGATGTAGTTCGCATAATGAGGTTTGTATGCCTCCGCTGAAATGATACCAAGTTCAACGAGCTTAGGGTCAGCGATATAATAGAGTCCAAAGAGGTCTGCTCTGGCTTCCTCGAGGGCAGAAGCGTACTCGCCCATCGCTGAAGTTGACACGCCCGGAAGAAGCTGTCCTGAACCATGTCCGAGGCACTCGTGAAGGTCAGTGTGAATCTCGTCGGCATACGCGCCATACTTCTTCATCATTGACTTTTCCTCATCAGAATAAGCGAACTCCCCGAGCACTGACTTAGGCGACTCGTTGGCTGCAGCGTCATAGGCGTGGGTAATATTGGCAATTGTCACAGACTTAGAGCCGTGCTCCTTGCGGATCCAGTCCGCGTTCGGGAGGTTGATTCCGATAGGAGTTGCAGGATAGCAGCCGCCACCGAGGCAGGTCACGTCAATGACTTTAGCGGAAACACCCTTCACGCTCTTCTTCTTGAAACGAGGATCGATAGGAGCATTGTCCTCGAACCACTGCGCGTTCGAACTCAACACTTCGGTACGGGCTGAAGCGGCAGAATCTTTGACATTGACAACAGACTCCCAGTAAGCTTTTCTTCCGAGAGGGTCGTTGTAGTCCTCCACGAAACCGTTGGTGAAGTCCACGATGCCGAGGGTATCATTGACCCAAGTGATGTTGTACTGGTCCCAAAGTTTCAGGTCGCCGGTCCTGTAATATTCCTGAAGCTCAGATATTTCCTTTTTCTGAGTCTCATTCTCAGCCACGGCCTTTGCTTTCTCGAGTTCCTCGCAAATCTTCTCCAATGCCGGACCGTAGATTCCGCCGACTTTCCATGCTTCCTCGCGGATAACGCCGTCTGCGCCCTTCACAACCTTCGTGTTGAGCCCATAGGAAACAGGTCTAGGGTCGTTCGGGTCAATGATACCTGCGTAGTATTTTTCGACTTCGTCTCTGGTCACGCCTTCGTAGAAATTGACTGAAGAAAGTGCCACGATATCGCCCTCGCTTGCAGATGAGCGTCTGTACGGATAGAGGTCCGGAGAGTAGATTACAGGAAGGATGGCCTCACATTTTTCGCCCTCGCCTACCGCTTCCATGATGGAGCGGAAGTATTCCTGGCTGCACTCAGGGAAGAATTTCTCTTCTCCGTAGTGGTGATGGATACCGCTGCTGAAGAACACGCGCTTGATATATGTCATCAGCTGTCCGAACTCCTTGGTGGTCCTGTCACCTTCATAGCATTCCACGATGTTCTGGAGGACTTTGCGGACTGCCAGGTTTTCTTTGCAGTTCTGATCCCAGTAGATGTCCCAGCCGTACTTCGCTGCTTCGCTCAGATGATAGATGTATTCTTTCTGCTGGAGCGACAGCTTTTCCCATCCAGGAATCTGGTAACGCATAATTTTCACGTCTGCAAATTCGTCGATGAGATACTTGAAGTTCTCGTCTGCTGACTTGCTTCCATTGCCGCATGATGTTACGGCAGCGGCTGATGCCAATGTCAATAGCATTTTGGTAATGTTTTTCATATAATCTATAATTTGTATATTCAATGCCAGTCGGTTACGGCTGCTGTTCCGGCCTGATTGCCAGAGGTGCCATCCGAACTCAGTGGTTTCAGCCCCGTAGCGTTCACGATGTCCGGTGGTCTTCTGTAGCTTGCAGACATCAGAGCCTTCAGAACTGTGCCCCTGCCGATTGTCAGAGGTTCACTACGTCGGACTTGTATATCACGTGATAGTCGGTACTGTCCGCGTCGAGAACAAACATCTGGTAGCTGTTTCCGCCCGGATAGACTCTCACGACGATATGGCCCCACGGCTTGAACTTGCTCCACAGTTCCTCTCCGAGTTTCTTCCTCGACTGGTTCACTGTAATGTAATAGTCTCTGTCGCCTCTCCACACCTGCGGGTCGCAAATTCTTGTCATCGTGGATACGACCGGATGATTCTCGCTACGTGCGTCAATGATAATGACTTGCGGGGACAATGTCTGGAGGAAGAACGCGTTGCAGGTGTCGAAATATCCGTGGTGGTTCGCCTTCATAACCGTCACCTTTCCGCAGACTTTGGCCACCGGAGTCTCGAAGTCCCTTTCCTGTGACTTGTAAATCGGCCAGTTACCTCCCGAGAGATCTCCGCCATTGTAGTACGAGAATTTTCCGTAACGCAGTCTGATTGCGCATGAGTTCATGTTTTCGTCGAAGAGTCCCGTATCGCCGCTATACATTTTCTCGGACTTGGTTCCCCGTCCTGTCCACACTTCCCCATTGGCCGCCAAGTTCCTGATTTCAAATTCCTTGGCGTATGGTTTAGGATTATGGACCATCGTGAACTGTTTCCTGCTTCCCACCTGGAATTTTTCTGCGACTGTTCCGTGCTGAGCAATATAGTTCACGAAGTTAATGTAATGTGGCATGAAGCCCTTGTCGGCATTGAGCACCTTCTGTTTTGACGGAAAATCATATTCAGGATATGCCCTGTCAACGAATTTATTGAAGTGGATTTTTTCTCCTACCAATGTCATTCCTGACAGATCGTATCCGTGTGTCCCCGGCAGAGCATCCTTTATAGTTCCGATATGATCATTGTGAAGATGCGTAACCATCGCATAATCAAGGTTTTCCTTATCCGGCAGCTGTTTCAGGAAATGCTTTATATATATCGCCTGCCATTCGCCCGGTTTCTTGGTTGCATCAGGGTGCTGGGTATCTTTTGCCTTGGCATTGTCTCCAGCATCAATCATCATAGTAGTTCCGTCCGGCATGATTATCAACGCCGCATCGCCACGTCCGGTAGCGATTGTGTGGATGTCCAGATAACCTTCCTTCCATTCCGGCAGATATTCCGGATTCTGCCCATAGGCCATTGCCGCGCTCATCAATGCGGCCAAGAATAAAATTCCTTTTTTCATCTGTTATTTCGTCTTATCGTTTCTAGGCCGGCATTTTCCTGCCAGCGACACGATACATCTTACAAAAATAAACATTTTGCGGAATATTCCAGAGGATAGCCGTCATCGAATTATAGATTATTCTGAGTCGTCAAACCCGAAACCGCCCGCCCAGGCATTGACAGCAATGAACGGAACATCCACTGCTCGCTCCGAGAATCGGGCAGCGGGAAGGAAACAAAAGTACGGAACCATGGATTACTTCTACTGACGTTTGTTTCTCGAAGGACGTTTCATTATAATCCAGAGAGTTATGGCCATACCGATTACCATAATGCAAATTGCAGCAATAAAACTATACGGGTTTTTGCAAATGGTTAAGCATAAATCATCCATCGACCAGAAACCGGTAACTATGGAAACCGGGAGCAATATGGCGGCCATAATATTTAGAGCCCTCGCTTTGGCATTAAGCAAGACAGCTTTTTCACTTTGCGCACGCTCAACCTTGAAAGATATGGTATCGTGCAATTTTTCGATTTCATCCCTCAGTTCCTCGACATAAGAGTCGATGTCCAGATTTTGCCGGATCATGTCATAAAGTTCAACTCCTTGGTCTTGCGACGTTAACTCATTGAAATACATGCGGTTAATAAAGCGGATATACTCTTCATTCAAAGAATCCACATGCTCCGACAACTTCTCGAGCGTCCAGTCTCCCCTCTTTGTCAATGTCGTCACTTCATTCGAAAAACAAAGAACAGAAGCACGCTGCACCAGAGCGATTTCCATCATTCTGGCATACGTGGTCATGAAATAATCGACAAGGTAAGAAGGAACACCTGAATTTGTCAGATAGACAAAGGAATAACGGCTTACCCCATACAAAGAATTCCACTTCTGCCATCTCAGATACGTATGTGAACGCAAAAGGTCCCGCATCATTTCATCATTCTGACATGTAGGCCACCCGGTATCTACAAACAAGTATTTGTACCAAAACTCAGAGAACGGACTTGAAGGATTACAATATGCATCGGCAGCACTTAGGGACAATCTGCTCATATCATCATTTTTGTACAGAGACATTACAAACATCCTGTCATCGATTACTGGAGTCAATGTCAGGTTATCTGTCAAATCCTTCAACAAGGAGTCGAGCATGGATGTCGCCGTCCAAGGTTCATCCACCGTGTATGATTTAAAGTCCTCTTTGCTGATTTCGGTGTCCAAACCACTAATCTCCAAATACTCGCTCAGTTCCTGTCGTTTTTCAGCATTGACTTCACTCCAGAAAGGAGGCAGAATTCGTCTTCCATACTGGTTGATATTCAGGATATCCCTCGTATCACATTGACTTTCATCATCATTTCTCAGGTAGAATGACATCATTCCGACACCGGTCTTATAGAGGTTTATGTTTATGGCATCGACTTTCAAGGAATACGGATTTTCTCGGCCGCTCACTTTTATGAGATAACGCACATCCTTCTCCTGTGGCTCTTTGCGTTCAAAGTGCATAACCAGATTGTCGTTTCCATCACCTGAATCATACAGGACATCATGAACAAAACGGAAATAGTAGTTCTTCTCATTGTAAAGCACCTGTGCATCCAGAGAGACATTATTCTTGTCTGTCTTATTCCCGTCATTTTCTTGACTTTCAGCCACAGCCGGCCTCACCCATTTGCCATTATTCAGAAAACGGATTTGACTGAAGTCTGTGAGTTGTGTCATCGTTCCCTCAGCCACATCTTTTTTTGCCCACTTGAACGGGAAATAAAAGATATGATAGCTATACATGAAGTGCGTCCTGATCTTATCGACAATACCTGCTATTCCCTCCTTACTGTAGGCTCCTGATACAGTCCCCAGATAGCCTGAGTCTCCACCTCCATGATACATTTTTTTTGCATCCAGTTCTGATTTGAACAACGAGGTAAGGTCATTGACTCCCTCCCCATAGAATTCGGCAACGTCATCGTTATATATCAGCAGACGTCTGTAAGGATACATTCTGTCACAAATTGTTGAGAATTTGGAAGTCAATGATTTGACAACGTATAAATTAGAGGCGTCACCCTTGCAAGACTTCAGAGATTCTTCCGCCAATCTCTCATCATCACCCTCAGATACCCCCTGGGCTGCCCTGTCAGCACGACGGATATCATCAATTTCTTCACGGCTCGCCCCGAGTTTAATCATACCCGGAATATACCTGGCGTCATTGGCAGCAACCAGTTGCATGTGCCTGTCCATAGCCAAGTCAAGCAGTTTTGCGACCTGCTCAAGGGATGATGGTTTATTCGCAAAATCATTATGATGGTCTATCCTCACGTAGTTGTCCGGATGCGGGATATCTTCATTGAGTTCGATTCCATATATCTGATAATCAGGAGAATTACCATATTCTTCAAGTGTCTTTTCATAGCTGCTCAGTTTGGCATTGTCCCATCTGAGATCATGAGTTTCAAACTGCTCACCGGCATTGACAAGCAAATTCTTGATTGTCGTCATTTCGAGGTCGTTTCGAGCTTTACCCGCAATCCGGGTACGAAAGTCAAGGAGGGTTCTAACATGGAAAAACTGAACGTTTCGGGTGTAGCCCGTGATAATAACTGCGCGCGCGTCGCGATCATCAATCTGAACGATACCCCGGGCACCGCCTTCAAGGTATTCTCGCTCATGGCCAAGCACAATGTCAACATCGACATCATTCTCCAGTCCGTCGGCCGCGACAACAAGAAGTCCATCTCCTTCACCATCCGTCAGGACGATGCAGAGCGCGTTGCAGGCATCTTGCGCGACGCAAAGGAAATGCTCGACTACGAGGATGTCTCCATCAACACCAAGGTCGCAAAGGTCTCCATCGTCGGCGCAGGCATGGCGTCCGCCGCAGGCGTTGCTTCCAAGATGTTCGAGGCTCTGGCAGGCGCCGGCATCAACATCCGCATGATCTCCACCTCTGAGATCAAGATCTCCGTCCTCATCAACGAGGAGGACAGCGAGAAGGCAGTCAAGGCCATCCACGACCAGTTCTTCGGCGACTGATTTTCTCCGTACCCCAATCCCAAGGCAACACCGCACAATTAAAGCTGCGGCGGTATTGCCTGAAAA